>JACCEA010554832.1_pt1 | contig 17122 bp, 14 predicted proteins | sample 7449851 | NCBI WGS metagenome assembly JACCEA01 (sample SAMN15323453, study PRJNA562643) | freshwater metagenome | isolation source: river surface water | place: USA:Blue River Watershed | collected 2017-08-18 | reverse complement strand
TGTGCAGCAGGCCGGGATGATAGGGATCCTTGATGTTTTCCATCATCAGCTTCCAGTTGCCCGGAATGCGCTGGCGGTTGTAGCCCAACACCACCAGCTTGCGGCCGTTGAACAGGCGGTCGAAGTAGCGCAGGATGGTGGGGCCCATGTAGTCTTCGAGCGACGCCACATCGTGGTCAAACGAGGCAAACACCACGCCACTGCGGGTGGCCACTTTGAGTTGCTTCAGGCCATGGTCTTTGGGGTCGAAGTCAGCCGGCATGCCGCCGTTGACTTTGCCGTCTTGGCGCACACCGCGTCTGAAGGGTACACCTTGCAGTTTCCCGTCCAGGGCGTAGCTCCACTGGTGGTAAGGGCAGACCAGTTCTTTTTTGTTGCCATGGCGCTCGCGGCAAAACTGCATGCCCCGGTGTGCGCAGACGTTCTCGACCACATGGATTTGACCGTCCTGGCTGCGCGTCATGATCACCGAGCGCTCACCGATCGCGGTGCGCTTGAAGTCGCCCGGATTCGGGATCTCGGCGTCCAGGCCCACATAGCTCCAGTGGTCCTTGTAGAAAAAGCGCTCCAGCTCTTTCTTGTGACTGTCCTGGTTGGTGTACAGGGCAAACGGGACGCGGCTGGTGCCGGGCGTCTCCCAGTGGATCGGGTGTTCCTGCATGAAGGCTCCTTGTCAAAACTTGACGTGGATCATGCGCAGAATTGATTATTAAGTAAATCGGATTTTTAATATAATCAAAATTTGAAAATCAAATAAAAAGGGCATGTCATCCCATGGACATCACCAAACTGGATTTGAACTTGTTGGTCGTGTTCCACCACCTCTTGATCCACAAGCGGGTGTCGGTCATTGCCCCGCTGTTGGGCATGAGCCAGCCCGCAGTCAGCAGCGCTTTGGGGCGCTTGCGGGCGCATTTGGGTGATGAGCTTTTTTTGCGTACGCAGGGCGGGATGACGCCCACGCCCTATGCCTTGCAGCTGGCCGAGCCGGTGGCGATGGCTTTGGATGGTTTGCAGCAGGCCCTGAATGTCAGGGCCGCTTTTGACCCCTTGACCAGCACGCGCAGCTTCACCCTGGCGATGACCGATGTGGGGGAAATGTATTTCTTGCCCGTGCTGGTCGATGCCCTGACGCGGGCCGCGCCCGGCGTGACCTTGCAAGTGGTGAGCGTGACACAGGCTGCCCTCAAAGAGGACATGGCCACTGGCCGCATCGATTTGGCCATGGGCTTGTTGCCGCAGTTGCAGGCCGGATTTTTTCAGCAGGCCTTGTTCCGACAAAAATACATTTGCCTCATGCGCCAGGGCCACCCGCTGGCCACGGGCCACAAGTTGACCCTGAGCAGCTTCACGCAGGCCGAGCATGTGCGCATCGTGGCCGCCGGAACGGGGCATGGCCGGGTGGATGTGGCTTTGGAAAATCAAAAGTTGCACCGACAGTTTCGCCTGACGGTGCCGCACTATGTGGCGCTGGGCGATGTGCTCAGCCACTCGGACCTGATGGCCACCGTGCCCGAGCGCTTTGCCGACCGGACCCTGGCGCCGTTTGGCCTCGTCAAGCGCGACTTGCCCATTCCGGTGGCTGAGAGTGCGATCCACCAGTTTTGGCACAGCCGCTTGCATCGGGATCCGGGCCATCAGTGGTTGCGCCGTTTTACATGCCATCTTTTTGGCGATATCAAAATTTCCAATGAGGAAATGCCTATTTGAGATCCAGATGAAATCCAGTCCAATGAAGTGCTGCGCAGAGCTGAACGGGCGGATACACCCAGTTCGTTAAGCTGACCCGCTCAGGCACACTACACACCATTTTTCACATCCCCAGCTGCTGGGGTGCCGCCATTCCCAGGGATAACCGCATGGAAATCAAAGTCAATTTTCTCGACAAACTCCGCCTGGAGGCCAAGTTTGACGACTTCACTGTGCTGGCCGATCAGCCGATTCGCTACAAAGGCGATGGCTCGGCACCGGGGCCGTTTGATTATTTTTTGGCCTCGTCGGCTTTGTGTGCGGCGTATTTTGTGAAGCTGTATTGCGAGACGCGCGGCATCTCGACCGAGCACATTCGCTTGTCGCAAAACAACATCGTGGACCCCGACAACCGCTATTTGCAGACCATCAAGATCCAGGTGGAGTTGCCGGCCGACATGTCCGACAAGGATCGTTTGGGTATTTTGCGGTCGATTGACCGCTGCACGGTCAAAAAGGCGATCCAAGCGGGCCCCACTTTCATCGTTGAAGCGGTGGACAACTTGGATGCCGATGCGCAGGCCTTGCTCACGCTCAACCCCGACGCGCAAGCGCAGACCTTTATTGCGGGGAAGGACTTGCCGCTGGAGCAAACCATCGCCAACATGACGCGGGTCTTGGCCGATTTGGGCATCAAGATCGAGATCGCGTCTTGGCGCAACCTGGTGCCCAATGTCTGGTCGCTGCACATCCGCGATGCGCATTCGCCCATGTGTTTCACCAACGGCAAGGGCTCGACCAAAGAGAGTGCCTTGGCTTCGGCGCTGGGCGAATACATCGAGCGACTGAACAACAACCACTTTTACGCGGGCGTGTTTTTTGGCGAAGACATCGCACAGGCCGACTTTGTGCATGACCCGCGAGAGCGTTGGTTCCAGCCGGGCAAGCGCGACGCGCTGCCCAAAGGCTTGTTGGACAAGCATTCCTTAAGCATCTACAACCCCGACGGCGAGCTCAAGGCCTCGCACCTGTTCGACACCAACTCGGGCAACACCGAGCGCGGCATTTGTGCGCTGCCCTATGTGCGCCAGTCCGATGGTGAGGTGGTGTACTTCCCGTCTAACCTGGTGGAAAACCTGTTTGTGAGCAACGGCATGAGCGCAGGCAACACGCTGGTCGAAGCACAGGTGCAGTGCCTGTCGGAGATTTTTGAGCGGGCCGTCAAACGCGAGATCCTGGAAGGCGAGATGGCTCTGCCCGATGTGCCGCAGGACGTGTTGGCCCAATACCCCGGCATCGTGGCGGGCATCGAGGCTTTGGAGGCGCAGGGTTTCCCGGTCCTGGTCAAAGACGCGTCGCTCGGCGGGGTGTACCCGGTGATGTGCGTGACCTTGATGAACCCCCGCACCGGAGGGGTGTTCGCGTCTTTTGGCGCGCACCCTCGCCTGGAGGTGGCGCTGGAACGCAGCCTGACCGAGCTGCTGCAAGGCCGCAGTTTTGAGGGCCTGAACGATCTGCCAGCGCCCACCTTCATCAGCAACGCCGTGACCGAGCCCAACAACTTTGTGGAGCACTTCATCGACTCCAGTGGCATCGTGTCGTGGCGGTTTTTCAGCGCGCAATCTGACTATGAATTTGTGGCGTGGGACTTTGCCGGGGAGGGCGAGGACGCCACCGCCCAAGAGGCCGCCACGCTGTTTGGCATTTTGCAGGCCATGGGCAAAGAAGCCTATGTGACGGTGCACGACCAACTGGGCGCTACCGCTTGCCGCATTTTGGTGCCGGGCTATTCCGAGGTTTACCCGGTCGATGACCTGATTTGGGACAACACCAACAAAGCGCTCTTGTTCCGCGCCGATGTGCTCAACCTGCACCGCCTGGACGACGAGGCTTTGGAAGCCTTGCTTGATCGCTTGGAGAACAACGAGCTCGACGATTACCTCGACATCGCCACGCTGATCGGCATCGAGTTCGACGACAACACGGTGTGGGGCCAGTTGACGGTGATGGAGCTCAAGCTCTTGATCCACCTGGCTTTGCAGCAGCTGGAAGAGGCCCACGACCTGGTGGGCGCTTTCTTGCAGTACAACGACAACACGGTGGAGCGCCGCTTGTTTTACCAAGCCTTGAACGTGGTGCTGGAAGTGACCTTGGGCGAGGACTTGGCCCTGGAAAATTATGAGTTGAACTTCAGGCGCATGTTTGGCGATGAGCGCATGAACGCGGCCATTGGCTCGGTGGACGGCAGCGTGCGCTTTCATGGCCTCACGCCCACCAACCTGCAGCTGGACGGATTGGACCGCCACCAGAGGCTGCTTGACAGCTACAAAAAACTGCACATGGCGCGATCGCGTGCTGCAGCCAAGCATGGCAGTTCAGCTTGATGCACCAACTGCCCACCTTTGCAACAGGTGGGTGAAGCAGGCTTGGTGCTTGTCGCCCTAGTCAGTTTCTGCAGTTTCTGCTTTCACCCTGACGCCGCCAATGACCCCCGCCACCAGCAGTGCGATGCCCGCCAGGGTCAGTGGCTCAGGCCATTGGCCGCGCAGCCAGAAGGCGTAGCTGAGCGCCGCCAAGGTTTCGAACACGATCAATTGGCCTGCCAAGGCGGTGGGCAGCCGTTGGCTGGCGGCATTCCAGCACAAGGTGCCCAGCCATGAAGCGAAGAGGCCAATGGCCATCATGAGACCGATGAATTCGAGGGGGCGCGGCCCCAGCGGCATGGGCAGTGGGTCGTTGGTGGTGCTGGTCCAGAGCCAAAACGCGGCATAGCCCAGCAAGGCCAATGGGAGCGTGGCAATGCCTTGCGCTGTGGCCCAGACCCGGGGATTTCGATCGGGGTGGCCCCGCAGCCAGTCGGCGTTTTTAAGCGGGTACCAGGTCCAGCAGACCACCGCACCCACGGCCAGTGCAGCCCCGGTGATGTAACGCGTGGTGTCGGCTGCCGGGTTTTGCACCAAGGCCTCCCATTCCACATGGTTGACACAGGCGATGCCCAACAAGATGAGGGCCAAAGGTGGCGCCAGCTTGAGCCAAGGGAAGCGGCCGTCGCGCTGGTGGTTGAGCAAGTTGGCCGATACGGCGATCACCACGGGCAGCGTGCCGATGATCATGGTGGGCAGAGCACCGCCTGCGCGCTGGATGGCGCTGGCCAAGAACAGGTAATACAAGACATTGCCAATGGCCGCCAGTTTGAGCGCGGCCCACCAGTCGCTGCGCGTCAGACGCCGGATGTCGGCGCGGTCCACAAATGCCAAGGGCACTGCGATCAGGCCAAAAGCCAGATACCGGCCAAAGGTGTGCAGCGCGGCGGGGTAGTCGGGCAGCATGAGCGGGCCGACAAAGACCAAGCCCCACATGAGGCCGGCGGCCAAAGCGAACAGGACACCGCTCAGCATGCTGCGGCTCTGAGCGGGAGGAGATCAAGGACGCCGTGATCGGTGAGAAAAGTCATGCTGCGCATTATCCTTGCGCCGAAAGCGTTCTGGTGGCCGTCTCAGAGTGAAAGCCAGGCTTTTTGAAACCGACCTTGGGGGTCATGGTCTTGGGTTTGTTTGGTGGGGTTGAAGCGCCTGCCCACACGCGGGTCGGTGCCGCGTCCGCTCACATACAGCCAGTTGCCTTGGTTGCTGCACACGTCAAAGTCCACCAGCTGTGACTCGAACCAGGCCGCGCCTGCCCGCCAGTCGCACGACAAATCGTGCACCAGGAAGCTGGCCACGATTTGGCGCATGCGGTTGGAGGTAAAACCCGTGGCGGCCAACTCGCGCATGCCCGCGTCCACAATGGGTTCGCCGGTTTGCCCGCTGCACCAGCGCTGAAAATCTTTGGGGAAGTGCTTGGGTCTGGGCAAGTTGGACAAACCCCGCGCGGCATAAAGCTGCGGGCCGTGTTGCAAGTGCAACATGCGGAAGTTGTCGCGCCACAGCAGTTCAAACCACAGCCAATAAGTGCCGTCGTTGCTGCCGTGTTCTTGTTCGTAGGCCTGCAGCTCAGCCCAAATGCGGCGAGCCGACACCGCGCCCGTGGCCAGCCAGGGTGACCAGTGGCTGCTGGTGTGTTCGCCTTGCAGCGCATTGCGGGTTTGTTTGTAGCGGTCGGGCCAAGGCGGGGTGAGGTAGTTTTTCAGGTGGGCCAAAGCGCTGGTTTCGCCGCCCCGGTAGGGCGCTTGGGTGTACGGAAAATTGGACCGTTCGGGGGCGACGTCTTCGGTGTGGGCTTGCAGCAGCGTGAAGGGGTCTTCTGTCCAGCCGGGCAAGCTGCCCCATGCGCTTGAGGATTCACTTGGCGGTGCAGGCAACTGTGTGGGCGCGGGCAGTGGGGCCAAGGGCTTGAGCCGCGCCGATTCGATGCGCTGGCGAAACTCGGTGAAGACTTGTGGCATCTCTTCGGCCGCAAAGGGCAGGGCGTCGGGTTCGATCAGGCTGGATTGCCACCAGGTTTTGACGCTGAGGCCCGCGTTGATCAGCGCCTGCACCTGCGCTTCTTCTTCGGGCGCGGCGATGTCTTCGCAAAACACGGTGTCGGCTTGGACCGAGCGGGCGCAGGCGGGCAGCACTTGGGCCACGGGGCCGTGCAGCAACACCAGGCGCTGGCCCAAAGCTGCCAGCGCTTGTTGCAGGTCTTGCAGCGTGTCGGCCACAAAGCGCCTGCGGTGCGCGCCCATGCGGCGAAAGCCCCAGGCGGTGGGCTCGTCTTGCACGGGTTCGTGCACATAGACCAGCAGCAGGGCTTGCTGGTGCGCCTGGGCATGCGCCATCGCTTGTTGCAAGGCGCGTTGGTCGTGCAGGCGCAAATCGTTTCGAAACCAAAAAAGGGTGCTGCGCATGGTTCAGAAGTCAAAGCCCAGTTGCTTGCTGGGTGGGGTGTTGCTTGAGGAGGACTTGCCCGACTTTCGGTGGCGGGTCTTGGGGGAGTCCGAGTCGCGGGTGAACACGTCGCGTTGCTGGCCCGTGCCGTGTTTGCGCGAAGCGTGTTTGTCGACGATGGCTTTTTTGCCTGCCTTCACACCGGGTTCGGCCCGACGGGCGTGCAGCGCGGCTTTGGATGCGCGAGTGGCCTCGGTCAGGTCCACCACCGGCAGTTGAATGTCGGCATCAGGCCCACTGCCCACTGACAGGCCGCAGTGGCGTTGCACCTCGGGTGGCATGAGCCAGGGCTCAAACAGCCAAGTGTCGGGGACCCGGCGCATGTGGGGCAACCAGCGGCGCACAAAGATGCCTTTGGGGTCGTGGTCTTGTGCTTGTTTGATCGGGTTGTACACCCGGGTGGTGTTGATGCCGGTGGTGCCCGACTGCATTTGCAGCTGGCTCCAGTGGATGCCGGGCTCGTAATCGAGAAACTGCGTGGCCAGCCAGTGGCCCACGGGCCGCCAGTCCAACCACAGAGGATAAGCCGCCACCGACACCAACATGGCCCGCATGCGGAAGTTGAGCCACCCGGTTTCGTGCAGCATGACCACACAGGCGTCCACCATGGGCCAGCCGGTGCGCGCCGAAGTGAGGGCCGCAAAGTGCGCGTCGTTCCAGCCGTCTTCGCGCAGGCCGTCGTAACCCCGGTGCATGTTGCGCCATTCGATCTCGGGCTCGCTTTCGAGCTTTTGGATGAAGTGGCAATGCCAGTACAGGCGGCTGATGAAGCCGATCAATCCGGCCTTGTGCCTGCTCGCTTGCGGGGGCAGGGCGTCGAGTGTCGCGCGGGTGGCTTGCACGACCTCGCGCATGCTGATGCAACCATAGGCCAGGTAGGCCGACAGGCGCGAACACGCCGTGGGCGCAGACAGGGGGGAAGAGATGCCGCCCCTGTAACTCAGCGCCCGCGCATCCAAAAAGCTGTTCAAGGTGTCCCAAGCCAAACGGCGACCACCACGCTGGCGCTGGGCGGGGCTGTGTTGCAGGCCAGGGGGCGGGGTCATGGTCTCGGGGCCGGCAACGGTGCGGGGCTGAAAAAACTGCAGCTCGGGCAAGACCGCTTGGGGCGCGGCCATGTGTGCCTCCCAACGGGCTTGCCAGGTGTTGCGGCTCTTGAGGCGCCGCACCACCCCAAACTGCGCCAACTCTGTCCAGCCCACACCTGCGCTCCGGCACCAAGCGCCCACGTGCAGATCTCGCTCGTAGGTGAAGGCGTTGCCGGTTTCTTCATGTGCCACCAATTCGTCAAAGGGCGCTTGCGCATGCAAGGCGGCCAGCACCTGCACGGCATCGCCTGTGCGCACTTGCAAACTTCCACCCATCACCCGCAGTGCCTCGTGCAGTTCCAAGAGGGATTCGCGCACGAATTCGAAGTGTTGCAAGGCCGCATCGGGCTGCTGCCACAGGCCCGGCTCGACGATGTACAGGCACAGCAGCGGCCCTTGGGCCGCGGCGTGCGCCAGTGCGGCATGGTCTTGCAGGCGCAAGTCGCGTTTGAACCAAACCACGCGGTAAGTCATGGCCTGGCCTCGTGGCTTGAAACAGGCCCCAGCCCGCCGGGCCCTTCACCATAACGCGTCGGGTCAACCGAGATGCAATCGAGCAAGGCCTGTGGCAAATCGGGTGTTTGCTGGCGCAGGTAGCGGCGCACGAAGTCGCTGCTGTGCCAGGGAGCGGTGGAGCCGCTCCAGACCGCTTGGTCTTGCACGCGCCACTGCCCGTCCTGAAGGCGCAAGACCACCAGCGAGGGCTTGAGGGTGTCAAAGTCGACCTCGGCCACGCTCCAGTCACCTGCTTGCAGAAGCTGCAGCCAACGTGCGCTCAGGGAGTCGGGCAGGCTGTGCTGCTGGATCACGGGCAGCACCGCGCGGGCGGTTGGACTGTCGGCTGGCCAAGAGCTGACGGGCGTGCAATCACGGCGAGCATGGCGCAGCTGTTCAGACGCCCAGCCGCGCAGGTCCCAACGCTGGCCGTTGATTTCCAGCAGCTGCCGACCGTCCTGCTGTACCCAGTCGACATGGCTGTCGATCACCAGCAAAGAGGTCAGTACGACGACAAAAGCAGCCACATGGCGTTTCATGCAGGCTGATCCTGAAAATTTGTGAAAACTATTTCAGCCATTTTGAATGAATTTCCGGTCAATTTGAAATTAAGGGTTGTTTTGTGACTGTGTAGTCATAGAATATCTCATCGTTAACGGAGAACGCCATGATCCAGAAGAAAACCGTCAAAGCCCTTGACATCGCTGTGTTCATCACCTCGCGTGCGGTGGTCAAGCCCGTGACCACGGAGGAAATTGCCCACGGCCTGAGCTTGTCGTCTTCGTACACCGAGTCCATCCTGAAAGAGCTCCGCGAGGCAGGCTTGATCCGCGCCCACCGCGGTCCGGGCGGCGGCTACCAAATCCGGGGCAACCCCGAAGACATCAGTTTGTGGGATGTGGTGCAGCACTTCGAGGAAGTGCACAGCTTTGACGCGCTCTACCCCGAAGGCGATCACCCCATGAAGGCGCTGGAGAGCGACATCCAGAACAACATGCAATCTTTGTTGCAAGCGCAAACCCTGTCCGATGTGGCGGTGCCCTTCATGCCACGCGATGCCCGCGTCTCCTCCATGTTGGGTCAGTTCCGGCTCAAGCCGCTGCCACCGCCGGTCATGCCTCGCGCCCCGAACTCGGTGTTCCAGCTCAGCATGATGATGTGAGCCTTTCGCGATCAGTGCGGCAACCAGGCGAACTCGCGCAGTTGTTCCAAGGTCACGTACTCCAGGGCCTTTTGGTGTGTGCTCTCCAGCACCACATGTGGGGCCACCCCGGCTTGAAAAGCTTCTAGCCAGCGCAAAGCGCACAGGCACCACCGGTCACCCGCCCTCAGGCCTGCAAAGCGGTGCTCGGGCCTGGGCGTGACCAGATCGTTGCCTCTTGCGAGTGAAAAATCCAGAAAAGCCTGTGTGACTTTGGCACAAATCACGTGTGTGCCTGCATCTTCTTCATTGGTGTTGCAGCAACCGTCCCTGAAAAACCCCGTGAGCGGGTCGTAAGAGCAGGGAATCAATTCGCCACCGAGAACATTCAAACCGGAGCGAGTCATGGGTGTCCAAGAGCAAAAGATGATGGGACGCGTATTGTGTGTGCGTCACTGCAAGGCGCCTGTCACGCAGGCTAAAGGCTTCACAAGGTGCAGGGTCTTTCAATCCAGGGGCCTGAATGTCCAGCTGTGCAGCGCTTGTGTGGCCATCTGGAGCGCCCAAGCGGTCCACCCGCCTTCAAACTGCGCGACAGAGCGGGGCACAGTGGACCGTTAAGATGGCTTGACCCACCGCCTGTCCATGAATTTCCCGCTCATCACCGACCCCTTTTTTTACATGATCGCCGTGCCGGCGGTGCTGCTGCTGGGATTGAGCAAAAGCGGGTTTGGTGCCGGTTTCGGCTCCTTGGCTGTGCCGATGATGGCCTTGGCCGTCACGGTGCCGCAGGCCGCCGCGATTTTGATGCCCGTTTTGTTGGTGATGGACCTGCTGGGCATGGCCGCCTTTCGCAAAGACGTGGACAAGGCCTTGCTGTGGTTCATGGTGCCTTTTGCCATGGTGGGCATTGTGCTGGGGGCATTGCTCTTCAAACTGCTGGATGCACAAAAAGTGGCGGCCATTGTGGGCGCTTTCACTTTGCTGTTTTTGGCGCAGCAGATGCTCTTCAAGCCAGCGCCCAATGGGCCGCCTCCGCCGCGCTGGCTGGGCGGTTTGCTGCTGATCACCTCGGGTTTCACCAGTTTCATTGCGCACGCTGGCGGGCCACCTTTAAACGCCTACGTGATGCGTCTGAAGCTCAAACCCCTCCTTTTCACGGGGACGCTCGCCTATCTGTTTTTCTTCATCAACATGGCCAAGTGGGTGCCCTATGCTTGGTTGGGGTTGTTGGATTGGCGCAATTTTGCGACCTCGTTGGTGCTCTTGCCGCTGGCCCCCATCGGTGTGTGGATGGGTGTGCGGCTGGCACGGCGAATCCGGCCCGATTTGTTTTACCGCCTGATCCGCCTGGGCATGTTCCTCACGGGCTGCAAGCTCTTGTGGGACGGCTGGCGCTGATCCCATTTTTTCTATTCCAAGGAGATTTTTCATGAAAGCAGCCTGGTACAGCCGCAACGGTGAAGCCCAAGACGTGATGCAGGTGGGCGATTTGCCCATGCCCAGCCCTCTGGCTGGGGAGGTGCTGGTGCGGTTGGCCACCTCGGGCGTGAACCCCTCCGACGTCAAGTCGCGCCGCGCCCGGCCCTTGTCAGACCCTTTGATCGTGCCGCACAGCGACGGTGCGGGCGTGATCGAAGCCGTGGGCGAGGGCGTGCCTGCTGCGCGCGTGGGTGAGCGGGTGTGGGTGTGGAACGGGCAATGGCAGCGCCCCTTGGGCACCTGCGCCCAGTTCATCGCCTTGCCCGCCGCGCAAGCCGTTGCGCTGCCCGAGGGGACCGATTTTGCAGCCGGTGCCTGCATGGGCATTCCGGGCCTGACGGCGGTCCAGGCGGTCATCCTGGCCGAGCGCTTGTCGGGTGATTTGCGCGGGCAGACCGTCTTGGTCACTGGGGCTTCGTCGGCCGTGGGCCACTACATCACACAAATGGTGACGCTGGTCGGCGGCCGGGTGATCGGCACCGTGGGCTCGGAGGCCAAAGCCGCGCACGCCCGCGGTGCGGGCATGCAGGACGCCATTTTTTACAAAACCGAATCGGTGCCCCAGCGCGTCAAGGCGCTCACGCAAGGGCGCGGTGCGGATGTGATCATCGACATGGACTTTTCAACCACCGCGGGCTGGGCCTCGGAAGGCGCTTTGGCCCCGCACGGCCAGGTGGTGTGTTACGGCTCGAATGCGCTGGAAGTGCCTTTGCCGTTTCGGCCCTGGCTGTACCAGTCCATGGGCGTGAAGTTCTTTCTGGTCTACGACCTGACGGCCGCTGATCGCCAGACGGCTGTGGCGCGTTTGTCGGGCATGCTGGCCGCTGGGCAGTTGCAGCACAGCATTGGGGCAAGCTTCACGCTGGACCAAGTGGCGCAGGCCCACCGCACGGTGGAAGCGGGGCAGACCGTGGGCAATGTGGTGATCGCGCTGTGATCCCGCAGCGGCGCAAAGCGCACAGCCCAGGCCCAGCGTCCATGCCCGCGCTCCGTACCCGGGCTGCGGCTGGTTTGCCGTTATGCTTGACGGGCTCACCAGCTTTTCTGTTTTTGTCCTGATTTTTTGATCGTTCATGGCTGCATCACCCAAATCGCTCTCGGGCTTGGCCCCCTTTTTCAAGCCCTACCGTGTGGCCTTGGGTGTGGCAGCCTTGTTCCTTTTGCTGGCCGCGGGCACCACGCTGGCTTTTCCCTGGGTCTTGCGCCAGCTGATTGACCAAGGCCTGGCCAGTGGCGCACCGGCCGATCAGTTGTCGGGCAACTTTTTGCAGCTGTTTGGTGTGGCGGCGGCTTTGGCGGTGTTTTCAGCGGGGCGTTACTACACCGTGAGCTGGCTGGGTGAACGCATCACCGCCGACCTGCGCAACGCGGTGTATGGCCATGTGCTGCAACAAAGTCCGGCCTTTTTTGAAACCACGCAGTCGGGCGAAGTGCTCTCGCGCCTCACCAACGACACCACGCTGGTGCAGACCGTGGTGGGCTCGTCGTTTTCCATGGGCCTGCGCAACCTGGTCATGGGCTCCGGTGCGCTGCTCATGCTGGTGTGGACCAACCCGGTCTTGATGCTGCAGGTGGTGGCGGTGCTGGTGGCGGTGATTTTCCCAAGCGTTTACCTCGGCCGCCGTGTGCGCCGCCTCTCGCGCACCAACCAGGACCGCGTGGCCGATTCCAGCGCCATCGCTTCCGAGGTGCTCAACGCCATCAGCGTGGTGCAAAGCTACACCGCCGAGGGCCGCGAAACCCGTCGTTTCATCGATTCCACCTTGCGTGCCTTGAGCTCGGCGCTGGGCCGCATCCGCGCCCGTGCCGTGCTGGTGGGTTTCATCATCATGGCCTCCAGTGCCGTGCTGCTTTGGGGTCTTTACATGGGCACGCTGGCTGTGCGCGCGGGCACCAGCACAGCCGGTCAGTTGGGCGAGACGGTGTTTTATGTGATCTTGCTGGCCAGCGCCTTTGCGGTGCTGGGCGAGGTTTACGGCGACTTGCTGCGCGCAGCCGGAGCGACCGAGCGCTTGATGGAGTTGTTGCACACCGAGTCGAACCTGAAGATCGCCCACAAGCCACAACCAGCGCCCTGGCCGCAGGGCGGCTCGTCCTTGCAGCTGGAATCGGTTCGCTTTCATTACCCCTCGCGTCCCGACACCTGGGCACTGGACCAGCTGACAGGCCAGATCCATCCCGGTCAGACCGTGGCCGTGGTCGGCCCGAGCGGCGCGGGCAAAACCACTTTGTTCGATTTGCTGATGCGCTTTCACGACCCGCAGGCGGGCCGCATCGTGCTGGACGGGGTGCAGATCGACCAAATGGACCTGCACGCCTTGCGCGAGCGCATGGCCATCGTGCCCCAGGAGCCGGTGATTTTTTCCGGTACCGTGATCGAGAACATCCGCTATGGCCGCCCAGACGCCAGCTTGGAAGACGTGCACGCTGCCGCTGAAGCGGCTTATGCGCAAGAGTTCATCCGCGAGTTGCCGGAGGGTTTTGATACCTACTTGGGCGATCGGGGTGTGCGTTTGTCGGGCGGTCAACGCCAGCGCATTGCGATTGCAAGGGCCATTCTGAAAAATGCCCCACTGCTGCTGCTGGACGAGGCGACCAGTGCGCTCGACGCACAAAGTGAAAAAATGGTTCAAGCCGCGCTCGACAAAGCCATGGTCGGCCGCACCACACTGGTCATTGCCCACCGCCTGGCCACGGTGCAACGCGCTGACGTGATCTGGGTGCTCGAGCGCGGTCGCTTGATGGAGCAGGGCACCCACGCCGAACTGCAAGCCAAAGGCGGGCTTTACGCCAGCTTGGCGGCGCTGCAGTTCAACAACGCCTCAGGCCACTGAAATCGGCTGAGCAGCCCGCCCAGCGGGCGCTGGGCAGCGTGCAAGCCCCAAAACCATCACGCTGAGGCCCGTGACTCACGACTTCTTGTCGGTTTCGTCTGTTGCGGGCTCGGCAGCCACATCCTGATCCATCGCCTCTTGCGCCGCTTTTTCGCGTGCCCGCTGCTGGCGGGTTTGTTCCTGGGCCTTGCGCACATCGTGCATTTGCCAAAAGGCAAACACGAACACCAGGCCAAAAATGCCCAGTTCCAACCAGATTCCCATGGTGCGACCTTTCGTTTGAGGTGTGTCAATAAAGATTGACAGTCCAGATTATCAGGTTATATTGACACTCATGCCTGTCAGTTTATGTTGACAAGCCTTCCCTTTCGGAGGTTCCATGAGTCTGTTGACACGCGCCGAACAAGCTTTGAGTTCCCATTTTGATCAAGCCGCTGGTGAAGGTGCGCCTCCCCGACTGGTGGCCGCCATGCGGCATGCGGTGTTTTCGGGTGGGGCCCGCATCCGCCCACAATTGTGCATGGCGGTGGCCACGGCCTGTGGCGACGACGCGCCTCACCTCACCAATGCCGCCGCCGTGGCGCTGGAGTTGATGCATTGCGCCTCTTTGGTGCACGACGACATGCCCGCGTTTGACAACGCCGACACCCGGCGCGGCCGCCCCACGGTGCACAAGGCCTTCAGCGAACCGCTGGCGCTGCTGGCCGGTGACGGCCTGATCGTTATGGCCTACCGTGTTTTGTTGCAAGCGGGCGCACAGCGGCCCGAGCGCTTGATTCAGTTGATGGACAACATGACGATGGGCGTGGGCCTGCCCCACGGCATTGTGGCTGGGCAAGCTTGGGAGTGCGAGACCAGCGCGGACTTGGGTCAATACCAACGCGCCAAAACCGGGGCTTTGTTTGTTTCGGCCACTTGCGCGGGCGCGCTCAGCTGCGGGTATGAGCCCGAGCCCTGGGCGCCTTTGGGCCAGTACCTGGGTGAGGCCTACCAAGTGGCCGATGACATCCGCGACGTGATCGCCGATGCCGCCACTTTGGGCAAGCCTGCGGGGCAAGACGCTCTGCATGCCCGCCCCAGCTCGGCCCAAGCGCTGGGCCTGGAGGGGGCCATTGCCCACTTTGACCACCTGATTGACCAAGCCGCTTCTTCGATTCCACCTTGCTCATGCCGCGACATGTTGCGCCAGTTGGTGCAACTCGAAGCCGAGCGTTTGGTGCCCAAGGCCTTGTGCGACGGTTATTTCAAGTCCCATCCTGAGGTGGCCCCGCGCCGCGTCAGTGCCTCGCATTGAGCGCTCAGACCAAAAAAAGCCAAGGAACCCCGATGTCCCAACCGCTGGATCTGGCCGCCCTGCAGGCCCCTTCTTCTGCCACCTCCTTCAAGGATGCGTGGCAAGCCCGACTGGAGCGCTGGTACGCGCATCCCGGCCTGTACCGCTGGTCACTGGGCAACCCATTCACGCGTTGGCTCACGCAGCGGCGCACCCGCAAGTTGTTCGATTTGATGGCAGGCTTTGTGCACAGCCAAGTTCTGTTGGGTTGCGTGCGCTTGGACCTGTTTCGCGCTTTGCACCAAGCCCCGGCCGACTTGACCCAATTGGCACAGCGCACCGGCTTGGCGCCTGCGGTCTTGCAGCGCTTGCTGCTCTCGGCTGTGGCGCTGGGGTTGCTGGAGCACCGCAGCCAAGGCCGTTTTGGCTTGGGCCCCTTGGGTGTGCCCTTGGCGCAGCACGAGGGCATCGCCCAAATGATCGAGCACAACCACCTGCTCTACCAGGACATGCAGGACCCGGTTCAGTTTTTGAGCAACGCCTGGAGCGGCGGCATGGCCGAGTACTGGCCCTATGCCCACGAAAAACCTGCCGTGGCCATGCCCCAGGCCGAAGTGGACAAGTTCACCCGCTACTCGCAACTCATGGCCGCCTCGCAAGGCTTTGTGGTCCAGGAGATCTTGTCTTCCTACTTTTTTGACGAACACCGTTGCGTGCTCGATGTGGGTGCGGGCAAGGGCCGCTTTGTGAGCGAATTGGCCGCGCATGCGCCCCATCTGCAGTTCAAGATGTTCGATTTGCCCCCGGTGCTGGCGCTGGCCCGCGAAGGCCTGCAGGCCAAGGGCTTGACCGAGCGTGTGGCCTTGCACCCCGGCAGTTTCCTGGATGACCCCTTGCCCGAGGGGGCCGACCTGATCACCCTGGTGCGCGTGGCGCACGACCACCCCGATGCGGTGGTGCGACAGATTCTGCAAAAAGCCCATGCCGCTTTGCCGGTGGGCGGTGTCTTGTTGCTGGCCGAACCCATGGCCCAGCCTGACGAGGAGGCTGGTCAGCCTGGCGCGTCGGTCGATGCGTACTTCCATTTTTACCTCTTGGCCATGGGGGCAGGGCGGCTGCGCACCCCGCAAGAGCTGCAAACCATGATGCAAGAGGCTGGTTTCACCCATGTGGAGCTGGTGCCCAACGCCATGCCGATCCATGCACGCATCCTTGTGGGGCGCAAGTCTCAGTGTTTACCCTTGGTTTCTGGGAATAGTGTCAATTAACTTTGACATATGATGATGTAAAGCAAAGAATACAAGCATGAAATCCCAAGCCGTCGTCTTCAACAGCCCCAAGCAATTGAGCTTGCAGGCCCTGGAATTGCCCGATTTGCAGGCGGGTCAGCTCGAAGTGGCCGTGGAATTCAGTGGCATCAGCACCGGCACCGAGCGCATGCTCTGGGACGGCAGCATGCCGCCCTTTCCGGGCATGGGTTACCCCTTGGTGCCCGGCTATGAGACGGTGGGCCGCGTGGTCCGTGCCGCCTCGGACACCGGCATGCAAGCCGGTCAGCGCGTCTTTGTCCCAGGGGCCAACTGCTTTACCGGCGTCAAAAGCTTGTTTGGCGGAGCCGCTTCGCGCTTGGTGGTGACCGAGCAAAAAGTGGTGCCCGTGGCCGAACACCTGGGCGCGCAATCGGTGCTGCTGGCGCTGGCCGCTACGGCTTACCACGCGGTGTCGGGAGGGGGGCAGCAAGACCCGTTTGCCCCACCTGAGCTCATCATTGGCCATGGCGTCATGGGCCGCTTATTGGCCCGATTGACGGTGGCCGCAGGCCTGCCTGCACCCACTGTGTGGGAAACCCAAGCCGAGCGTTCTGGCGGGGCTGAAGGCTACACCGTCATGCAGCCGCAAGACGACCCACGCCGCGACTACGGCACGATTTACGACGTGAGCGGCGATGGCAGCCTGCTCAACAGCCTGATTCAACGCCTGCGCCCCGGTGGCGAGCTGGTGTTGGCCGGTTTCTACAAACACGACCTGTCTTTCGCTTACGCCCCGGCCTTCATGCGCGAGGCGCGCTTGCGCATCGCCGCCGAGTGGAAGCGCCCTGATTTGTTGGCCGTCAACGAGCTGGTGCACACCGGCCGCTTGTCGCTCGACGGTTTGATCACCCACACCCAGCCATCGACGCATGCTGGTTCTGCCTACGAGACCGCCTTCGGAGATGCGAGCTGTCTCAAGATGATCCTTGATTGGAGTGCCTC
>JACCEA010023747.1_pt1 | contig 17122 bp, 15 predicted proteins | sample 7449851 | NCBI WGS metagenome assembly JACCEA01 (sample SAMN15323453, study PRJNA562643) | freshwater metagenome | isolation source: river surface water | place: USA:Blue River Watershed | collected 2017-08-18 | reverse complement strand
GATACGGTTGCAGATATTGAATGCAGAAAAGTATTGAGTGCCCGATGAGTGATGGCAGTTCCCTTGGCTTTTCCGGTCGATCCCGATGTGTAGATCAGATAGACTAAGTGATCTTGTCTCAGTGGTGAAAGTCGTTCCCTATCCAGGATAGTGGTTTCGCTAAAAGACTCAACGCTTTCAATGACTTTTAGATCGCTCGGATTGATGACTGTTAAACCATCTGGCAACAATTCAGAAAAGTCATGGGCAATCACGAGATCTGCGCCACAATCCTCAAACATGAAAGCCAAACGCTCAGCCGGATAGATAGGATCGAGCGGAAGGTACGCTCCACCAGCCTTCAGGACAGCAAGAATACTAATGAAAAGTTCAGCCGAGCGATCAAGCAATATAGGGACGATTCTGTCAGCTCCCACCCCCCGAGCGATCAAGTAGCGGGCAAGTTGATTGGATCGTTTATCTAATTCGCCATAGCTTATGAATTGATTTTCAAAAATCAGCGCGATTGCGTTGGGATTTTTTTTGACCTGGATCTCAAAAAGAGCGGCAAAACTAGGGTATTCCTGCATCAATTCTGCCATTGGGTTCCTAACCAGAAGGAGATTAGAGTCAGCTAAATAGAGACCGTTGTTTTTGTGGGTTGTTGATTCTATGAGGATTCATGAATACGTGACAATGGCACGCATTCTGGATTGACAGGAATTGCGAGGGAATGACTAGAGGATTGCCGGTGAATTGCTCAATGAACAATCCATGAATGAGGATTAATCATGCTGATGCGCTTTAACTATCATTGACCTTACATTAGCTAGCGCGATTATTAATATGATTGTGTAGTATTGATGATTTAGAGATCCTGCCGGACTAAGGGACAACACTCAAATAATCAGTTTTATGTTTAATTCTCTGATACGCTGATCCAAGTAGTAGCCGCCATATTCTGTATAGTGCAGAAATTTTCTCTTGCAACCCATGCATTCACGCACATCCGAACGATTATAGGGATGGTGTTGAATGGAAATGGGAGCATTTTCAGACCAAAGATGAGTACCTTGTGGATGATATTCATCCCAGCATTCTGGGGCGTTTTCATCAACAAGAGTTCCAAGCACTTTCATTTTACTGAGATCAAAATAGCCAGGAACTGAGACCCATCCCGGACATGAGAGCGAAGAGCATTCCGGGCAAGTCTCAGATATGTTGGAGGACGCTGCGACCTGTAGCAACTGATTTCTATTTAATTGTTTAATCACTTTAGCGGGCTCTCAATAGAGTGATAGATTATTCAGTCGCCGTGATCTGATATGAGTTATTTAATGGATTGCAAATGCTCGATCACATCAACCAGAGGTTGGTTAGAAATACCATTACTGCCCCCGTAAGGTCGATCCAGAATAATATTGAGCGCCATGATGATGCACAACGTTACGATCTGAAGAGAGCAGTTAATCACCCGGATTTTGCCTGGCGTATAAAATGACAGCGCAGACAAAATAATCGTAAACAATAATCCAAGATGCATGACCATCCAAAATAATGGGGGTAGCAAGGACTGGCTATTTGAAATACGCGTCTCTCTGGATTCGGTCATCTGTGAAGAGGATTTCACGATATCTAAATACGCCGCAATCTCTGACTGAGCTTTACGATCAACGGCCAAAATGCAGCTGTCGAATTGAGTCAACAATTTTGATGTAACAGTACTACCATTCTGATATTGAAGCTGAGGCCACTCATCATTCACGATTGATTGGGCGTAACTCAGCAGATCCTTTCTGCAGGATTTGATCTTCTCGTCGCCAGAAGCGATCAATAATTTATCCAGATTTCTAATTTGCGCAGCCTCAACACTCACCTGGCTTTGATAAGAGTCGACAGTTTGATTTGTCAGCGCCAAAACGAAGGCTAAAACGATACCTGTCAACGCCGCCGCAGAGGCAATGCCACCAGCAGCCATATTTTCATCGCGATCCTCTAATTTCCAATGCGGTGCATATTTTTGAAAAAGTCGATGAAATACCCATAATAAAAACAACGCGGGTATGGGATATACAAGAACGAATAGCCATTGCGGGAGCAAATCGATCAATGATAGAATTTTCACGAGATATTTCTCTTTAGCCTACATCAGGGTTTTGTCGAGCATTCTAACTCCAACAAACATAGCAGACATCTTGGTTATTAATCTTTCACTGATTCATATCCAATCTCGAGCTCAACCTACCATTACAAAAAAATGACTACAAATCAAAACAACGTACCTGCCAAGCCCGTTGGTTTTTTTAGTGTTGGCAAGGGTGATCTGAATATCAAGTTCTTTTTTACAATGCTGCGTAACTATATTGCCTCTGCCACATTAATGGGTGTGGGCGATATTTACATTCAAACAGAAGCTCTACATATTTTCGACAAAATTGTTGTCTATGAGTGGGTGAATAAACTTCTGGGTGGAAGCATCATGTTCACCGGCTTCATGCTGTGCATGATTAATGTCTACCAGAGTTATTTGGTTTTGAAGGAGATGAACTTTAATCGTGTCATTTCTTTCTTCGTAGTAGGCTATTTATCCATTGCTGGATTAATCGTGATCATTGGCGTAGAAAGACGATTGTTGCAAGCGCTTCAACTCGTACTGAAGTAACTTGATCTTCATGGTACTTGCCTGCAACTAAACTATGCGACCTTTGGGGGCCAGTTCATTCATCAATGCTAAATAAGCTGGGCCCTGCGTGCGTGACCGTCTAGTTCAGGCTTTTGGCCTGCTTGCCGTTGACCTTACTTCAAATCTTACTCGGCCCGCATGCAGGAAATTTCGAATCTCTTGGGGCTATTTACACTAGCAGGTTTCCTGCTACTGTATTGTTTCGTCCACCCAGGATGAAATGGTTACAAGACTGGATTATTAAAACGAGAACCAGAAAAAATCTCACGATGGCGCCCGCCAATCACGTCGGTGTGAGAAGCTTACTCAAAGCACTCAAACGCGGACAGACAATCGGCATCTTGCCAGATCAAGTTCCAGTTCATGGTGAAGGCGTCTGGGCACCCTTTTTTGGTAAATCCGCCTACACCACTACTCTTGTGCAAAGATTGCAGAGCATCACAGGCGCACCTATCTATGTGGTGGCCGCTCAACGCAACGGTATCGGCAGAGGCTATACCGTCAGATATCAGGCGATGCGCAAACCCTTGTCAGATGATATTGAAATTGCTGCCGCTCAACTGAATCAGGCAATGGAAGACATGATCAAGCGAATGCCTACCCAATATCTTTGGGGCTACAACCGGTATCGGACTCCCCGCATTAAGCCTGGTACAAGTGACACTCAATCCAAAGGCTAGTCAGATAATGTCTGCTAGTATGGAGTCATGGAATATACGTTTACCTCTGCGTTGATACTCTTGTTACTGATCACTGACCCGATCGGAAATATTCCTATCTTTATTAATAGCTTGCGTAACGTTCCTGCGCACATACGCGTTCGCATTATTTTGCGTGAAGTTTTTATCGCTTTCTGCTTGCTGTTCACATTCATGTTTTTAGGCAAGCAGTTTCTCGAGCTTGTTAACCTCAGCGATCTTTCATTACAAATTGCGGGCGCAGTCGTATTATTTTTAATCGCATTGCGCATGATATTTCCCTCCGCGCATAGCGAGACAGTTGCAGGATCTCCTGATGATGAACCCTTCATTGTTCCGCTGGCCATCCCCGCGCTAGCAGGTCCTTCAGCGATGGCAACAGTCATGCTTTTAGTCAGTCAGGCTCCAGATCGCAGACTCGATTGGATCATGGCACTGGTTGTGACCATGATTGTGTGTGCCATTGTTTTAGTTCTCGCTGATCGCATTCAACGTATACTCGGTGATCGGGTGGTGATGGCTGTTGAAAAATTAATGGGCTTGATCCTAGTGGCCATTGCTGTGGAAATGTTCTTGCGTGGAATCAAGACCTTTGTCACGCAAATCAGTTGATGTTCTTCGTCACAGTTTTTAAAAACTGACATATTCCAGAATGAGGGGCACTTATTTGCGTCAACGATGAGCCGAATGAAATTCCGCTCATCAATAACGACAAATAACGACATCTCGCCATTCAAATACATGTCATAAATTTTGTGACCTAGAATCTATGGTGTCACTGTTGACGCATCGATTACTGAGAAACTCGTCATGAAAAAAAATACGTTTTATGCAGCTATTGCATGTTTAGCAATTGCGCTCGCTTCAACCGCTCAAGCCAAACAAACGTTCAGCATTGTCCAAAGCAAACCTGAAATCCAGCATATCGATATCGGTACCCCCGGTATGTCGATTGGTGACTTGCTTGCTTTTGAGGCGCCTTTCACAACAAAAGATGGAAAAAAGGGCAGAATGTACGGCATGATCACTCTCGTTTCACTTCCTACCGGCGCCCATGATCCATTCCTTGACAGAATCAGTACGATCGTTTTAGATTTCGGCGGCAGCGACTCCTTGGTCATCAATGGCAAGTCCGTATACGGTGAATATCACGGTGAAATGAAAGAAAATGCACCTCAAGTTCGCGCAATCACTGGCGGTACAGGCAAATTTATTGGTGCGAGAGGCCAGATTTCAACATCACGTCACGCCGCGGGGACTTATGAACATGTCATTGAGTTGCTTGATTAATCACTGACTATCCACCACTCACTGTTCGAGAAAATTATGGCCAAAGGCATGCACATCAAAATCTGGTTTGTTCTCATTTCATTCCTGGGCGCCTCGATCGCGCAAGCTTGCACCTCAATCGTCTTGAACAGTACTGATCGTGGTCGCGTGTATGCGCGTACCATGGAATTTGGTATCCCGTTGAAGTCGGCGGTCCTCATCACGCCAAGAGGTTATGCGTTTCAAGGAGTCGGTATTGATGGAGTGCCTGGATCCGGTAAGAACTGGACATCCAAATATGCAGTGATCGGAGCCAATGCTTTTAGTTTGCCTATATTTGTAGATGGCATGAACGAAGCGGGTCTTGCTGGAGGATTACTCAATGCCCCTAATACGGCGCAATATCAAAATCCTACTCAAGCGGAATCCGCTAACAGCATCGCCTCTCAACAACTTCTTATCTATGCCCTCACTAACTTCGCCAGCATTGCCGAAGTCAAAGAGGCGCTTCCAAAAATGTTTGTCAACAGCTCCCCACTTAAAGAATGGGGTGGTGTAGCCAAGTCACGTATGACGCTGCATGACACATCAGGTGCAAGTCTGGTCGTTGAATATCTTGATGGCAAACTTGTCATGACAGACAATGTCATCGGGACCATGACAAATGATCCGGCGTTTTCATGGCACTTACAGAATATTGGTAATTATGCGAATTTGAGTGGCACTGATAAAAAGCCGATGACGTTCAATGGTCAAAAATTTATGGCTGCAAGTTCAGGCAACGGTCTGCATGGCCTGCCTGGTAGCTTTTTAAGTCCCGATCGTTTTATACGCGCATCGACTCTGGTCATGAACACACCGCCCGCGACAACAGATATCCAAGAGCGCAGAGCGTGGCACATCATGAATAACTTTGACATCCCCTTTGGCGCGATCCATCTTGATAGCTCAAGCGGCTATGGTGGTGGCGTAAATTCCTACGAGTACACGGAATGGACTGTTGTCGCGAATCTTAAAACAAAAACCTACAATATCCGTTCATTTGAAAATCCTGGGGTACTCACAATTGGTTTTACAGAGGCCGATATGAATAGTAAAAATCCAAGATCCATTCCACTGCTGAAATAATAAGAGCTGAAAAAATCTATCGTAAAAATAAATAAGGTAAAGATTTTTCAGCGGTAAACATACAGCGGGCATCATGTCCACAGGCAGGGACCATGATGGCCGCATGATTGCTTTGATAAGTTTCATTCACGAATCGTACATAAGCGAAACCGCGCGCCAAGCGTGTGGGCCCTTGAGCCATTGCTGCACAAGAACTGTCAAAGCCATACAGAGGCAAGATGTCTAGCTCGCCTAGCAGGAATGTGACCGGACGCGTGGCGAGATTCTTTTTTAAGACATCATTGGGCATAGAGGCCACAGCTCCAACCTTATTTTCAATACCGTATGGCCAGCTATTGAAGCTCGCACAACCTTTCGCGTCATTAAAGGTAGCAAATGGCGGCGGAGGCGGGCTAGGTGCCACAGGAACATAACCTGGCGCCAACGCGCTGATCGTTGCAGGAGTCGCAGACCTTGTTGGTCGCAACACATCAGTATAAGTATAGGAAGAAGGGTTGCTGACGATATAAGTCAACTGAATGTTTTTTTCATTTTTTAATTTCTCATGAATGTCATTAGCCATCTGATAGCGACTGACATATTGTCCGCCTGCAGAATGTCCGGCAATCACGACCGAGCGCAAGTTTGGAAAATTCTTTCGATCAGACAAGAGCGTCAGTATCGAGTCCATAAAATCAAAAGAATGAACTTTTTTCTCTGATGGGGTCGCTTGTTCCCCACCACTTCGCCAACTTTCCGGACCTAGGCATATCCAACCCACTTCATTGACGTCGAGTTTGTCACGACAATTTCTCCCCTCATTTGAAGCAAACCGAGGTGATAGTATTAATGTCTCTTTTAATGCATCAGATAAGAACCCTCCCGCAAGCGCATGCCGAAAATATCCGTCTGCATTGCGCCCCTGACCATGAATCACGATCACGGCGCGCTGTATGGCCTCCTGAGGCTCAGTTAAAGCATGCGTGCGGTACACCAGACCTCGTTGAGGGCCCTCTCCCATTGACACCCATTCGGTGCATCGCTTGTCGGCAGATAGACAAAGCTCAGCAGACTGGGCCTGTAAACCAATAAGAAACATGGTTAGCACAGCAAAAAATGAGCGAAAAAATATGGTCATGGCTGTATCAATATTATTTTGACAAGACTGATCGTACACGTGCATCTCACAAGTTTCTATCTTTTAGTACGAATATTGACTGAGATTGAATAGAATAAGATGGAGACGAGACTGTTTTCAAGGAAGCGATATGAGCAGCATGTTTGATGAAGCGGAAAAAGATCCTCAGCTATCCGATGAAGAATTTTCTCGCCTTGAGGAGCCCCTTCGTATTCATTTGCTGAACGAACAATATCGGCATCTGAAAATCAAAGACAGAGCGCTCATGATCGTTGTGGCCGGGATCGATGGTGCCGGAAAAGGTGAGACCGTCAACCTGCTCAATGAGTGGCTCGATCCAAGACACGTGAGAACGCTTGCTTTTGACGATCCGACCAAAGAAGAAAAATCATACCCCTTGGTGCGAAGATTTTGGCTGGGACTTCCTCCCAAGGGATCCGTGGGCATCATGTTTGGAGCTGGCTACAAAGCCCTTTTAGATGAGGCTGCGAAAAAAGATTTAAATCCAGACAAGCTTGAGTCCCTCATCGTCGCCGTCAGAAAATTTGAAGATACGCTTGTCGCTAACGACGTACAAATTATCAAACTTTGGTTTCATTTGTCACGTGATGCACAACGGGCTCGCACCGCCCTACTTCTCGCGAACCCCTCCACAGCCTGGCAAGTGGGAAAGAAGGATGACAAAGTCTATAAACACTTTGATCGTGTCAGACAGGCAGCACAGCGTGTAATTGAAGCGACGGATGCCTCTCACGCTCCGTGGACGATCATTCCGAGTGCGAACAAAAATATGCGTATATTCAGAACGGCTGAGGCTGTTCTGAATGCATTCACACAGCGTGCCATCAAGGTTCCACCCACACACGATCCCGCCGCACCGCTCAAACGCACAAAATCCAGCCACCGTCTTGACAAGCTTGACTATGGCGCGAGTGTAAGCAAAGAGAATTACGAGCAGGAACTCATGCAGTGGCAGAACAGACTGGCCACCGCAGTGAGGTCAAAAAAATTCAAGAAGAAATCTCTAGTGCTTGTATTCGAGGGACAAGATGCTGCTGGTAAGGGCGGGGCAATTAGACGCGTCACTCACGCGTTGGATGCACGACAATATCGGACAGTTTCTGTCGCCGCACCCAGACCCTTTGAAATGGATCGACCTTATCTCTGGCGCTTTTGGCGAAACGTTCCCGGACGCGGCCGAATCGCAATCTTTGATCGTTCCTGGTATGGACGTGTTTTGGTCGAACGCGTCGAGGGCTATGCCAAACGAGCGGCATGGCAGCGTGCGTATCAAGAAATTAATGAATTTGAGAAACAGCTCACGCATCGTGGAGCGATCGTACTGAAGTTTTGGCTCTCTGTGACACCTGATGAGCAATTAAAGCGATTTAGAGCACGGGAGCATTCGCCATACAAAAACTTTAAAATCACCCCTGAAGACTGGCGCAACAGACGCAAATGGCCCGCCTATGCAAAGGCTGCCGAAGAGATGTTCATGCAGACAGATATGCCCGAATCACCGTGGCATATCTTATCCGCGAACGACAAACGCCATGCACGGCTTGAGGTCATCAAATTGATCACGAAGGCTGTAGAGCAATCTTAGGCGCGAGATTGTTATCTGAAATTGAAGGCTATTTTAAAAATGAAAATTTTTAAAAAACTCAAAGCACTAGCTGTCTCGCTCAAGCAAGATGTGCTGATGCTTTGGTTCGCCATCAAAAATCCGAATACACCTCTTGCACCAAAACTCATCAGTGGATTAGCGGTTGCATATGCCTTGAGTCCAATCGACCTGATTCCAGACTTTATTCCTGTTCTGGGTTATGTCGATGAGCTTATTATTTTGCCCGCCCTGATCTGGCTTGCGATCCGCTTCATACCCGAAGCGATCATCAAACAGTCGCGTGAAGACGCACAAAGATGGCGTATGCAAAGCAGTCAAAAACTTCTAGGCTACCTTGGTGCAGCCATCATCGTTTTAGTCTGGGTACTGATCGTAGTTTGGATCTCGATCAAAATCTGAATGTCGCGGCAATCGCTGCGCCAAACATATTCAAGTCGACTGTATTTTGATTCGGCTTGAATTGGTAGTAGACATTTTTAGCGACCAGAGAAACATCACCCCAATCGAAAGCGCGGCCAACACCCAGATAGGCCTGACTCGTAAAGCTTGATGACTGACCGGCTCCAACATCCACATAAAAGGGAACAAAGTACTTTGAGTTCTCAAAGTTATAACGACCCTTTACGCCAGCGATACCGGCAGCGAGCTGTAGATGACTGCTTTCGGATAAAGAAGGTCCCCCCTGAGCGAAGGAGATCGTCGTATTCGCGTTTTGCCACATGACTCTTGCACCAATCAATCCATCGAGCTGAAGGGAGGGTGTGTTTTGGAGGTTATAGGTTGGTGCGAGCGTCAACATCGTCATCGTCAGATTGGTATTGGCGTTCAAATCCGCACGACCGACGACACGAGAGGCTGTTTTACCCAAATCGCCGTACATACCGTCAAGATAAATACCAAAACGACCGCTACGCGCCTCGGCCACCAACATTGCCGCCATATTCAAATCTGATAAAACATTGCCAGGCGTCAGTTTGACTTGTCCCAAGCTATTTCCATTGTGAGAAACGGAGCCTGTGATACCCATGCCCCAAACATAAGGGGTCACGCTGAATCGCCATGGATCGGTAGCTGCCACTGTTGACGCCACATTCGAAGGAGCAGGCTGTGCATATGTAGTCGAGGTTATGAATAAGGCGCAGATTAAGGCTGCAAAGCGACACTTCATCTTGGGCTCCAGTGGGCAAATAGCGTGACATTGAAAATAGCAAGCTAAACAGCCGACAATCATACTAGATTTGACCAATATCGCGATCCGTCAGACATTTTTACTAGTACCATTGCAACCACAAAGCTTCTTTCGTTTAAGATCAAGCCAGACAAAAATTACCCAAGGAGACCCTGTATGAAGTCCATTATTCAAGCAAGTATTTTGAGCCTGTTCGCGCTCTCTGTCGCGCCGGTCGCGCAAGCCGCATGGCCCGACAAACCGATCAAACTCATCGTCCCAGCCGCTCCCGGTGGAACAACCGACATCACGGCCCGACTACTCAGCGAAAAAATTGGTGCTGAACTCGGCACGACGGTGGTTGTGGAAAATCGCGCAGGTGCTGCCGGCATTATTGGTTCCCAGGCTCTCATTCAAGCGCCTCCGGATGGTTACACCATTGGCTTTGGCAATATTGGACCAAATGGCATCAATTACAGCCTGTACAAAAAGCTGCCCTATAAACACACAGACTTCAGTCCTATCACCTTGGTGATTTCGGTACCAAACGTACTGGTTGTCAACAGCAAGTCACCCTACAAGACCGTGAAGGAACTCGTAGACGCCATCAAGAGCGACCCTAAAGGCAATTTCACCTTTGCCTCGTCAGGCACTGGACAGTCACCCCATATGTCTGCAGAAATGTTTGCGCAGCGCACGGGGACGAACCTGACACACGTTCCATTCAAGGGCATGGGTCCTGCGGTTGCAGCCTTATTGGGTGGGCAGGTGACGTTTGCGATTGATAACTTGCCCAGCTCGATCGGCTTTATCCGCTCAGGTCAGTTTCGTGCGCTTGCAGTAACAGGCGCAGAGCGCTCACCACAACTGCCTGACGTCCCAACTATGGCCGAGGCAGGAATCAAAGACATGGTCGTCACTGCTTGGTTTGGTTTTGTTGCTCCTGCTGGCACACCACCGGACATTATCAACAAGATTCAACAAGCCACCAAAAAAGTATTGGAAACTCCAGAAATCCAAAAACGCTTTGCGGAAATGGGCGGAGTCCCTGGGGGCAATACTCCAGCGGAGTTTGGCGCTTTCATGGATAAAGAACGCGAAAGCTGGAGAAAAATCGTTGAGGCCGCCAAGCTTCAAATGGAATAATTTGTAGTCTTGTCACCATTATCATGCCCTGCGTTGATCTCAATCAGGGCATTTTATTTTTCTACGATGACCTTAAACACTGATTTTCCCGAGTTGTCCCATCATTTTTTTGAATACATCTTCAGGGATCGGACCACTGAATAAGTACCCTTGGTAACTGTGACAACCGATGCCTGCTAAAACGTGTCTCTGCTCCTCTGTTTCGACACCTTCCGCGATCACACTCAAACCCATGCTTTCAGCCAGCGCGACAACCATCTTGGCAATCGCGTAGTCGTTCGGATCAATCAAAATATCCCTGACGAAACTCCGATCAATCTTAAGTTGATCCAATGGCAATAGTTTTAAATAAGCCAGCGCCGAATATCCTGTCCCAAAGTCATCGAGCGCGAATGAGACACCTAACGCTTTGAGTGTATTCATCTTGTCTTGCAAATCCGCCGCATTTGAAATCAGAATACTCTCTGTTAACTCCAGTTTCAGTTTATCGGCACGCGCGCCCGTTCTTGCAAGCGTGAGTTTGACTTGCTCGACAAAATCGTCCTGATGGAACTGACGAACACTCACATTGACCGCAATGACCAAGTGAGACATTACAGGATCGTTTTCCCACCGTGCGATTTGCGCACACGCAGCCTCCAGCACCCATTGTCCGAGAGGAATGATGAGTCCGGTTTCCTCAGCGATCGGGATAAATACTGAAGGCGGAATGGCTCCGCTTTTAGGATCATTCCAACGCACCAAGGCTTCTGCCCCAATGACACTATTCACATCTGAAATCTGAGGTTGATAATGCAACTCAAGTTGATTGGATTCAATCGCCATGACCAGACTCTCCTCCATGGAGACTCTGGCATTGAGTGACACTTGCATACTCGGTTCAAAAATCTTCAGGGTATTTCGTCCTGCAATCTTGGCATGATCCATGGCCAGATCTGCTCGTCTGAGTGGCTCTCGCGCATTTTCATGATCTACGCCAATGAATGTGATTCCGATACTCGCTGTTCGATGATGCTCCGAACCACTCAGTAAATATGGCTTGCGAAGAATGATTTGTATTTTTTGACACTCGGCGAGTACTTTGAGTTGTGCGCTATCTTTTTGCACACCCACATCATTCATGAGAATTGCAAACTCATCTCCACCGATACGTGCGAGCGTATCACCCGGGCGTGTGCATTCCTGCAGTCTTTTCGTCATCTCCTTTAACAGCAAATCTCCCTCGTCGTGACCAAGTGTATCGTTGATGGTTTTAAATCCATCGATATCAATCAAAACAAGCGCTCCAAGGTTCTTGTTGATCTGACTCGCCGTAATCGATCGCTGAAGTCTTTCAATAAACATGCGCCGGTTAGGCAAGCCGGTTAACGTATCAAAGAATGACAAATTGTGTATCAGCTCCAACGACATATTGCGCTCGGTGAGGTCTCGCGTTGTTGTCAGAATACAGGGGGCACCCTCCAGGACAATCAATTGGGCCAATACAACACCCGCCCATACTCGACCATCCTTGCTAATAAATTCGGCCTCCATTTCAGCGCACTCGCCACGCTCCTTGATCGCACGCACCAGTTTTTGACGCTCGTGCGGCCATTTCCACAAGTTGAGTTCCTCAGCGGTTCTGCCAACGATTTCTTGACGACTCCATCCTGATTTCAGGATGAAACCATCATTCACTTCTATGAAACGATGGTCATCGAGTCGCGTGATACTGAGTGCGTCAGGACTTGTCCTGAATGCGATCCTGAATCGCTCCTCGCTTTGCTGGAGGGTCTGGATTGCGCGCTCACGTGCATCCAGCATTTCATTTAATCTTGATGCGATTTGATGAATTTCTCTTGGTCCCGCCGGCTTGACTCTGGCTTGGATATCACCGGCTGTGACGCGTGCAAGTGTCTCTGAGACAGCCTCCACTGGACGTGTGATCAGTCTTGTGACTCGCAAAGTCACATATGTCAGGACGAGCAGCATCAAAAATAAGAAAAGTATTCTTCGCCATGCGAAATGGATGGTTGGATCCAAAAGTGTTTCAATATCTATTGATACAAAGAGACTCCAATCGGAGTTCTTGATGGGACCCAGACTGACGAAGCGCTCGCCTCCCTCATTGTCTGTCATTCTGAACGCGCCCTCTTTGATTGCCAAAGCCTTCGCCAAAGCTTCTTTGGTAATCGTCTTACCAATTTTGCCTGTCTGATTTTCAGAAATCGCAACGATTGTGCCTGCATGATTCACGATACTGCTGACCGTACCTTTGGGTGTGTTCAGGGCTGAAGCAAAGGGCTGAAATCTTTGCAAATCAATGATCAATCCAACAACACCTTTCAGCTCTCCATTTTCATCCAAAATGGGATGAGCAAATGTTGAAATCCATTTCCCCGAAGTGCCCACTTGCTGTGGTTGTCCTAGGGTAAATTCTTTTGTCAGCCCAACCTGAGTGAAAAATTGCTGATGATCACCTGCCTCGTTTGCGATTTTTCGGAGTTCCATCGAGCTGCAAACAATCTTTCCGGTCTGATCCAAAATCACCAAATTTGCCGATGTGGGCTGTAAATCTCTTAGCTCTCCTAGTAACGTATCGCAGCGCCCTGCTTCTGAACTCCGCACGGCGGGGTGATTCGCTAGTTTTGCTAATAAAACCCGCGATTGTTCGATAAATTTATTGGTTTCAGCGATAGAAAATATCCGGATGACCTTGGCAGATTGAGTAATTTCCTCCATCTCGGCCTGATACTGCCTGTAAGTCATATAAGTCAGGGCAACAGTGAGAAACACCAAATACACCGCGACCAGACACAGGAGAGCCGACCGAATGCGATAGCCCGCTGTGTTTTGCTTGAAGAGCCTGCGTGGTAATGTAAGAACAGACATTGAGCCAACTATTTGCTTTTAGCTGAAGATACAATAATAGCTCAAACCGATAAATTCGATTAAATCGATTAGATATGTCCGAAAAACTAAAAAACAAAGCCTACTTCACACCGAATGAAGTGGCGCAATGGATGATGGTTTCCCCAGTCACTGTTCGCGGTTGGGCGCAACGAGATCTATTGCAAGCCGAGGTCACCCCGGGAGGACACCGCCGCTTCCGGCGTGAAGAAGTCGAGCGCTTTGCAAGACAATGGAATCCGAACGGTAACAAAGGGCCATTGAGAGTACTCATCGTCGATGACGATCAGGGAGTGGTTGGTTTTCTGAAGGAACTGCTCGAGGGCCATCACCCGCCAATCACCGTTGAAACAGCCAATGATGGTTTTGATGCAGGTCGCAAAATCTACTCTTTCCAACCTGACGTTGTCCTACTCGATCTCAAAATGCCTGGATTGAGCGGTACTGATGTCTGCAAAAAAATCAAAGATCACCCCGGGCACGCCAATATCAGAGTGATCGGGATGAGTGGATATCTGTCGCCAGAAAGCGAAGCAGAGCTTATCGCCGCCGGCGCAGAATGCTGTATGACCAAGCCAATCGATGTTGAGCGCTTGTTAACGCAAATCGACTCGCGTACTTCTCCCGCAAATGTAAAAAGTGATGATTGACCGAGAGATATGAAAAAGCCTGGGTATCAAGGATGTCGAAAATGGATCACACTGGCTTAGATAGTGAGAAATCTTCAGCAAAAAATAGACCCTTGCGTTTTGTCAGCGGGCTCGCGGGATTACTTTCAGTTTTAGCGATCTTAGCGATCATTTTGCCTCTTGATGATTGGCTGATACCGCGCACACACTATTTGCCGCTCCACACACTCATGGAGCTCGCTTCTATCTTTGCAGCCTTTCTGGTTTTCGCCACGATATGGCACACCCCATCAAAAGAAGTACCAGGATCGCTGGTTTTGTTGGCCATCGCATTACTTGCAGCGGGCTGGCTTGATATTGGTCATACTTTATCGCTGACGGGGATGCCAGATTTTGTGACTCCGTCTTCTCCTGTCAAAAGTATGTGGTTCTGGCTCACGGCCAGATTGATGGTCGCGCTCAACCTGCTTGCCTATAGTTTTTTTCCAGATACTCAGCCTTACTCCACAAAAAAGAAATATCTCATTTTTTCTATATACAGTCTGATCAATATTATTATTTTTGCTGTGATCATATTTTATGAAGCACTCTTACCTAATACTTATGTGACAGGTAGTGGTGTGACACCTTTTAAAGTGTGGTTTGAGTATTTCATTGTGCTCATCCTCGCAATCTCGGCATGGCGGATTTATGTACTGGCAAAGCGTACAGATGACGAAACCACCGCACTATTATTCGGCGCGGCGTTTACCGCATTATTAAGTGAATTGATCCTGGCTGATTACGAAATCAGCAATGCAGGAGAAAATGTTGTTGCCCATCTATTCAAAATCATCGCTTATTTGCTTATTTACCGGGCACTCTTCGTAGGCTCCATCAGAAGACCGTATCAAAAACTAGCTGCGCAAACAAATGCCCTACTGTCGGCAAATGCAATTTTACGTACTCAGGCACTTGCTCTTGAATCAACGACAACGCCTGTCATGGTGACGGACCCACAAGGTTATCTCTCCTGGCGCAACCCGGCTTCAGCTGCACTGTGGTCCAGACTATCGTCAGAAAGTAAAGCTCAACTCAACATATTCGAGGCTCCACTGACACCCGATCCGCTTCAAGCGGCAGAAGTGAAACAAACATTGATGTCTGGACGGGCATGGAGCGGGCTTGTTCACATTCATGATTCGCATGGAAACCCGTTCATCATGGACCGGACCATCACTCCTCTGCGCAACGAGGCAGGACAAGTAGAAGGATATGTGTCTGTTTCTGAAAACAGAACGGAGAGTTTGCTTGCGCTTAACGCACAACGCACTCTTGAAAGACAGCTACAACATTCTCAAAAAATTCAAGCCTTGGGACAGTTAACAAGTGGTATCGCGCATGACTTTAATAATATTCTTTCATCGATTCTGGGCTATACCAACCTGGCCATTAGCCGCTTTGTCCCGGATAAGCAAAGCAAGTTGGCCTCTTATCTAAAAGAGGTCGTTCAGGCGAGTGAGCGCGCGCGGCAACTCATAGACAAAATGCTCGCATTTGCTCGAACTGAACGTCAAAACAGCACACACACAGCTCGTCCATCGGCCGTCATTGAAGAAGTGATTTCAATGCTGAGGCCCTCTTTTCCCTCCAGCATCCAAATACTGACAAATATCGAATGCGACCCCACTGTAAATATTGATGCGGGCGAACTCAATCAAGTGCTGGTCAATCTCGTGATCAACGCAAAAGATGCGATCTCAGACCAAGGGAAAATTTCAGTCCGACTACATGAAGTCAATTTAAATGTGAAAACTTGCGCAGCAGATCAAAGCGATATTCCAGCCGGCAAGTATGTTGCTCTGGATGTGATAGATACTGGACATGGAATTTCTCCTGAACATCTGCCACATCTTTTTGAACCATTTTTTACAACTAAAGAAGTCGGGAAAGGGACTGGGCTGGGCTTGGCAATGGTCCACGGAATGATCCGCCGCGCAAAAGGCTTCATTTTGGTTGAATCAAAACCCCAACAAGGAAGTTGCTTTCAACTCCTATTTCCTGGCGCATCTCCCTCGCCCACGTCACAAGTTGATTCAGTTGAAAGTTTGAAAGCACCCAAAGGTGCAGGTCAAAAAATTTGGGTCGTTGACGATGAATCAGCGATTGTCGGTTACCTACATGAATTACTGACCTATTCTGGTTATGAGGTCAGAGGATTTACTGATCCCAACCAGGTTTTAAAAGCATTTCATACCGACTCGAATGATCTTGACCTGCTCATTTCCGATCAAACGATGCCAGGAATCAACGGCGACGAGCTTGCCAAAAAATTACGAGTTCTGCGTCCCAATCTACCGATTATTTTATGTAGTGGCAATGGACTTCCTTTAGATGTGCCTGCGCTCAAAACTGCTGGCATCCAGCATGTTCTGGATAAACCTATGGATTCGGCCGCATTGTTAACTGCAATTGCATCTGAACTGGATAAAAAGCTGATTTCTCAGACATCATTGGACAGATAAAAACCGCAGGCGTAACATCAAACAAAGGAACTTACTTGACACTTTAACGGCATCTCAAAAAACTGATAAGAATGGCTCATCAAACAAACAGTGCCGATTTCAAAGGTTTCTCCATAGGCTTGACCGCTCTGCTGATGGGCTTGGCTATTGTGTGGATGTTGCCGGCCCCAGATGCGGCAAAAGGCCTTTCCAGCTATGTCCCGCTCCATTCGGTCATGGAGATCATCGCGATCGCTGTCGCTGCAATGGTATTTGGAATTTCCTGGGCAACGCATCCATTCAGGG
>JACCEA010716588.1_pt1 | contig 17123 bp, 16 predicted proteins | sample 7449851 | NCBI WGS metagenome assembly JACCEA01 (sample SAMN15323453, study PRJNA562643) | freshwater metagenome | isolation source: river surface water | place: USA:Blue River Watershed | collected 2017-08-18 | reverse complement strand
GTTCATAGGGTTTTTGCTTCGCTGATACCATCATCCCCATGACTGCAAAAGACAACTTCGAAGGCACGCCCGTTTCTGTCAAGATCCGCGAGCGCATCCAGGCGGCACGCAAGCGTTTCCACGCCAACGACAACATCGCCGACTTCATCGAGCCAGGCGAGCTGGAAGCCTTGCTCGACGAAGTCGAGGTCAAGATGCAAGGTGTGCTCGACAGCTTGGTGATTGACACCGAGCACGACCACAACACGGGCGACACCGCGCGCCGTGTGGCCAAGATGGATTTGAAGGAAGTGTTCAAGGGCCGCTATGTGGATGGCCCCGAGATCACCGAGTTCCCCAACGCCGAGCACCTGAACGAGCTGATGATCGTCGGCCCCATCACCGTGCGCAGCGCCTGCAGCCACCACTTTTGCCCGGTGATCGGCAAGATCTGGATCGGTGTGCTGCCCAACGAACACACCAACGTGATCGGCCTGTCCAAATACGCCCGCCTGGCCGAATGGGTCATGGGCCGGCCGCAGATTCAGGAAGAAGCCGTGGTGCAACTGGCCGACCTGATCCAGGAAAAAACCCAGCCCGACGGCCTGGCCCTGGTCATGGAAGCCAGCCACTACTGCATGGCCTGGCGCGGTGTGAAAGACATGGACAGCCGCATGATCAACTCGGTCATGCGCGGGGCCTTTTTGAAAGACCCCAACCTGCGCCGCGAGTTTTTGTCGTTGATTCCCAACAAGGATTGAGTCATGCTGGTTCGCCTTTTATACGTCAGCCGAGCCGTTCAACCCGACTCGGCGCAAGCCATCGATGACATCCTGGCCTCGGCCCGCAACCACAACCTGTCGCAAGGCATCACCGGCATCTTGTGCTACGGCGGCGGCATCTTTTTGCAGGCGATCGAGGGCGGGCGCAGCGCCGTCAACGACCTGTACAACCAGATCGTGGCCGACAAGCGGCACAAAGACGTGGTGCTGCTGCACTACGAAGAAATCGCCCAGCGCCACTTCAGCGGCTGGACCATGGGCCAGGTGAATCTGGCCAAACTGAACACCTCGATCGTGCTGAAGTATTCCGAGCGCCCCGAACTGGACCCCTATGCGGTGTCGGGCCAGGTGTCCATGGCCCTGCTGGAAGAACTGATGGCCACGGCGTCCATCATCGGCCGCGCCTGAATTTGGGTGGATGCCATGGCGGGCGCCACACCGCTGGTGCTGGGGTGCGACTTTTCCAGCAGCCCCACCCAACACAAACCCATCGTCATTGCCCTGGGCCAACTGGACCGGGGGCGCGTGCGCCTGAATGAACTGCTGACCTTTGACAGTTTGAGCGCATGGGGGGACCGGCTGGCGCAACCCGGCGATTAGGTGGGCGGCTTTGACCTGCCGTTTGGCCTGCCGCGTGAACTGGTCGTTGCTTTGGGGTGGCCGCAGACCTGGGCGGCGTGCATGGACCATTACTGTGCCTTGTCGCGGGCCGAAATTCGGGATCTGTTCAAAGCGTTTTGCGATGCCCGCCCCGTGGGGCAAAAATTCGCACACCGCGCCTGCGATGGCCCGGCCGGCTCCAGCCCGTCGATGAAATGGGTCAACCCGCCCGTGGCCTACATGATGCACGCCGGCGTGCCGCTGTTGCGGGCGGCAGGGCTGCATTTGCCGGGGCTGTGCGATGGGGATGTGCGCCGGGTGGGGCTGGAAGCCTACCCGGGGATGTTGGCGCGGGAGTTGATTGGATCGCGTTCGTACAAAAGCGATGACCGCTCTAAACAGACTGCGGAACGGTGGGTGGCCAGGTCAGATTTGTTGCAAAAGCTGGAACTGGGGCAGACCCGGCTGGGGCTGCGACTGCAACTGGGCAACGCCCTGCGGGAAAAGTTGCTGAATGACGGCAAGGCCGATGCGCTGGACGCCGTGCTGGGCATGGTGCAGGCGGCGTGGGGATTGGGGTGCCATGGGCAGGGGGATGAGAGGTATGGGTTGCCGGAGTTTGATGCGTTGGAGGGGTGGATAGTGGGGGGGTGATATAGCCGATGTCCAGCAGCAGGTGGCGGTGCTGCAACATCGCGGGCTTGAGCAAACCACGCCGAGGCCTCCAGATGCGGTCACGCAAGCGGGTGGAAGCATGCCAGGATCGATCGCCGTGGTAGAGCACGATGCACAACACAGGCGGCCACATGCTTTGCGCCGGGATCTGTTCGTGGGCCAGCAGCGTCTCGTACAACAAGCCACTGTAGACGCAGGTGCGCAGCGCCATGTGGGGGTGCGGGGTGCGCTGGAACTCGATCAGCACATACATGCGTTGCCCTGCATGGGTTTGTACTTGCCAGACGCTGTCGATGTAGCGTTTGCCCAAAGCCTTGGTCACGAGTTCGTTGGGCACAGGCGACAGCGTGCCGAAGTCGATGTGGTCCAGCTCCGGATCACATTTTGAATTCAGAAGTCTTCCTCTGAGGTTCCAGTGCCTGAATGATGCGCTGTTGATAATCAGCCATCAAGTGGCTTAAGTATGCCCAGAATTTTTCTGAATTCACTGTTTCCTTCACAGTTTCGTTGGGAAGAAAACGAGCCATTTCAATGCGAAAGTCCCGCGCTATTTCTGGTTTCTGGGTCAGTGTGGCCACACGCTCAGAAAATGCGCTCATGTAAACATCCGTTCGCGCATGATGGTCATGCAGTTTGTTGCTGATCAAGTCCAAGGCTGGTTTGATTTGTTGCTGATGTAGCCAGGCAATGTCCCACAGATCCCGGTTTTTAAGTCTGTTCGGACGCAGAGCAAACGCGACCAGTTTGTCGGCGAAGATTTCTTCGCGCGATTGCGCTTGGAGAATTAATCCGCTGGTTCCCATTTCAACGCCATAGGGGTTGAGCAACGCCATGGGGCGGCTTTGGTAGCTGGGTATGGCACATACATCAATGTGAATGCGTTGAGCAGGAAAATCTCTGCGCCCTGGTCTCGTCTGTATTTTGAGTTTCCAGGTTGCCACATTGCCTTGTTCACGCACAGGGTCTGTCACGCTGATTTCCAACCCATACTTAGCCCTCAGACTTTCAATCAGGATGCTGCTCATGGCCGCAAGTTGGTCGCGGGTGAAGTCGGCTCCACCCGTGAAATCCAGGTCTTCACTCAATCGGCTCGATCCATAGCATGCTCGCAGACAAGTTCCTCCGATGAACGTGAGGCGAGTGAGCAGCCCTGCATCACTGAGCACTCGCAAAATGTCATGGTGCAGCAGCTCCTTCTCTACGACACCACGCAACGTCGCCAGCTGTTGCTGATTGCCGAGTGCTGCGTCCACCAACTCATCAAACAAATTCATGGGCGACCTCCCAATCAATCAGGTCCAGGGTTCGGTGTGTGGCACGCATATCTCTGAGCGCTTGTGCCACATGGGCTCGCCAAAGCCGCATTCTGGGGTCATACCGGATATTCCCAATGAGCTCCTCTGGCCGTTGTCGGGTTTTGACAAATTCGATGCTTCCCCATCGACCGCAATCAATGACACTGGATCTGCCCGATGACATCACCATGATGCGGTTGATTGGAATCTGGGAAATGACCCCTGCATCGCTTAAGACAGTTTCAAGGCTCAAGTAATTCAAACCCAGAGGGCGCAGTTTGGCCGCCGCAAACGCCAGGATCGAACCTCGATCAGGATTTGCTTTTTCGTACAAATACAAGCCTCGGCATAGCCGGGTTAGGTGCCCCTCTCGGACAGACCGACTCAGGAGTGTTTTGAACGCAACATCAGAGTGCCCGGGAAGAATCGAACGCAAATCTGAGGGCGTGAACAAACAGGCCTGCGGGGTGGCCAGCTGGCTGATGGTGTCCATGAGTTGCCGCCCAGGTTGCATGTTTGACTCATCGAAAAGTTACACATATTGTAACCTTCCGGATAGTCGGGTCAATTCCCCTCACTTGTGGCCAGTCACCGGATCAGGGTCATGCCCGCGTGCTTCGAAACACGGGCATCAAAAACCGAGGACTCCAGATGCGGTCACGCAAGCGGGTGCAAGCAGGCCAGGATCGATCGCCATGCTGGAGAACGATGCACAGCCGCAATCTGTCTCACTGGTAGCTGCGAGCGTCCTCGATGACTTTGCCGTCGTTGGGCAGGCTGCCGGGGCCCAGCAGTTCGATGTCGGCGCGCAGTTTGGTGACATCGCGCACGGCTTCTGCCAGCCGCTGCACCAGGCCTTCGGGCTGGGCGCTGACTTCGACACGCAGGGCCATCTGATCATTGGCCATTTCGCCGCTGACAACCAAGCGGGCCTTGACGACCTCGGGGAAGCGTTTGGCAACCTGATCGACCTGACCGGGGTGCACGAACATGCCACGCACCTTGGTGGTCTGGTCGGCGCGACCCATCCAGCCCTTGATGCGGGTGTTGGTGCGACCGGTGGGGCACTGTCCGGGCAGCACCGCTGTGAGGTCGCCAGTGCCGAAACGAATCAGGGGGTAGTCGGGGTTCAGGGTGGTCACCACCAGTTCGCCGACCTCGCCTTCGGGCACCGGGTCACCGGTGCCGGGGCGCACGATTTCGATGATGACGCCTTCGTCGACCACCATGCCCTGGCGCGACGAAGTTTCATAGGCCACCAGACCCAGGTCGGCGGTGGCGTAGCACTGGTAGGCGGCAATGCCGCGCTCGGCCAGCCAATCGCGCAGGCTGGGCGGGAATGCTTCGCCACTGACCAGCGCTTTTTTCAGGCTGGAGATGTCGGCCCCGGTTTCCTGGGCCTTCTCGACCAGGATGCGCAAGAAGCTGGGTGTGCCGGCATAGCCGTCGGGGCGCAAGTCGGCGATGGCGGCCAGTTGCTGTTCGGTTTGCCCGGTCCCGGCGGGGAACACGGTGCAGCCCAGGGCGATGGCACCCGACTCCATGATGAAGGCGCCAGGCGTCATGTGGTAGCTGAAGCTGTTGTGCACCAGATCACCGGCGACAAAGCCGGCGGCGCACATGGCACGGGCGCTGCGCCAGTAGTCGGGGCGCGCGCCATCGGGTTCGTAAATCGGGCCGGGCGAGGCAAAGATGCGCGCCAGTTTGGGGCCGCGAACCAGCGCGGAGAACCCGCCGAAAGAATCGGCTGGCCGTGCCGCCTTTTGCAACTCCAGCAACTCGTGCTTGCGCGTCACAGGCAATCGCGCGAGGTCGGCGCGGGTGCGCACCGACGAGGCATCGACGCCCTGCAAAATGCGGGCAAACGCCGCCGTGTGTTGTTGCGCGTGGGCGATCTGTTGCGGCAGCGCCGCCATCTGGTCGGCATCGCGTTGGGTGGGGTTGCGGGTTTCCAGGGCGTCGAAGTGGGCGGTCATGGCAGGGGACAAAAAAAGGGTCGACGAAGAGGGTGAGCCAATGGTCGGATCAGGCCAGCCAGCGCTTGCGGCGCTTGTAGCTCTTGACGTCTTTGAAGCTCTTGCGCTCGCCACCACCCATGCCCAGGTAAAACTCTTTCACGTCTTCGTTGTTGCGCAAGTCGCTGGCGGCACCGTCCATCACGATGCGGCCCGACTCCATGATGTAGCCGTAGTCGGCGTACTTCAGCGCCATGTTGGTGTTTTGCTCGGCCAGCAAGAAAGTGACTTTTTCTTTGGCATTGAGGTCTTTGACGATCTCGAAGACTTCTTCGACGATCTGGGGCGCCAGGCCCATCGAGGGCTCATCGAGCAAGACCATGTTCGGATTGGCCATCAGCGCGCGCCCGATGGCACACATTTGTTGCTCACCCCCCGAGGTGTAGGCGGCTTGCGAGGTGCGCCGGGTCTTCAGGCGGGGGAAATAGTTGTACACCTTCTCGAGGTTGGCGGCGATCTCGCCCTTGTCGGTGCGGGTGTAGCTGCCGGTCAACAGGTTTTCTTCAATCGTCAGGTGGGCAAAGCAGTGGCGGCCTTCCATGACCTGCACCACACCGCGTTGCACCAAATCGGCTGGCGACAAATTCTCAATGCGCTCGCCGCGCAACTCGATCGAGCCTTTGGTGACTTCACCGCGCTCGCCTTTGAGCAGGTTGGAAATGGCACGCAAGGTGGTGGTTTTGCCGGCGCCGTTGCCGCCCAAAATGGCCACGATGCCGCCTTCGGGCACCTGCAAGGACACGCCTTTGAGCACCAGGATCACATGGTTGTAGATGACCTCGATGCCGTTGACGTTGAGAACGATTGTTTGGCTCATGGTGTGGCTCTTTCTTTCAAACTCGGGCTGCGCAGCGTCTCACACAGCGGCCCCCACCCACAGGGTGAGGGCCGCCGCAGGCCATCAGGACTGGCAGTCCTGGGCCGAACGACGCTGCAGTTTCTTCTCGGCGGCGTACTTGTCGGCAGCGGCTTTCACCATGGGCTTGATGATTTGCTCATCGGCCTGGTACCAGTCGCTGGTGAACTTCCACTGCTTGCCATCCCATGTGTGGATGCGGGCCCAGTTGGAACCGACGTGATCCTGGCAGCTGGTGGAGATGGGACGCATCACGCCTTTGAAGCCCAGGGCGTCGAGCTTGGCCTGGGTCAGATCCAGGTTCTCCAGGCCCCAACGCACTTGCTCGCCGGTCATGACCTTGCCCTTGCCAAAGCGCTCTTGCGCACGGCGCACGCCCTCGACACCAAACATGGCGCTGATCGCACCACGGACATACAGCACCGAGCCCACCTCTTCCTTGGGACCCGTGCCCTGGCCTTTGCCGTGCAACTTCTCCAGGATTTCTTTCACGAAAGCCGAATCGGGCTCGGCACCGTGTTGCATGGTGATGGCGTTGTAGCCCTTGGCGCCTTCACCGATGTCCTTGACATCGGGTTCGGCACCGGCCCACCACACGCCATAAATCTTCTCACGCGGGTAGCCGGTGGCCTGAGCTTCCTTGAGCAGGGTCGAGTTCATCACGCCCCAGCCCCAGTTGACGACATAGTCGGGGCGATCGCGACGGATCTGCAACCAGGTCGACTTTTGTTCGACGCCCGGGTGGGTGACCGGCAACAGGGTCAGCTTGAAGCCGTGCATCGCGGCACGTTCTTGCAAAATGGGAATGGCTTCCTTGCCAAACGGGCTGTCGTGGTAGACCAGCGCGATGTGCTTGCCCTTGAGCTTGTCAGCGCCGCCTTCTTTCTTGGCGATGTCTTGCACGATCACGTCACCGGCCATCCAGTAGGTGCCGGCGATGGGGAAGTTCCACTTGAACACGCCACCGTCTTGCGACTCGGAGCGGCCATAGCCCGCAGTCACCAGCGGAATCTTGTCGATCGGCGCTTTTTCGGTCAGGGCGAATGTGATGCCGGTGGACAAGGGCTGGAACACGGTGGCGCCACCGTTTTTGCCCTTCAGGCGCTCGTAACACTCCACGCCACGGTCGGTGGCGTAGCCGGTTTCGCACTCTTCAAAAGAGATTTTCACGCCGTTGATGCCGCCACGGGCATTGACCAGCTTGAGGTAGTCGATATAACCGTTGGCAAACGGAATGCCGTTGGGCGCATAAGCACCGGTGCGATACACCAGAGCCGGGAAGAACTGCTCTTTGGCTTGTGCCTGAGCCAGGGAAGGCACCAGGGCACTGACCAAGCCGGCAGATGCCACTGTGGCGGCGAGGGCGAGTTGACGAAGCTTCATGTGTGTCTCCTAGGTTGGGTTGAAGCGGTTGGAAAAATCAGTGCGGGAAAGGCCACAGGCGCAGCTTTTGTTTGGCCACGGACCAAAGTTTGGCCAAGCCATGTGGCTCGACGATCAGGAACCAGACGATCAGGGCGCCAAAGACCATGAACTCGACGTGCGAGACGGTGGCGGTCGAAATGGACACCCCGACCATCTCACCCAGAGCGGGCAAAAACTGGTTGAGGAAAATCGGCAGCACCACGATGAAGGCCGCACCGAAGAAACTGCCCATGATCGAGCCCATGCCGCCGATGATCACCATGAAGAGCAGCTGGAACGAACGATCGATGGAAAACGCCGCCGGCTCCCACGAGCCCAGGTGGATGAAGCCCCACAAGGCACCGGCCACCCCCACGATGAAGGAGCTGACCGCAAAGGCCGAGAGTTTGGCGTACATGGGACGGATGCCAATGACGGCCGCCGCCACGTCCATGTCGCGAATGGCCATCCACTCGCGCCCGATGGCACCACGCACCAGGTTTTTGGCCAACAAACCGAACACGACCAAAAAGCCCAGACAGAACAGGTATTTTTCCATCGGGGTGTCGATGGTCCATCCCATCACGGCCAAATCGGACACCGAGACCGAACCCGACGCGTTGTTGTTGGTGAACCAGCCGATGCGCAAAAACGCCCAATCGCAGAAAAACTGGGCCGCCAGGGTGGCCACAGCCAGGTAGAGCCCTTTCACGCGCAAGCTGGGGATGCCAAAGAACATGCCCACCAGGGTGGCAAAAAAGCCGCCACTGAGCAGCGCCACGATCAGGGGCATGCCGTCGATGCGGATGTAAGTGTTGTAGGCCATGTAGGCCCCCACCGCCATGAAGGCCCCGGAACCCAGTGAGATTTGCCCGCAATAGCCCACGAGCACATTCACGCCCAAAGCCGCCAGGGACAGGATGAGGAAGGGGATCAGGATGGCGCGATACAGGTATTCATCGACCAGCATCGGCACGCCAAAGGCGGCAAACGCGATGATGAGCAAAATGACGATGCGGTCTTGCGAGATCGGGAAGATCTGCTGATCGGCGCGATAGGACGTCTTGAATTGACCGTTTTCTCTGTAGAACATGATGACTCCTCAAACGCGGTCAATGATTTTTTCGCCAAACAGACCCTGGGGCCTGAACAGCAGGAAGACCAGCGCCAGCATGTAGGCAAACCAGATCTCGATGCCGCCGCCGACCAACGGGCCGATGTAGACCTCGGAGAGTTTTTCGCCCACACCAATGATGAGACCACCGATGATGGCCCCCGGCACCGAAGTCAGGCCACCCAAAATGATCACGGGCAAAGCGCGCAACGCCACGGTGGCCAGCGAGAACTGCACGCCCAGTTTGGAGCCCCAGATGATGCCGGCCACCAATGCGGTGATGCCGGCCACGCACCACACGATGACCCAAATGCGGTTGAGCGGAATCCCGATGGACTGCGCGGCCTGGTGGTCATCGGCGACCGCCCGCAGGGCGCGTCCGGTGCTGGTCTTTTGGAAAAACACCGACAGGGCCGCCACCAGCAAAGCGGCGATCACCGCCGCGATCACATCTTCCTGATTGATCAGCACACCACCCTGGAAAATGCCATCCAGAATGAAAACCGGGTCCTTCGGCATGCCGACATCGATCTTGTAGATTTCGCTGCCAAACAGGGTCTGGCCAAAGCCTTCAATGAAGTAGGTGATGCCCAGCGTGGCCATGAGCAGGGTCACGCCCTCTTGGTTCACCAGGTGCCGCAAGACCAGCTTTTCGATCAGCCAAGCCAGCGCGAACATGAAGCCCGCGGCCAGCAAGAAAGCCACGAAGTTGCCCAGCAATTTGTTTTCAAAGCCCAACAGTTGGGGAATCCACTCGGAGAATCGGGCCATGGCCAGTGCGGCCACCAGCACCATCGCGCCCTGCGCGAAGTTGAACACACCCGAGGCCTTGAAGATGAGCACAAAGCCCAGGGCGATGAGTGAATAGAGCATGCCGGCCATCAGGCCGCCAAAAAGGGTTTCAAGAAAGAATGCCATGTGGTTGGTCCCCGTTGCTCAATGCGATGTGCCCAAATAGGCGCTGATCACTTCTTCGTTGTTGCGCACCTCGTCGGGTGTGCCGTCGCCGATTTTTTTGCCGTAGTCCAGCACCACCACGCGATCCGAGATGTCCATCACCACGCCCATGTCGTGCTCGATCAGCACGATGGTGGTGCCGAACTCGTCGTTGACGTCCAGGATGAAGCGGCACATGTCCTGCTTTTCTTCCACGTTCATGCCGGCCATGGGCTCATCGAGCAGCAACACCTGGGGCTCGAGCGCCAGCGCCCGGCCCAAGTCGACACGCTTTTGCAAACCATAAGGCAGTTGGCCCACAGGGGTTTTGCGATAGGCCTGAATCTCCAGAAAATCCACGATGCGCTCGACATGGGCGCGGTGCATTTCTTCTTCGGCCTGCGCCGGTCCGATGCGCAAGGCTTGCAAAAACAAATTGCTCTTCATGCGCAGGTTGCGCCCGGTCATGATGTTGTCGAGCACGCTCATGCCCTTGAACAGCGCCAGGTTCTGGAACGTGCGGGCAATGCCCATGGTCGCCACCTGGTGGCTGTCCATGTGGTCAAAGGTCTGCCCCCTGAAGGTGATCGAGCCCTCTTGCGGGGTGTAGACGCCGTTGATGCAGTTCAGCATCGAGCTCTTGCCCGCGCCATTGGGGCCGATGATGGCGCGGATCTCGTGCTCACGCACATTGAAAGAAATGTCGGTCAGCGCCTTGACACCGCCAAAGCGCAAGCTGATGTTCTTGACGTCCAAAATGACGTCGCCGATTTGTTTTTTCATGCCGCTTTCCTTGCCGGTGCAAACGTTTTCGCGTCGGCGATCTTCAGGGTCGCGCTGACGCTGCCGGTGCGTCCGTCTTCAAACTTCACCTGGGTTTCAATGAATTGCTCGTGTTTGCCGCCGTACAGCGCATCGACCAGCACCTGGTATTTGTCGGCGATGAAACCGCGCCGGACTTTGTTGGTGCGGGTCAATTCGCCATCGTCGGCGTCCAACTCTTTGTGCAGCACCAAAAAGCGGCTGATCTGGCTGCCGGCCAGCAAATCGTCTTCGGCCAGGTCGGCATTGACCTTTTCGACACATTCTTTGATCAGCTCGTAGACCTCGGGCTTGCTGGCCAAATCGGTGTAACCGGCATAAGGCAGGTTGCGCCGCTCGGCCCAGTTGCCCACCGCGTCAAAGTCGATGTTGACCATCACACAGACCTTTTCGCGGCCGTCGCCATAAGCCACCACTTCCTTGATCTGGGGGAAAAACTTCAACTTGTTCTCGACGTATTTGGGCGCGAACATCGAGCCGTCGAAAGCGCCGCCGGCGATGCGACCGACGTCTTTGACCCGGTCGATGATTTTCAGGTGTCCGTGGCTGTCGATGAAACCGGCATCGCTGGTGTGGTACCAGCCGTCGGCGGTCAGCACTTCGGCCGTGGCAGTCGGGTTCTTGTAATACTCTTTGAGCAGGCCCGGCGACTTGACCAAAATCTCGCCGTTGTCGGCGACCTTGATCTCGACCCCTTGGCACGGCACGCCCACGGTGTCGGCGCGCGCTTCGTGATCAGGCTGCAAGCACACGAACACCGCCGTTTCGGTCGAGCCATAGAGTTGCTTCAGGTTGACTCCGATCGAGCGGTAAAACGAAAACAGATCCGGACCGATGGCTTCGCCGGCGGTGTAAGCCACCCGCACCCGCGACATGCCCAGGTTGTTGCGCAAAGGACCATACACCAGCCAATCGCCCAGTTGGTAGAGCAAACTGGCACTCAAACCCAGCGACTTCCCGTCCATGCGGTCCGGGCCGTAGCGGCGAGCGATGTCCATGAAGTAATGGAACATCTTGCGCTTCAAACTGCCGGCGTCTTCCATGCGGATCATGACGCTGGTGAGCATGCCCTCGAACACCCGAGGCGGCGCGAAGTAGTAAGTGGGGCCGATTTCCTTCAGGTCGATCGAGACCGTGCTGAACGACTCGGGGCAATTGACCACATAGCCGCAGCACAACCACTGGGCGTAACTGAAAATGTTTTGTCCGATCCAGGCCGGGGGCAAATAAGCCAGCACATCTTCACCCGAAGTCAGCTTGTCGAACACAGCGCCGGCTTCGGCCCGGTCCAGCAGACTGCGGTGGGTGTGCACCACGCCCTTGGGGTTGCCGGTCGTGCCCGACGTGAAAAACATCGCCGCCACGTCATCGGGTTTGGACAGGGCCACCTGCTCCTGAATCAGGTCGGGGTGCACCTTGAGGTGGGCCTCGCCGGCGGCCATGAGCTCATCGAGCCAGGCCAAACCGGGCTGGTCATAGTTGCGCAAACCGCGCGGGTCATCGAAATACAAATGAGCGAGTTGCGGGCACTGCTCACGGATTTCCAACAACTTGTCGACTTGCTCCTGATCTTCGACCAGGGCGAAACGCACCTCGGCATTGTTGATCGGGAACACGCACTCTGCACCCACCGCATCCTGGTACAAGGGGATCGGTACCGCACCCAGGGCCTGCGCGGCCAGCATGCCGGCATAAAGGCGGGGGCGATTCGAGCCCACCACGACGATGTGCTCGCCGCGATTCAAACCGGCCTGATGCAAGCCGGCGGCCATTTTTTTCACCATTTCGGCCAGGTCGGACCAACTCAGCGTTTGCCAGATGCCGTACTCTTTTTCACGGATCGCGGGGGCCGAAGGCCGCTCGCTGGCGTGCTTGAACAACAACTGCGGAAATGTGGAATTCATACCCTGCGCTTTCAGAGAAAGACACCGAACTGGCGATGTCACCCATTTGACTGTCGAAACAATTTGGCGATACTAGGCTTGCATTTGACGCTTTTTTGTCATTGCGATGACAATTAAGGGTAGTCCCTAGTAAGGACTGACCCGAGCCTGACAAACCCTTGACCGATGTCATCCGATCTCACCCTGCATCAGCGCCGGCGCGCCCCCAAAGTCGATGAACTGGCGGGCATCCCTTGGCTCAAGCACCTCAGCCCGGCTGAGCGGGCTCGCATCGAACCCGAATTGTTGGTGGGCGATGCCTTGCCCGGCGACCATGTGTGCCGCATGGGGCGTGCACCGACCTACTGGTTTGGGGTGGTTGAAGGCTTGCTCAAAATGAGCACCGACAGCGCCGACGGCCAGTCGGTGACCTACACGGGTCTGCCCGCCGGGGGCTGGTTTGGCGAAGGCACCGCCATCAAAAAAGAACCCTACCGCTACAACGTGCAGGCGCTGCGCGCCAGCGTGGTGGCGGGGTTGCCTGTCGCGGGGTTTCATTGGTTGCTCGATCACTCGATCGGCTTCAACCGCTTTGTCATGAACCAGCTCAACGAACGGCTGGGCCAATTCATTGCGGCGCGCGAGATCGACCGCATCAACAACCCCGACGTGCGGGTGGCCCGCTCACTGGCCTCGCTCTTTAATCCGGTGCTCTACCCCGGCGTGGGTGAGGTGCTGCGCATCACCCAGCAGGAATTGGCCTATCTGGTCGGCCTGTCGCGCCAGCGGGTCAATGTGGCCTTGCGCACGCTGGAGGCGCAAGGCTCGATCCGCATCGAATACGGCGGGCTGCGGGTCTTGAATCTGGACGCTTTGCGCCAGTCGCGCTGATCGTTGCGCTGATAGACTCGCCCCATGACAGAAGCTGCCGAAGGCAAGAGCCGCCTGAACAAACGCATGGCCGAATTGGGCCTGTGCTCGCGTCGCGAGGCCGACGCCTGGATCGATCAAGGCTGGGTGCGGGTCAACGGACAACCCGCCCAGATGGGCATGCAGGTGGGTCCGACCGATCGCATCACGGTGGAGCGCGCGGCACAAGCCCAACAGCAACAACAAGTCACCATCTTGCTGCACAAACCCATGGGCTATGTCAGCGGCCAGGCCGAAGACGGGCACGCCCCGGCCGTGACGCTGATTCAGGCCCGCAACCGCTGGTCGGGGGACAAAGTGCCGGTGCGCTTCAACCCCGGTCAATTGCGCGGGTTGGCCCCGGCCGGGCGGCTCGACATCGACTCGGTCGGCTTGCTGGTACTGACCCAGGACGGGCGGGTGGCGCGCCAGCTGATCGGCGAGGATTCGGGCATCGAAAAGGAATACCTGGTGCGGGTGCAATGGCAGGGACCGCAGGGGGTGGTGACGCAAAACATCGCCCCGGTCTTTCCGCCCCACCAATTGGCGCGCCTGCGCCATGGCTTGTCGCTCGACGGCAAACCCCTGAAACCAGCCGAGGTGGAGTGGCAAAACCCCGAGCAACTGCGCTTTGTGCTGCGCGAGGGCAAAAAACGGCAAATCCGCCGCATGTGCGAACAGGTCGGCTTGCATGTCGTCGGCCTCAAACGCGTGCGCATGGGCCGCATCACCCTGGGCCAACTCCCGCCAGGTCAGAGGCGCTACCTGGCCCCACACGAAAAGTTCTAATTGGGGTCTGACCCCAATTAAACACCTGTGGCAAAAAAGCAACCAGAAATTGGGGTCAGACCCCAATTTCTGCATCGCTGCCGGGCTTGAAATCTGACCACCCACCCCCATGTGGGCTGGTGTTTGTCACTTTTTAACCGCAAAACATGAGCACACAGACCCATGCCTTTCAAGCTGAGGTGGCCCAGCTGCTGCACCTGGTCACCCATTCGCTGTACTCCAACAAAGAAATCTTCTTGCGCGAGCTGGTGTCCAATGCATCGGACGCCTGCGACAAACTGCGCTACGAAGCGCTGAACAACAACGGTTTGTTTGAAGACACCCCGAATCTGGAGATCCGGGTCAGCTTCGACAAAGCCGCGCGCACGCTGACGATCGCCGACAACGGCATCGGCATGAGCCGCCAGGAGGCGATCGATCACCTAGGCACCATCGCCAAAAGCGGCACGCGCGACTTCATGAGTCGCCTGGACGCCGAGCAAAAGAGCAACGCCAAAGACCAAGGTGCGCTGATCGGCCAGTTCGGTGTGGGCTTTTATTCGGGCTACATCGTGGCCGACAGCATCACCGTCGAAACCCGACGCGCCGGGCTCCAGCCCAGCGAAGGGGTGCGCTGGACCAGTGGCGGCACCGGGGAGTTCACGGTCGAAGACATCGAGATCGCCGAACGTGGCACCAAGGTGATCTTGCACCTGCGCGACGACGCTGAAGAGTACCTGAGCACCTGGAAGATCAAGTCCATCATCGCCAAATACTCCGACCACATCTCGCTGCCCATTTTGATGCGCAAGGAAGAGTGGAAAGAGGGTGAAAACGACCAGCCCGGCGAAATGGTACTGACCGACGAGTGGGAAACCGTCAACAAAGCCAACGCCCTTTGGACCCGCGCCAAGAAAGACATCACGCAAGAGCAATACGACGACTTTTACAAAGCCATCAGCCACGACTTCGAAGCCCCGCTGGCGCACAGCCACAACCGGGTCGAAGGCAGCACCGAATACACCCAACTGTTGTACCTGCCGGCCAAGGCCCCGTTCGATTTGTGGAACCGCGAAAAGAGCGCCGGCATCAAGCTGTACGTCAAACGCGTGTTCATCATGGACGACGCCGAAGCCCTGATGCCGGTCTACCTGCGCTTTGTCAAAGGCGTGGTCGACTCGGCCGATTTGCCGCTGAATGTCAGCCGCGAGTTGTTGCAAGAAAGCCGTGACGTCAAAGCCATCCGCGAGGGCAACACCCGCCGTGTGCTGGCGATGCTGGAAGACCTGGCCAAACGCGATCAACCCGCCGCCGACGCCAGCGAAGACGACAAAAAAGACGCCGGCAAGTTCAGCCGCTTCTATGCCGAATTCGGCGCCGTGCTCAAAGAGGGCTTGGGCGAAGACTTTGCCAACCGCGACAAGATCGCCAAATTGCTGCGCTTTGCCAGCACCACCACCGCCACGGTCAGCGTGTCGCTGGCCGACTACAAGGCGCGCATGAAAGAAGGCCAGGACGCCATCTACTACATCACCGCCGACACCCTGGCCGCCGCCAAGAACAGCCCGCAACTGGAGGTCTTCAAGAAAAAAGGCATCGAGGTGCTGCTGATGACCGACCGCGTCGACGAGTGGGCCCTGAGCTTTCTGACCGAATTCGATGGCACGCCCATGCAAAGCGTGGCCAAGGGTGCGGTGGACCTGGGCAAGCTGCAAGACGAGGCCGAGAAAAAAGCCACCGAGGAAGCGGCCGAGTCCTTCAAACCGGTGCTGGCCAAACTGAAAGAGGCCCTGAAAGACAAGGCCGACGATGTGCGCGTGACGTCCCGCCTGGTGGATTCACCCGCCTGTCTGGTGGTGCAAGACCAGGGCATGAGCCTGCAATTGGCGCGCATGCTCAAACAAGCCGGTCAGGCGGTGCCCGAAACCAAGCCGGTGCTGGAAGTCAACCCCGAGCACGCGCTGGTGAAAAAACTGGCTGAGGACGCCAACCCGCACTTTCATGACCTGGCCCACATCGTGTTTGATCAGGCCCTGCTGGCCGAGGGCGGCTTGCCGGACGATCCGGCGGCCTACGTCAAGCGCGTGAATGCCTTGCTGACTTAAATGCTGGCTTAGCGTCTGGACCGGCGCTGCCCCCAAGGCAGTGCCGGTAAAAGCAATCCCATCAGACCCAACGCCCACAGCGGCCACAAACCCCAACGGGAGACCCAGCGTGCGTACAGCGTGGGGGGGCCCTCCCGGCCCGTGACCTGGGTGTGCAACACCTCGCGCTGCCAATTGGGCAAGCGGCTTTGCACCACCCCCCGATGATCGATGACGGCGCTCACCCCGGTGTTGGTCACACGCACCATGGGCCGTTGCAACTCCAGCGTCCGCAGTCTTGAAATGTTCAAGTGCTGGTCCTGCGCAACCGTGTCGCCAAACCAGGCGATGTTGCTGAAATTCACCATCACATGCGGGGCCGCATCGGCCACCCAAGCCTGTGCCAACTCTTCGCCAAACAAATCCTCGTAACAGATGTTGGGTGCCCAGTTCAACCCGCCCCAAGCCCAGGTCGGCTGGGGCACGGGCCCACGGGCAAACTCGCCCATGGGAATGTTCAGGGCACGAACAAACCAGCCGAAACCCGGCGGGATGAATTCGCCAAACGGCACCAGGTGGTGCTTGTCATAGCGGTAGTCATGTCGGCCACCGGCAGTCGGGGCATCCCGTCCGGCCCAGGCCAACACGCTGTTGGCCAGCCCATCGCGGCCTTGCCAGGGCGCGCCCAGCATCAGGGCCCGATCGCTCCCCTGCGGGGACAAGGCCTGCCACCAGGCCACAGGCCACGCGTGGGTCGAAAAGGCGATCGCAATCTCGGGCGCCAGCACCAGACCGGCCGGCGCATGCTGAATCTGCGCCACATACCAGTCGATCGCACTTTCACGCTGCGCACCGTATTTTTCGTCTTGCGGCACATTGCCCTGCAGCAAGGTCAGCGGCACGGTGGCCACCGCTTGTGTGTTGTCGGGCGCGCGCCAGGGTTGACCCAGCGCGATCAAAGAAGCCAATGCCATCACCATGGCCCCGGCCCGCATGAGCGC
>JACCEA010396233.1_pt1 | contig 17123 bp, 14 predicted proteins | sample 7449851 | NCBI WGS metagenome assembly JACCEA01 (sample SAMN15323453, study PRJNA562643) | freshwater metagenome | isolation source: river surface water | place: USA:Blue River Watershed | collected 2017-08-18 | reverse complement strand
CTTAGTGTGTGACTACCGTGTCATGTCTGAGCAAGCTCAAGTTGGCTTACCAGAAATCAAACTCGGTATATATCCTGGTTTTGGTGGTAGCGTACGTTTAAGCCGTGTAATTGGTATCGACAATGCTGTTGAATGGATGGCAATGGCGAACCCGAAAAAACCAGCTGCTGCACTGAAAGATGGTGCTGTAGATGCGGTTGTTGCTGCTGACAAACTTCAAGAAGCTGCTGTTGACTTAGTTAAACAAGCGATTGCTGGTCGTTTGAACTGGAAAGCAAAACGTCAAGAAAAATTAGACGCAATTAAATTGAATCCACTTGAACAAATGATGGCATTCAATACAGCAAAAGGTGCGGTACTTGCAAAAGCAAACCCTGCACAATACCCTGCGCCAAAATTGTTACTTGACTCATTACAAGCAGGTGCAAGCCTTACACGTAATGATGCATTAAAAGCAGAAGCTCAAGGTTTTGCTAAAGCAGCAATTACTCCACAAGCAGGTGCATTGATTGGTTTATTCATCAATGACCAAGTTGTGAAGAAAACTGCGAAGAAATATGAGAAAGGTGCTCACCCTGTCAACCAAGCAGCTGTATTAGGTGCGGGTATCATGGGTGGTGGTATTGCTTACCAAACGGCTAGCAAAGGCACACCAATCATCATGAAAGACATTGGTAACCCACAACTTGCATTGGGTATGAAAGAAGCGAACGGCTTACTGACTAAGCAAGTTGAACGCAAGAAAATGAAACCTGCGCAAATGGGTGAAACACTTGCTCGCATCCGTCCAACTTTAAGCTACGATGAGTTTAAAGAAGTGGATATCGTGATCGAAGCAGTGACTGAAAATCCAAAAGTAAAAGAGATGGTACTTGCAGACACTGAGAAGAATGTTCGTGAAAACACGATTATTGCTTCTAACACGTCTACAATCTCAATTACGCGTTTGGCGAAAGCATTACAACGTCCTGAAAACTTTGTTGGTATGCACTTCTTTAACCCAGTACACATGATGCCATTGGTAGAAGTGATTCGTGGTGAGAAGACATCTGATGAAGCGATTGCAACGACTGTTGTTCTTGCTCAGAAAATGGGTAAAACACCAATCGTTGTCAACGACTGCCCAGGTTTCTTAGTTAACCGTGTATTGTTCCCTTACTTTGGTGCATTCGACCTTCTTGTAAAAGATGGCGCGGATTTCCAACAAGTGGATAATGTCATGGCGAAATTCGGCTGGCCAATGGGTCCTGCATACTTGATCGACGTTGTTGGTATCGATACAGGTGTACATGGTGCTGAAGTGATGGCTGAAGGTTTCCCTGACCGTATGAAGCCTGACTACAAAGGTTCGATCCAAGCGATGTATGAAGCAAAACGTCTTGGTCAAAAGAATGACATTGGTTTCTACAAATACGTGTTAGATAAGAAAGGTAAGAAAGCGAAAACTGTTGATCCAACAGCTTACGAAATCATTGCGCCTTTCGTGACTGGTGAAAAACGCGAGTTTGACAACCAAGAAATCATTGACCGTATGATGCTTGCTTTCTGTAACGAAACAGTTCGTTGCTTAGAAGACAACATCGTTGCAACTGCTTCTGAAGCAGATATGGCGATGATCATGGGTGTAGGTTTCCCTCCATTCCGTGGTGGTCCATGCCGTTACATCGACCAAACAGGTGTTGCTGAATACGTTGCGCTTTGCGACAAATATGCACATTTAGGTAAAGCTTATGAAGCGCCACAAATGTTGCGTGACATGGCTGCTAACAACAAAAAATTCTACGGTTAAGGAGCGACGTGAATGGCTACTTTAAATCCACGTGACGTTGTGATTGTTGATGGCGTTCGTTCTGCCATGGGCAAATCACGTAACGGTATGTTCCGCAATGTTCGTGCCGACAGTTTATCTGCTGAATTAGTACGTGCACTTGTTGCTCGTAACCAGTTTGATACCAATGAAGTTGAAGACATCATTTGGGGCTGTGTAAACCAAACTTTAGAGCAAGGTATGAACATTGCTCGTAATATTGGTTTATTGGCTGACATTCCAAAAACTGCTGGCGGTCAAACAGTAAACCGTCTTTGTGGTTCTTCTATGCAAGCACTTCATACTGCTGCTGCACAGATTGCAACCAACCAAGGTGACATCTTCATCATCGGTGGTGTAGAGCATATGGGTCACGTAGGTATGATGCACGGCATCGACCTTAACCCTGAAGCATCTAAACACTATGCAAAAGCATCGAACATGATGGGCTTAACTGCTGAAATGTTAGGTCGTATGAACGGTATCTCTCGTGAAGAGCAAGATGCTTTCGGTGTTGAATCTCACCGCCGTGCTTGGGCTGCAACTCAAGAAGGTCGTTTCAAAAATGAAATCGTGGGTGTTGAAGGTCATGATGCTAATGGCTTCAAAACCCTTTGCGACATCGACGAAGTGATTCGTGCTGATGCAAACCTTGAAGCATTCAAAGCATTGAAACCAGTTTTCGATCCTAAAGGTGGTTCAGTAACAGCAGCAACTTCTTCTGCTCTTTCTGACGGTGCATCTGCAATGTTGTTGATGTCAGCTGAACGTGCTGCATCTTTAGGTTTAAAACCTCGTGCTGTGATTCGCTCTATGGCAATTGCAGGTTGTGATGCTGCGATCATGGGTTATGGTCCAGTTCCAGCAACTCAAAAAGCGCTTAAACGTGCTGGTTTAACGATGGCGGATATCCAAACTATCGAATTAAACGAAGCATTTGCTGCTCAAGGCTTATCAGTCATGAAAGGCTTAGGCGTTTATGACAAACAAGACATCATCAACTTGAATGGTGGTGCGATTGCATTAGGTCACCCATTAGGCTGTTCTGGTGCTCGTATCACAACAACATTGTTGAACGTGATGGAACAACAAGATACACAAATCGGTCTTGCGACCATGTGTATCGGTCTTGGTCAAGGTATCGCGACCATTATCGAACGTGTTTAATCGACACTGAGATAAAGAGAAAATCCCCGCTATATGCGGGGATTTTTATCTTATTCAATGATATAAGCTATGGTTGTCTAAAATCTTTTAAACCATTTTGAATTTGCTGCTGTAATAGCAAAATATCATTCAAATTGACTTTAATCGAACCATCACGAATGCCATCAATATTGTTTCGATTTATATTAAGTGGCTCTAATATTTTAAATACACCATTAGTTGGATCAGATGATTGAAAACCTGAGGCCACCGCTAGAATATACTCTTGTAACCCAGGTGAAACTTGAGATAAGCCTGACTGCACCTTTGGTTCAAATTCAACTGCACTAATATTCTCAGGAATTTCTGCATTTTGCATATCAGTATGAGTTTTATAAATACGATGCTGAAGTGCTTGACGTACTTTTTTATCTTCTTGAAATGGAGTAGGTCCTACAACTTCTTCACGTAATTCAGATTCAGCCATAATACGAATGGTTGGTAAAGTTTCAACCTCTTCGGCATGTACTGCTGAAAATCCAACCAAAGTAAATGCCATCATCAGCGCTGATCGTTTTAGAAAGTTCATCACTTGCTCCAAAAATCATTCACCATAAACATTGAATAAAAATAGCTATAAATTAAGCCTACAATAAAGTGATATTGAATTCTGTATCACTCTGATAAACGGTAAATAGGATTATTTTTTTGAACGTAAGATAAAATGAGCGAATCAAACAATGTGTCTGATCTTTGTAAAATAAATAGATAAAAGAGGAAAAAATCTCGCATAAGCTCGTTTTTTTGATTACTGTGCTCGAGTGAATTTATAAATATTGATTATTTTATATACTTTAAAAAGCGATTAGGAGAAATGGATGATTTCAACTCTAATTAAAATGACTACAGCAATATCGATTACAGGATTATGTTTAGCAGGTTGTGCAACCAAAACCCTTATTACCAAAGACAGTAAAGCTTATATTCGCACAACCAAGGTTACTTTGGTTGAAGATAGTGTCATTGCATTTGGAAGACCTGCTCAACAATCTGCAAATTTACCTAAAGATAGTCTCGTAATCGCAGGGCAAAAGAATAGCTATATCCTCACCCAAGGTGGATCTCAATTTGTGAGTTTAATCACAAAGCTCGACCCCAAAAATATTCAAATTACACGTGAACTAAGCTTTTATTCTGAAAAAAATGATGGCAATTTTTCAGGCACACTACCCCTTTCATATATAAAACTAAAAGAAGACTTGAGCAAAAAAGATTTAGAGTTTTTCATTGAGAATGGTGCGAGAGAATGTTCTTCTTCAAGTGATGAACGTATGCAAGCTCAACGCTTCTGTTTCGATATCAAACTCGCTGGTGTTGTTTATCCTACTGCAAATAATCTAAGTTCGCTCAAAGCATTAAGTAAGCCTTACCAAATCTCTATCTATACCAATAAAGAAGAAAGTTATAAATCAAAATCAGGTATGAATCCTTTGGAAAAACTGGTATTGCTCCCTTTTGCCGTGGCGATTGATGTGGTAAGTCTACCTTTCCAAGCAGCAGAAAAGATCTTTGATTAAGCTCGAACTCAGTCATGTAATGATGTATACAAGGCATCATTGCATCACGAAATTATAATTCTTCATCTAATACTGCAACATTGTTTTGCTTAATTTTATCCATCTTCTGATTTAATCTGAGCACATCTTGATAAAGCGCATTAAACTTTTTGACTTGTGCTGTTTCCTTAAAAAGAATCTTGTTATCTTCTCTTTGCCAAGGATCAGTTTTTAACATATCAAACATCGCTTGTGCTTTCTCAATAACTTGTTGTTCAATCGGAAAAATGTCATGCGCCTTGTCTGTTTTTAGGTTATTTTGCAGTTTTTCTTGTAAAGATTTTCTCATTTCATGATGAATGGCGAGATTTTTTGCTTGTTCAAGTGAATCTGCCTGTATTTTCTGTCTCTTTATTCCATATTCAGTCGAGATTTTTCGCACATCATGAAGCATTTTTTCAGTCTCAAAATAACCTTTTTGACGGTCTTGATCTAAACGTTCGACATCTAAAAAAGTATCCCAATTTGCTGCTTTGAGTTGCCTTAAATAAGCGTTTCTTGCCTCAACATTTTGCATCCAATAATTAAGTAGAAACTCGGACATCAACTTATAATCACCAGATAAACGATCATCATGTACGTTGAGTTGTATAGGCTTGCTCCAATCCTGCGCTTGATCATAGAGCCCACGCATTTTTTCAGCCATAACAATTTCAAACATTTGTTCGGTATTGGCTGCATTTTGCTTTAAGCGATATTGATAGAAAAAGAATGTACCCAAACAAATCACGACGACAGTTAAAAATAATAAAAAACGGCGCATACAGCCTCCAAGTATATTTCTATTTCTTATGTTCTGAATTTAAGTTTAATCAATCAAACACAGACTGTTAATTGATTTTTATTTCATTTCTCGTAACGGAGCATTACATTTTCATCGCTTTAAATTTCGTACTTTCGCCCCTATTATCAAATCAACTGAAATTGTAGAGATATGCCATGCGCGTAGATATTTGGTCAGATGTCGTTTGCCCTTTTTGTTATATTGGGAAAAAGCGTCTTGAACATGTTGCTGAACAAGCAGGAATTGAGCTTGATATTCATTGGCATAGCTTTGAACTCGATCCAGATGCACCTGCCAAACATGAGACTTCGAATACGGAACGCTTAGCAAAGAAATATGGGCGTAGCTTTGCTGACATGGAAGAAATGGAACGTAATGTTGCGGCTATGGCAGCGACTGAAGGCATTGATTTTCAATGGCAAAAAGCCAATTCAGGCAACAGCTTTAATGCACATCGTATTATCCATTTGGCTCAAAGCAAAGGTTTGGGTAACGAAGCAAAAGAAGCTTTTTTTCATGCTTATATGACTGAAGGTCTTGCAATTGGTGAACGTGAAGTGGTTGAAGAAATCGCTTCACGGATTGGTTTGGATCATGCTGAAGTCGAGTATGTATTGAATTCAGATGAACTGGCAGATTTTGTTCGCCATGATGAAAAAATTGCACATGAGCAATTAAATGTAACGGGTGTACCCTTTTTTGTTTTTAATCAAAAACTAGCACTTTCAGGCGCACAACCACGTGAGATTTTCTTACAAGCATTACAACAAGCTCAATCCGCTTCTACAGAAGAAATTCAGCAAACAGATGCGGCTCAATGTAGCGATGATCAATGCGAAATTAAGCCCTAACAAGCTAGCTAAAATACAAGCTTCAGCAACTGTCTGAAGCTTGTGTGCAGCGAACTATTCAAACTAGATGTGATGGTTACGTCACCTATTATCTTAAAAAGCATACCGTTTATCTCTAGTGGTAAATTCTGTAACAAACTAAGTATTTTATTGATCAACTTTTAACTAAAAAAATGTGATTAAAATCACACTAAAGTGATAAATTTATAGATATACTTCCCCAGTGCGATCTATTTATCCGATTTATTGTTTTAAAATGTTGATACTTTGAAAGCCAAAACATGATCAAAATCTCTATTTGGAATAACTAAATGAGATTTTTTACTAACTTGCAGTCTATAGATTTTGCATATTTTTCTTCTATAATCGTCATAAAGTGACATTCTTTTGTTATGAAAATTCAAGAGTTACAAGCCCTAATAAATGGTCAGATTCAACCCGAACAAATATGTATTGAGCAACTTGTAGCCTTGGCTAGACAGCATAATTTGACGAATACATCTGAATACAAACTGTTAGATGATGCTGTGAATATTGTACTTATTCATTATTTAAAACAGGCTCAAGCCTATCTCTAAGGAAACTATCAATGGACGTATTAGAGAAAGCATTATTGGTTGATGAGCTCAAACATCTGATTGTTGGGCTAAACAACGATAAAAACTCACTTTTTGAGATCGCAAAATCAAAGCGACGTATTAAGGATATTTGTGCTTCTTGTGACGATCCATTGTTTCAAGAACAACTCACTCCATTTAAAGAATTTATTCAACAAGAAGAATTTTCGGCTGAAGAATTAGAAAGCTTTGGGTATGCACTCACTTATCGCGGAACATTTAAATTTATGGGGCGTGTTGAACATGCTTTATTTGCATCAGGCGACATGGGATGGGCAGCTTTACGTCAGTCACAGCATTGGCAAATTTGGGTTATTCGTCCTGCATTGTCTTTTATAAAGAGCCCTTGGTTTACATCTACTCGACAAGCACTTGAATGGATTCAAACGAGTACAAGTGATTATATAAAAACAGATGATGAACTCAAAAGTCTTATTCCTGTTTTAGATCCAATTCATCAAACTTCAACAAATTTATCATTAGATTCAAATCAGACAATTCACAAGGACAGATTATCTGCTATGAGAGAAGAAACTGCGAATTTTGAAGCACAACTCGAAGCAATTATTCAGGAAAGAATTCAATCTGTACCCAATACTCCAACACCAAGTATACCAACGGTCGCAAAGCCTAAACCAAGTTTTAGACAAAATGTGCGTCCTGTTGCAAATCTAAATAAAGCGAAACCTGTTGCACTAAAAGATTTTAATTTAGATGGACTCGTATGTCGCTTAGAGCGTATCGATCCTAAAACATTTCCATCTTTATATCGTGTAGAGCTACACGATGAGATTAATCAAAATATTAAAATTGATTGGTTATATTTAAAAGCTGAGAATGACGTTCAACCTGTTTGGGAAACAGCTCAAATCTTTGTTGCTGAACAGCTTTATGCTCAAGGACAGTTTTCACATTATGTCGTCCTTATTGGTACTCATAGTGTCGAATATGCTGCAACAATCTTACAAGCTTATACAGACAAACGTCATACTCAAACAAGCTCGATTCATCAAACAGACTGGGTTATTTTTAAACAACATTACCACCAACATGAAACACTATTTAATGAATGTATCATGAATGGTAATCAAGTTTGGCAGCGTAGTGAGCGATCTTACCCTTATATTCCTGCTGCCTTTATTAACACGCAGAAGTTTATTCCTTTTGAAGAAACAACAGCGACTTTTTTGACGCCAGTCATCCTACTCAAAGAGCGTCAAAAAATCAGAGTGCTACACGGCGCAGAACGCGTAAAATTATCGAGCGAAGATCAAGCTTATCCGTATCTATTGTTAGATCGTGCAGACGGCTATACATGGCAATTAATACGTCAAGTGATTAGCCGCCTACCTCAACCAATTTCAGTTAATGATCTCTATCAAGCACTCGAAAATGCGGATGTTTCAGCGACCTAAATATCCATTTTTAAGATACCTCTAATCCACCATCAAACTTGTGATTGCTTATTGCAAGTTTCATGGTGGATTTTCATAAATACTCATTCAAATTTTCAAACGCATTGTTAAATTGCTGTTTTTTGTGTCTTTAGCTTGATTTTATTGCTTGAATAATCAAAAGTTAAATGAAGAACAATATATAAGTTTTAACTATGACGACTTTAAATCAAACAGTACCATCATATATTTTATATACGCTCATTGCACTTCCATTCGGTTTATCAACAACTGTCAATGCTGCAACTGAATCGGTTGAACAAACTGAGAATAATATTCCCAAAGCGGAAATATCAAATCAAGAAAATTTCTTAGACTATATTCCTAAATGGGTAGATGCGAGCCCCGCCGTTCTTCCTGAACAATCTGATCAATCTATTGTTCCTTCAACCGCTGAAACTGAGAATAAAACTTGGGTTGATCGTAAACAGCGTGATATTCGCAACTGGGCTGATCGAACCTCGGTTAAGATTGATGACTGGTTTGGTGATGTCGACCCTGAAAAACCAGCTTCAGCAACGATTCGTTTTATGTTGGACAATTATTGGAATGAATATGATAACTATGAGGTTAAACCTCGTATTCGAGGAAAAATCAAACTTCCAACGTTAGAAAAAAAACTTAGCTTAGTTTTTGGTGATGATTCTCTAGATGACGAATTTAAAAACAATATTGCCAATACCAATACACAACCAAATCAAGATCCAGATAAGAAGTTTGATTCCAAACAGACACAAGATAGTAATGGCTCTATTGCATTACGTTGGTCTAATTTCTCCAAAAAGCTACCATTTGATACAGATGCAGATATTGGTATTCGTTCTGGTGATGATGTTTACTTACGTCTAAGAGCTGAGAAGCATTGGGATTTGCACAATGATTTCCACTTTAATGCTGAACAAATCTATCGATATGGTAGTCAAAGTGAGAACTATTTACGTACAAATTTAGAATTGATACATGCTCGCCCCAACCAACCTTTTCTTTCAAATCAATTCAGTTTAACTTACGCTGACAAGCAAGATGATGATTTGTTATGGGACAATCGCATTTTCCGCCAACACCAATTCTTTGCGCATAACAATTTTAATTACGGCCTCTATACGGGTGGCTATTACAACAATAATGACTTACATCTAAACAGTTGGGGGCCTTTTGTTTCTTGGAGACAACCTTTATGGCGTGAGTGGTTCTATGTACAAGGTGATCTGAACTATTTCAATGATCATCGAGAGGATCGAAATCATTATGTGAGTACTTTCGTTCGTCTTGAAACGTTGTTCTGATGAAAATATCAACACAACTGTGGATAACTTAAATGTTATCCATAGATATAAAAAAACCTCTGCCGAAGCAGAGGTTTTTAGGTCAAATCACTTATTGTAATAACAAGCTGTTGATACGTTTGACATAAGCCGCAGGGTCTTCTGGTAAGCCACCTTCAGCAATTACCGCCTGATCGAAGATCACATTCGCGAGATCATCAAACTGTGCTGAGTTTTCTAGTTTTCTTACCAATGGATGTTCAGGGTTAATTTCCAGCGTTGGCTTGCTTTCAGGAACAGCCTGACCTGCCTGTTTCAACATGCGAATCAATTGCGGAGAAAGCTCACCCTCACTCGTTACCAAACATGCTGGTGAATCCACCAAACGTGTCGTTACTCGCACTTCTTTGGTTTTGTCTTTCAATGAGCTGCTTAAACGCTCCACCACAGGTTTAAATTGTTCAGCGGCTTCCTCAAGCGCCTTTTTCTCATCCGCATCCTGTAGATCACCAAGATCAACTGCACCTTTAGACACGTTCTGTAATGGCGTACCATCAAACTCAAAGACAAAATTCATTGCCCACTCATCAACACGATCTGCCATGAGTAAAACTTCAATGCCTTTCTTCTTGAATACTTCAAGTTGTGGTGAGTTTTTCGCAGCCGTTAAATTATCCGCAGTCACGTAATAAATCGCTTTCTGCCCTTCTTTCATGCGTGACTTATAATCAGCAAAAGAAGTACTGATCTCATCATGACTTGAAGTCGCATAACGTAATAATTTTAAGATACGTTCACGATTACCCGTGTCTTCACCTAAACCTTCTTTTAATACCGAACCAAACTCAGTGTAGAAAGCTTTAAATTTCTCTTGGTCTTTTTGATCTTCCGACTTTGCTAAACCATCCAATAAAGTCAAGACACGACGCGCATTGCCTTCACGAATGGTTTTCACATCACGGCTTTCTTGAAGTAATTCACGGCTGACATTTAATGGTAAATCAGCACTATCGACCACGCCTTGCACAAAACGTAAATAGTTTGGAATGAGGTTATCTGCTTCATCCAAAATGAATACACGCTTCACATACAATTTGATGCCCGCTTTTGCTTCACGTGTAAACAGATCTTGTTTGGCCTGACTTGGGATATACAGCAACTGGGTATATTCGGTACTACCCTCGACACGGTTATGTGCCCATGCTAGAGGTTCTGAAAAGTCATGGCTGAGATTTTTATAAAACTCGATGTATTGTTCATCAGTGATTTCGCTCTTACTGCGTGTCCATAACGCACTCGCTGAGTTAATCGCTTCCCATTCATCCGTCTTCACCATCTGACCGCCTTTAGGCTCTTCACCTTCAGCGACTTCCTCTTCTTGCCACACTTCTTTTTGCATTTCGATTGGCAAGCTGATGTGATCTGAATACTTATTGATGATCTGTTTAACTTTCCACGACTCAAGATATTCCAGCGCATCATCACGTAAATGCAGAATGATGTCTGTACCACGGCTCGCCTTATCAATTTGTTGAACTTCGAACTCACCTGTACCGCCACTGATCCAGCGCACACCTTCGGCAGCATCCAGACCTGCACGGCGCGACTCCACCGTGATTTTATCGGCTACAATAAATCCAGAATAAAAACCAACACCAAACTGACCAATTAACTGTGCATCGGCTTTCTGATCACCACTTAACTTTGACATAAAATCTTTAGTGCCCGATTTTGCAATCGTACCAAGATTCTCTATCGCCTCTTGTTGACTCAGACCAATACCATTATCGGAAATAGTTAAAGTTTTATTCTCTTTATCCAAGCTCACACGAACATGCAAGTTGGCATCATTTTCATAATATTCAGGATGGTTGATGCCCTCAAAACGCAGCTTATCACAGGCATCCGAGGCATTTGAAATTAGTTCACGTAAGAAAATTTCTGGGTTGGAATACAGCGAATGCGTTACCAAATGTAATAACTGAGCAACTTCAGCTTGGAAACTATAATTTTGTGCGACTTGTTCACTCATAAATCACTCCTTATCTTGAGGCTTATATATTTGGAATGATTTATGAATGGTGCATATCTTGAATATTTCAATCCTTGTGTTTTATTTTTTCAGTTAAAAAATGCTCAAAAGAACAATTAGAATGGTCCTTGACTCAATATACGTGTTTGTAGAAGTTGATCCAATTGCTGTTGTCTTTGTGCATATGCACGACGAAGACAAGAGGTATTTGCTGCACATGAATTACGCTGTTTCAACCATTGGAATTGCTTATCTTTTTCTGCATCACGTCCTCTCATAGGTAGTGCGTGCAAAATAATCTGGTAAGTTGTTGCCAGTTTTACATCCGCATCATTTAAACCACGATCATTACAAATCTGTTGTTCCGATTTCAATTTTGCAGCTTTGCATGAGAAACTGGCAGCATGGGTTTGAGATAAAATGAGTAATGACATAAGAAATAATGCTGAGCTTAATAATTTTTTCATCACCGATCACAACTTATTAAAAACTAGTTCTTAGCTTACCGCACGCTCTTTTTAGGCTTGTATCTGTTTTATATTACGATTGTAAAATAAAAAACCTCACGATTTGTGAGGTTTCTTTAAATCTAAATCGTCTTAGAACTTATAGCTATAGCCCAAAGTATAGACCATTGGATTTAGGTCTAAATCAAACTTCGTACCATTAACCAACTTCACTTCAGGGCTAAGATCTGCATATCGAACATCCATATATACACCCCAGTTTTTAGCGTCAGCAGGTTGGAAATTAAAACCTAACTGACCAGCAAAACCATAAGTATTTTTCACGTCATCAACTAAGCCCTTTTCGTGCCATGCAATGAAGGCTGTACCACCAACACCAATATATGGAGTAAATCGAGTTGAATTCTTAAAGTTATATTTTGCTGTGATTGTCGGTGGTAATTGACGAACACTTGCAACTTTCTCACCATTTAATAGAACATCGTGATTAATTGGGTTAGCAAGCAAAACCTCAGCTGAAAAAGGCGTATCACCAAAGAAATATTCTACTGAAGGTGTAAATGCGAATTCATGATCACCTTTAACTACAACACCTGGAGCTAATGTTGTATCTGCAGTTGGTGCAATAACACTACCACCGACCTTAACCTGAAAACCACCTGCAAACGCAGTTGAAGACAACCCCAATAATGTAATAACTAATAATTTTTTTAGCATTTAAAAAAACCTCTTTAATCAAAATTTCAACCTGTATTTAATAATAATCATGTCTTTTTATTTTATGCAATACATATTAATTCCGACCAATTTAATTATTTTTACAAATATCTGATTAACAACAATATAAATTCGTAAAGATATGTAATTATTTATAAATCAAACTAATTTACTATGATTAACCAATTGAAAACCAAGTGTTTTTATCAGAATTAACTAGCTCAAAGATATATTTAAAATAAATCTTTTAAAGTATACACTAAATAAATTTAGTTTTATTACAAAATAGAATGAGAACTTAATATAATAAACAGGAATAAAAAGACAAAAAATTTCACTTTATTTCTTCCATGATAAATAAATAGCAACTATTCATATCAAGGTGGTTTAAAATAAATATAGTTATTATTTAATAAGCATAATTATTATATTTAATATAAATGATATTTTATTATTTCTTAATATAAAAAAGGCTTTGTTGCATAAATAAATTTCATCCCCATACATGTTAGATGAATACAGAATCAAAAAGCCGATATAAAACAACGAACTGGTCTGAGTACAATCAGGCTTTACGTCAACGGGGTGCTTTCACCATTTGGTTTGATCCCCAAATGCAATGGTCTGCAACACCTAGTGGAAAAAAAGGACGTCAACCTACCTACACTGATATAGCAATTCAATTTGCCCTGACGATACGAAACCTGTTCCAACTGGCTTTACGCCAAACACAAGGTTTCATTCAAAGCCTTTTTCAAATGGCTCACCTCGACTGGAATGTTCCAGACTTCTCAACATTGAGTCGGCGAGCAGATAAGCTCCAGCCACTTCTACATAAATCAGCAAAAAATCCACAGGAAGACTTGCATATTTTAGTTGATAGCACAGGGATCAAAGTTACAGGCGATGGGGAATGGGTGCGTAAAAAACATGGCGTAAACCAACATCGTCAATGGCTGAAATTACATCTTGCGACAGATGCAAACAGTGGAGAAATACAAGCGGTTGAAGTCACGACCTGCCAATATGGTGATGCTGAAATGCTCCCACCTCTTTTAGATCAAATTGATGAACCCATTGCATCTGTCACGACTGATGGTGCTTATGACACAGTGAATTGTTATGATGCGATTTTGAAACGGCAAGCAAATGTAATTATCCCTCCTCGTTCCAATGCTGCTTTATGGGTAGAAAATGAAATTGGTAAAGCAAGGAATCATGCAGTACAAGGCTGTTGGGACAAGGGTCAAAAGCAGTGGAAACGAGATATTGGTTATCATCGACGATCCCGAATAGAGGCTAAAATGTTTGCCTTGAAACGACTTGGACAAGGTGTATCTAGTCGATGCTTTAATCGTCAGGTGGTTGACTTGCAAATAAGAGTCGATATTTTGAATAAATTTACTCAACTTGGTACAGCTAAAACGGTGGCTGTTGCATAAATATCTGAAGATTAGAACAACTCTCTTTCGTCTATTTGTGCAACAAAGCCTATAAAAAATGGTTCCTTATGGAACCATTCTCTATTCATTATAAAACCATTGCTGCGATCCAGCCAAAAATAAGTAGCGGGATATTAAAATGTATAAATGTTGGCACTACAGTATCCCAAATATGATCATGTTGACCATCTACACCTAGTCCTGCTGTAGGTCCTAATGTTGAATCTGAGGCAGGCGAACCTGCATCACCTAATGCAGCAGCAGTACCAATCAATGCAATTGTCGCCAAAGGTGAGAATCCAAATTGTACGCAGAGTGGCACATAAATCACCGCCAGCACAGGCACACTTGAGAAAGATGAACCAATACCGATCGTGACAAACAAGCCAATAAATAGCATCAAGAACGCAGCTAAAGCATGATTATCACCAATGATATGTACAACGCCATTCACTAGATGAGCAATGTCGCCTGTATGCGTCATGACTGAAGCAAAACCTGCCGCGGAAATCATGATAAAACCAACTAAGGCCATCATTCGCATCCCTTGCACAAACACATCATCAGCTTCTTGCCATTTAAAGATGCCAGAAGCGGATAACACAGCAAAACCAACAAGGCCACCTAAAATCATCGAACCTGAATACAACTGCGCAACTAAGGTTAAACCGATTGCAAGTAACGCCATAAGCATGGTTTTTTTGGAAATATAAGGTACATTTTCAGCTTCATGCTTCAACTCTTCAGCATCCGCCTTGAGGTCATATTCAGCTTGTGTTGTTGCTCGTAGTGGTTTATCCAAATCAATGCTTGTAACGGGTGAAATTGATCGATCAACATATTCACGGGGCTTACGATAACTAATAAACACAGCGACTAAAGTACCTAAAACCATACCCAAAACAGGTATCGCCATGCCAATAGGCATCATCCTACGTTCTACATGCAAACCATATGCAGCCCCAATTTTATTGATATTCCCCATCAAAATTTGTTCAAGGAAAATGGCACCAAAGCCCACAGGTAAGAAGATATATGTTCCAACTAAACCCAACGTCAGTACACATGCTGCCGCACGTCGATCAAGCTTGAGGTGATTCATCACTTTTAACAATGGCGGAACCAATACAGGAATAAAAGCAATATGAACTGGGATTAGATTTTGAGAGAAAATTGCAGCGATGAGTAAAATCGTTAATAAAAGATATTTCACTTTTTTCTCTTGATTTTTACTGGCTTCCATTCCTAATAAACCAATCAGTTTATGTGCAAGTAAATCTGGTAAACCAGATTTAGATAATGCTAAGGCAAAAGCACCTAGAACAGCATAAGCCAAAGCGACTTCAGCACCATCTCCCAGTCCTGCATTAAAAGCTTCTACAGTTTGAGAAAGGCTCAGTCCAGCAACCAAACCACCAATAATGGCTGATATGACCAAAGTGAGAACAACAGAAACGCGTGCCAGTGACAAAATAAACATCACGGCAATCGCAATTACGACAGCATTCATGGACAAAATTTAGGAGCAAAAAGAAAGGCGACATTCTAGCAGATTCATTGTATAGAAGCTGAAAATGTCGCCAAATTGCAATCTGTTTTAAGTGATTTTTATTTTGATTAATCCGCTAAAGCCTTAAACAGTCTGGCGTTTTACAAAATGACGGATTAGTTCAGCAATTTTAGTTGGCTGACTTAGAACCGCCCAGTGATTGGCATCAAGTTCAACATATTCAAAGTTTTCAACCCATTTTGGCATTGATTCGGTAATGTACTCAGGGCTAACAAATGCATCGCGTTTTAATACAATCGCCTGTACAGGACATTGAGCATAGCGTTGGCGTGGTTGAGTCAGTGAAGGAATAAAGTTAGCACGATACAGATTAATACCGTATTTACCATCTGACACAATATTTGCATTTAATGGCAAGTTTTGTTTTTTCTCTAAGCCACTTAAAATCTTACCCCACTTTTCTGGACTAAAGAAAGTCCATACGGTTGGAGCAACCAATGGCAAATGGAAAGCACCAATATACCAAGATTTAGTCAGCATTTTCAGTACATTACTTGGTGCAGATTTAAACTTTTCACGCAAATATAAAGAAGCATGATCCAAGCAAGGGCCTGAGATTGTTGTATAAGATAGTAAACGGCCTTTTAACTTAGGTTCAGTTGCTGACTCCCAAGACTGTAAAGAACCCCAGTCATGTGCTGCGATATGGAAATTGCGGTTGGGTAACACTTGATCAACGACTTCTTGTAAATCTAAAGATAAACGCGGTAATCGATAGTCTTTAATACGCTTTGGAATTGATGACAAACCTGCACCACGAACATCGTAAGTAACGACATAATAGTCATCAACCAATTGCTCAATAATCGGTTCCCATACTTCCTGATTATCGGGATAACCATGTACTAACACTAATGGTATTTTCTTTTCATCCCCCCATGTTTTGACACAGAGGCTTTGTTGGTCAGAAGTGGTTACTGTTTTTACTTGTGCTTGCATAATTCTTTCCCATTTTGTTTTCTATCGGCTTGGTTATAAAACAGCCATTGCCAGCGATGCACTAAAAATGATACTTATGGAGTATGAATAGCGTTGCAAGAAAAAAAATTGACCATGAAAGACTTTTTCAAAAAAATTCGAACCATTCCAGCGATTTCTAAATTTATGCTGAATCATTATTCCCCTTATCGCGGGGCAGGCATTGCAATCGAAACATTTGATCTTGATCGTTACTTCATTCGTGTCAAAATGCCGCTGACTAGAAAAAATCGTAATATCGTCGGAACACATTTTGGGGGCAGTTTATATTCGATGGTTGATCCCTTTTATATGCTGATTCTCATGCATCATTTAGGACATAAATATATTGTTTGGGACAAAAGTGCTTCTATTAATTTCCTGTCACCTGGTCGTAG
>JACCEA011483116.1_pt1 | contig 17129 bp, 14 predicted proteins | sample 7449851 | NCBI WGS metagenome assembly JACCEA01 (sample SAMN15323453, study PRJNA562643) | freshwater metagenome | isolation source: river surface water | place: USA:Blue River Watershed | collected 2017-08-18 | reverse complement strand
TTTATCACACCACCAAAGAAGGCAACTTCAAAGGGGTAAACGAACACGCACATGAGGTTGATGTAATTATACAAGTAGATAAAGGCAAAGCAACATCTACTGGCAGGTTTAATGCTGGGGGAAGTATAGAGATATAAAAGTATTATATTAATTTTATTATTTTTGTTTTATTTAGCCAGCTGTAACTTTATTATACTGTATAACAATAAAATGGTTCTAAAAATAGTCAAAGCTGTTAAAGAAATTGGAACTATACAGAAGTACAAATAATAAAAAGCAGGAAATTTCGAAACGAAAATTTTGCCTAATGAAAGTAAAACAAATAGAGATAAAAAGATCAATACAGCCCATGTAAATACACCTACTATTCGACTGTAATGTTTGCTTGAAAATAACAAACTGATTCCACTCTCTTTTTGTTCGTTTTTATTATGACCCAAATTGTCTTTAAAAGTTACAATTATTGTTAGTGAGGCCAATACAAAACCAGCAAGTGAAATTGAGGAGTTTAACAAATCTGATAAAATAGATTTGGTTAATTCTAGGTCAATTAAGAGGGTGAAATTTAGTTTGATAGTAGTAAAAAATATAGAATAACATTCTAATGTGATAATTAAAATATCCCATAATAAAGGTCTTTTGATATAAATGTTTAGTATTTTTCTCATCTTCCATTAAATTCTTTAGATAATTCAATTCCCATTTTATTGAAAATGTCAGCTGAAATAATAACTCTTGATTTAGGTTTCTTTTCAACGGTGATTTGTGTTTTAATCCAAATATTCAGTAAATCAAAGTCTTTTAGTTTGTTTCCCGAATCATTATCTTCAGCAACAACAGTGAAATTGCTAAATACTGAATGATAATTTGAGTTTATAATCAGTTTGTTTATTACATTTATTATTTTTTCTCGAATTCTTGGCGTGCCAGATGGTTGCCTGTAATCATATTTTAATTTCAAAGTCACATACTCTGCTTCGGATATATTTGCGGCAGAATCAATTGCGTCAAATAAATCTATGTCAAATTCATGTATTCTTTTTATGTTGTCCTTGTGGACTCTGGCTACAATAGAAGAAACTCTATTAATACGTTTTTTGTAATTTTCCAAATCATCCCTTACATATGCGTTTGATTCTAATTTAGATATAACCGATGCATTAACTAAAAAGTGTTCTAAGTAGTGAACAAAGTCATTTATCCTAGGTCCGTATTGATTAAACTCTAAAGATAATACAAATGATGATTTACTGTAAGATAGGATAAAATGACTAGTTTCAATTATTCCTTCTTCATCTGTTGCTTCAATATCGCGAATTGCATCATCCGTTGTGTTCATTAATTCTGGAAAATCTTCCATCCTAATATTGAGTAATTTGCCTGAAATGCGATGTTGAGTGTTATTGAATTGAATTTCTGTTAAATACAGCTGTTTGTCATTGTTTATTACAAATCTATTCTTTGACTTTGTATTGGACAGATGAATTATTTGATTAAAAACTTCCATGAAATCCTCAAACGATTTTCCTTCGTTTATAATTGGCTTCAATTCAAAATAATTTATTGTTCTTTTAACTGTTGTAATTTTGTTCATTTGAGTTGGTTTTGTTTAAATTTGAGTTATTCGTTTGTTAAGTATGCTACTTATTTTCCCGAAATTCAATTAAAATTAAATTTAAAACATCTTGTTTATTTATGTTTAATATTTTGCTTAAATAATTGATTAGGTCGTTTTGTGTTTCTCCTACTTCACACAATTCTGATAACCCCCTATTTCCATACTTATTATATATTCTTTCACAAATTATTGCTGCGAAGGTGTAATTAGAATTAACATCCCAGCCCCAACCTTTCACTATTATATCTTCAGCTTGGATATTTATATTTTGAATGAGTTTTTGTTTTAGTTGTTGTTTGTTTTCTTCAAAACTTAATTGTTTCGAACCTCCAAGGAAAGTGGCAATACCTTCTGCAATAAATTTATTTTTCAGATTTCCAGTAATCATGTGGATGAATTCATGGGGATAATATCCTTTACCAGTTCCATTTAAAACCAATTTATCTTCACAAATTACGACACCACTTGTATACCCCGCAAAAAAGAAATCAAAACCAATTTTTTCGCCTAGATCTTCTGGGGTATCAAATAGATAATAACGATGTTTTATTGTGTTCTTATTCAAAAAAGTAGAAATTGAATCAATAAATGTATTCGACTTTTCAATGTCTAAATTAATTTTATTAATTTTTGTTGAGTCATATAAAAGATCAAAATATTTACTTTTTATAACCTTGAAATTTGAAGTATTTATCATCAATGGATCGTAAATCTTATAATTTCCGGAACTGTCCATCTTAATGAATGTTTTTTGAATAGCGAATGGATTTGATTTAGCATACTCGCTTTCTAAACTATCCTTAAAATAAAGAGTTTTTACACAGTAACAACTCTTTGCTGGATCGAAATAAATATCCAGGATATTTGGTTTGAAATATTTCAGTAAATCTTTTGATGGAAACTGAAATAAAAAGCATGAGGCAATGTCATATTTATGGTATTTAGTTCTTTCTTGTGAATTCCAGTATTCATTTTTTTTATCAAATATTTCTGGATTATTATTCAAATAATTCAACCAAGTATTTAGAACCTTTTTAATTTCAATATTATTGACATCAACCTTTCCATGGATGAGGTAATCAAATTTCAAAGCCTGCTGACATTTTGACTCAGAAACTAAAAATAGTGCTAATAATAATAATATGTATTTCATTTTAATTTTTAATTAAATTCGAGTGTGAATAATGATTTAATATTGTTGTTGAATAATTTAAGTGAGCAATGACCTATCCCGGATAAACCCATGTATAAACCGTACATATCAATGTCATTTTCGGTATTGCCATAAGTGATTTTTGATATGTTTTCATGGATATCTTGTATAAGAAGGGCCGCATGTTGATTTACTAATTTATTTAGTTCAGAATCAGCAATGTCAATTGCTAATTCTTGTAAAATGATTAAATTACCAAATTGTCCATGACACACACTGTGGTTATTTAGTTTAAATCCTAATTCTAAAATTTGATTTTTTAATAAAACTAATTCTTCAATTGGAATTAATTCGGGATAATAACGTCGAATTAAAATTCGACTTAACAAAATTCCAGAAGCACCATGACACCAACAACAGAAATTGCTAGGTTTTCCATTTCGCATATCAATCCATTTTCCTTCGCTTTCGCTATAAAGGGATCTATCATATCTAAGGACATCTAACGCTATTTGATAAAAATAATTATTTTTTGATAATTTAGACAATTTGAACAATACAAATGAATACGAAGATGTACCATGAGCAAACCCACCTAATTTTTTAAAAGTATCACTTTCCCAAAATGTACCAGTGTCATTTGAAATTGAATTTTTACACAATGAATTGCCACATTCAACGGCTAAATCGAGAAATTCCTTTTCTTTTGTTAATTCAAAGTAATTCAACAAGAAATTTATAGTACCACATAACCCTTTAATAAAATCATGTGAAGAATCGTTCACCATATGAATTCGTACCCATTTTTTAATAAAATCTCTTATGAATTTAATTTCATAATTCGGAATTGATTTTGTTATAAGATTGACTTTCTCTAATATAAACGCTGTGCTTAAAGGAAATTGTAAAGGCGTTAAATTCTCAGTTAGATATATATGTTGATAATTGTCAATATTTTTCAATTCAAATAATGAATTCTTTGCAATGGAAATAGCGTTATTCAGATATATTTCCTTTTGAGTCACACTGTACAATTCTAATAAAAATAGTGCAATACCATCAGTTCCATCGTAAATTCCTAACGGTTTTACGCTTTGTTCCCAGTTCCCAAATCTATTTGCATTAATATCAATCCAAGCAATTGATGCTCCATCTTGAATACTTTCATTCAGAATTTTATTCCCTATTTCTTCTGCAAATTTCTTAAATACTAATTTGTTGTTTTTTAACTTGGGTGAATTTTCTGAATTAATATCTCTTAAATTTTTGTAATTGTTTTCATATTCATCAAAAACTAATAATGAACGTTTAATAAAATCAATTTGTCTATTTAAATCAATTAAGTTGTTCGAATTGATTCGCTTTACAATGTTCTCAATTGGACTATTCTTGAAATAGTTTTCACAAATAATATTGTTGTTCGAATCGTAAAGATTTGTTGAATTTAATTTTGTCACGAAATATGGAATATCAAAATTCTGCAGTTGATTTATCTCTGATAGAATTATATTAAATGGAAAGTTCAGTTCGTCATATATTCCGAGAAAATGATCAAATAAAATTGATCTCTTAATATTATCCTTAAAATATTCAGGTTTAAATGATTCTTTTAAAACTGTATCGTAATTAAAAGTATGACGCATTAAAACTCTATTTTCTATGGAATTTGAAATTTTATTCAACTCGTCTATGATTATTTTGGAATGTTCACTGAAATAATTATAGCCTTTACTAAAACCAGAAATAAATTCCTGCGAATATTGCTTGATAGATAGTTCACAATTGTTGATCGATGGTAAGTTATTGCGACTATTTGCGGACTCGTCGATTATCAATTCAAGTTCAATACTTGTATCATTTTTAATTACCCATTTATAATAATTCACTAATTGAATATTTTCAGCTTTAGCAATTCCGGCTACATTTTGACCCTGGTTATTCAATTTGGCAAAACTCCAAAAAGGCAGCAAACCAGTTCTAATAACGCTATCATTTAATATTTCGTGGGCAAAATTCAATTTATTTTTGCCGACTTCAGGAATCTTTTTTGTTGCTGTGAAAAGGCATTCCAGATCAATGTAAACTGGACTATCTCCGTTTGCTATAATATTGTCAGCAGTAATATCAATACTTCCAAAGAAATATAATATTGACAATAATATTCCTTGTTTATGGTAAAAGTTATTTACTTGTTCTGGAAGTTGACATTCTTGATAAGTAACAAATTCCATCCATCCATGGTCTGGATAACTTAGTACAATATGTTTATGAAAATTTAAATTTAGACCACCAAACATAACTTCACAAAATTCCTGAAAGAACAATTCATTATTAAGTGCTCTCGGCTTGTAAATGATTTTTGTTCCGCAATTAAACTTTACTTCACAAACAAATTTATTGTCATTATGAAGGTCTCCCAGAGGTCCTATAATTGATGATATTTCAGAATTGTTTGGTAAATTAAAAGTTTCATAGATTTCTCTTTTATTTGTGATGTAATTATTGGTTATGGATTTAAAATATTTTTTGAAATTTATATGTGAATGATACAAAAAAGACAGCGAAATAGGAAAGTTACTCAAATATTGAGAAACTCCTTCACTTGAATTCAATTCATTCTTGAATAGTTCAATTTGCTCTCTAATATTACGTTGTTTTGGGTTGTTTTTTAAAAAACTATGTAATTCATTTAGCAAAGTGATTTCCAGGTTGTCTTTTATATATTTATTAAATATATTTATAAATGAATTTAATATACTTTGAGATTCAAATATCGATAGGTTGAGTGCATTTATATCTTCTTCTATTTCATTTTGAAATGCAATAATTGGCGCTAAAAAGCTTGAAGTAACATCAATGATCTCTTGGTTGAAATTAAAATTGTTTTTTTTTAATTTCTGTTTCAGTTTTGAATATGTATCTTCGCCATAATTTTGGGTAATCAATTGTAAGTATTTGAAAATTGGAGTTTCTTCAATTTCTTTTGTATTTGTTATTCCATTTTCTAATAATAGATTTAAAACATTTTTACCACCATATAAATTATAGTAACTTTCTAGTCCCCCGATTTTTTCTATAAAGTTTTTATTTGATAGTATTTTATTTAAACTATCAATATTTTTGTAAAATTTATTATTTTTATTATTTGTTTCTAAATAGTTGAATTGCATAATTTTTTCTCTAAAGGTTAGGCAATCTAAAACTATTAAATGCTTATCTATTTTCATTGTATTTTCTTTATAAATTGAACATATTTGAAGCGCTTTTTGATGATAAATGGAGAGCAGTATTTAATAATCTTTAATAATATATTGTATCGTATGAATATTTTATTTTTTAGCCCTAATTCCTGTTCATAATCAAGTTGAATTCCTAATTTGAATAAATTTAAAAGCCAAAATTCAGTTTTACTGTAATTCCCTTTTAAAATGGACATTAAGTAAAGTTCGAAAAAGATTATTCTATCGTTGCATTTTTTCTGATGACAGAATTTGTCATCTAAGTTTTCAATCATGCCATTTATTATAACTGTCAGTGGATTGCCAATGATAATTTCAAGAGTGGTATAAATGTCATTTTTATGTATCAATAATATACAAATTTCATTTTTCTTGTTTAGTCCAACATTGCTGAGTTCGTGAAGTTCAATATTGTTGTAATTTTGCAGAATATTTAATAGGCAATTAATATAAGCAAATTTTTCTGACGTCACTCGTCCAATTATAGAATTTATTTTTTTTACTAGCATAATAAAACCGTCTGGATACTAAATCCAGACGGTTAGTGTTGGGTTTAATTACTCGGTGTAATCTCGATGTCGTAAGTACAAGATTCCGTTTGTAATTGATAAACACCAGGAGTAGGGTTTACAATAACGGCCGATTGTTTAAAACAACAATGGATTCGATTGTTGTCGCAATAAATAGAGCCCGTAGTAGTTCCTGTAGAACTCATTACTCCGTTAATTTGAGGACCTGTCATAATGTCGAGGTCTTCTTGAGTCATTGAAAATAGTGTTGCCATAATTTTTATCTTACATTGCAAACCTAACGTACTGAAATTGAGGATTTATAGTATCTTTTCAGCATTAGGGTAATTACTTTGTTTTAGGCGCTTTTTAGATGTTTTACATATTAAAATATAAATATTTGTTTTGCAAGTTTCTTCCCTGTGTATTTTTAAGTATTATTCGCGATTTTATTTAACTCAAATGTTTGGCAGATATTGGATATGCTAATTTTTATGTATAAATCATTTTATATAGAATGTAAACACCTTTTTTATATATCTCAATTGAAATAGTTGTTGAATATATTTCTAATTTGAAATTCTCCATTGATCAACAATTAGGGTATTCCCTATTTTTTAGGGATATATTATTTTCTATTTTCACTTTTTTCAATATAAGTTTGAAAAAAATTAATAAAGATGGAACCGAAAAAGACACACTTCAAATTGGCTATAACTAAGCCTAAATTAAGCTCGACACAAATAACTTGGTCAGAGGCACAATTAATGAAATTAAAATATCGCCAAAACCCAGATTCGCTAAAAATAGAAACAAATACAGGGATTGAAATTTTAAACGGGTTCAGAGTAAACGCGGATCACATGCGGAAATTACTTGATGGTAAAAATGAAAATGGCGACGTTGTACAAAATCCAGCTCAAGATATTTACATAACGTTTGGAGTCAATTTGGAAGATGTTACAAAACCTGTAGCTCAGCAATATTTCACAATTATTGCGACAGCTATTGATATTAATAACATACAGCAGACAAATATTGTTTATGACCATTGTGGACCTTGTCCCGATCTCTGCCCTACGAGTTTATAGATAAAATCATGCGATATTTATTTTACGCATATTATATCACACTCTTATTGTCTAGTGCATTGGCGATTAAAAAATTTAACAAACTCAATAAATCCCTCAAAATATTTGGCGTACTGTCAATTGCAACCTTTGTTTTTGAGCTCTTAGCTTATGTTATGGCTATAACAAGATTTAACAATATTATTGTTTATGTTGTATTCACGCCAATGCAGATAATATTAATCACCATGGCTTATTTTACTTATCACAAGAATACATTATTTAGAAAAATAGCTGTTTTTCTGATGTTTCTTTTTTTAGTCTATTTTATTAATACTGTCTTTGGTTTGGATTTTACTGTGATTCCTAATAAATTGTTTATGACCGAAAACATAATTATTTGTTTCGTTGTTGCATATTCAAGCTATTTAGTAGTCAGCATGGATCAGTATGTTGAAATCAAGAAAAATCCGTTGATTTGGATCAATATGGGTATTCTATTTTTTCTGTCAACTTCATTTTTTATTTGGGGTTTTCATTACTTAATTAAAACAAACGAGATTAATGTGATTTCAAGATTCACTTTAATTATTTCTAATATCATATTATATTCAATCTTGGCATTGAGTTTTTTAAAAGCAACTTGAAAAGTGAAATCGTGTAGTTTAAATATGGACAACCAATTTATTGCGATATTCGTTATTGGAATTATTATATTGGTTGTCCTAGTTAATGTTTTTATCTTTTGGTTTGTTTTATCCTTAAAAAAACGAGAATTTGAATCTAAAATGAACATCGAAAAGATTAATGCAAATTATGAACGACAGATGTTGAATTTGCAGAATGAAACGAGAAATACTGAGATGAAATATTTCGCAAGGGAATTGCATGACAATTTGGGGCAAATCACTTCTCAGTTAAAAAGGTATTTAGATTTTAATATTGAACATAATAGAATTCTAGAAACAAATTCTGGTAGTGAGTTAATTAATCAATTGAAGATTGAAATAAGAAGACTTTCCACACGATATAATCATTTTGTTTTCAATGACATAAATTTAGTTGATTCGATTTCTAATGATATTCTTAGAATTTCGAAATTTTCTAATATGATGATTGATTTAAATATTCCTGAGGACGACATAATTGCAGAAAACAATATAAAAGCAGAAGTATTTCGTATTTATCAAGAATTAATAAATAATACAATGAATCATTCTAAAGCTAAAAATGTGAAAATTTCAATGAATTCAAATGCTTTGGCTTCAATGGAAATGATCATTGAAGATGATGGAATAGGGTTCGATCCAACTCTAATGAAAAAAGGATCAGGATTATACAATATAACAGAAAGGGCCAAACAAATTGGGGGCACTATCATTTTTCATTCCAATCCTGGATCTGGTACTTTAACAACTTTAACCATAATTAATTCTTTAAATGCTTAATATTCAAGATTTTAAAATTGCCATTATAGAAGATCATGTATTAGTTAGGCATGGTATTTCTGAAGCTTTGACCAAAATTAATGAACACATAAAATTTGTCATTGAAGCAGATAATGGGTTAGATTTTATAACCCAATTCGACGATAGATCTATTGAAATTGATCTCGTTTTGGTAGATCTTGAGATGGATAAAATGGATGGCTTTGAAACGATCAAATGGTTGAAATCTCATAGCTCCAACATTAAGATCTTAGTGTTAACTCAAGTTACTGATGAATTTCGAATTCGGGAGGCGTTAAAACTTGGGATTGATGGTTTTTTTGACAAATTCGGAAAAGTTGAGGATTTGAATTCTGCAATTAATAATATAGCATTGGGAGGTTCTTTTTTCCCAGGATACATAAAACAAATTCAACACAAATTAATGAATGGCGTAAGCATTGAAAATATGGAAGCAATTTCAACTGGAGTATTTTTTACAGAAGAAGAAATTAATCTAATAAGACTATGCTACCGCGGCTTTTACAATAAAGAAATCTCAAAAATGTTGAATTTGAGCGATAAATCCATTGAATTCTATTTGAATAAATTGTATAAAAAAATGAAAGTAACTAATCGCGTTGAAATGATTAGGTATGCATTAATGAATCAATTGATTCAAGTAAAAAGTTGATTGATCTACATTCAATAACAGATTAAAAAGCCTAGGATTTTTAATTGTGTAGGGGCGATATAATGGATTTGGGAAATATTTTCCAAAAATTTCAGAAATGTATACTTGATTTGGATTTGAGGTGATTCCAAATACAAATTACGCATAGGCCATCTTGACACTTCTTTAATTTTTATTTATCACACCATTAGAGAAGTTGACTTCAAAGGATTAAACAAATACTTGCTGAAATTGTAAATAATAGGTTTATTTTACTCTGGGAAAGCGAGAGTTAATGTCAGGTTTAATGCTTGTTTAATTTAGGAGGTTTAGTGTTATCGCCTGATTGAGTTTTTAAATTTCTATTATAATTAATTCTCTGTAATTTAAATATATAATTCTTATTAGGGAAATTCCTTTACAATTAGGGATGTTATTTTGTAAGTGTTAGAATTTCCATTATAATTTTGTCTTGTCATCACTGATGTGTCTGATATACCATTTTTTAAACTTACTTTAAAATTAATCAGATCTGGTTGTGAAATTAATGCGTATTTGTAAATTACAATTTATTTGTTTCATCTATAAATACTGATTTCTTTTTGCAAGCTGATGATTATACACAATACTAAAAAATAAATAACAAAAAAGAAACATATGAATATTTTTACAAGAATCACCCTCACAGCAATTATCTTAGGAATATCCCTTGCGTGGGGAGAGTTATGTGCTCAAACAACAGGAACCTGGTACCTTAACGGAACTACAACAGCTACTACTACTGCGACCATTTCGCCATTTGCGCTCAAGTGGGGGCAAGGCGGAGGTAGTGCAGCCAGAGCATGGGCTGATTTAAGCTATAGTCCGCCACCATTATTTGACCAAAAGGGACTGTTAGTTACAAAACAGATATCAAACAACTATATACAGCCAATATACAGTCCTTTACCAGTTCCAAGTCATGTGATTACGACCTTAGTTCCTCTAGACGGTACATATATTTCTACAACTGGAACAACTGGTACATATTCAGTTATCTCAGGTGTGAATGGAAAAACAGAGCCCATGTTATGGTTGCGTGGGCAAGCCGCCTCAGTAAATATGGGTGGTCCACCACCATACGGAATTACTTTTCCTGGTTACGATGAAACAAAGTTGATAGTTTTACCGAGTGGAAATACCGGAATTAACAACCATAGTCCTAGGGCTGCCTTAGATGTAATGAGCACTGCTGGTATAAATCAACCCTGCGCGATTTTCGGCGTACAATCTATTTCTACGACTAATGCAATCGGGTCAGAGCCTATAGCTGGTGTGCAATACGCATATACTCGTCATTTGGAGTACTTGCCCTTGTTAGATGCGGGTGGATACAACGATATAAGTCAGAATGGAGACCATGGACTCTTTTTCTCTGATGGTACCGGGGGCAACGGCACCAATGGTTCGAGTTCTTTGGTTATAGCACCATTTAAAAACAATTCGAATGTAGGTGGTTTAAGAATGGATGCCAATGGTAATGTTGAATTAAGAGGTGATCTTAAAGTAGTCAATTTGAATACAGCAACTAAGTGGTGGCCTGATTTTGTTTTTGAAAATTCTTATTCATTATTATCACTAGATTCAGTGGAAAATTTCATTAAACTTAATCATCACTTACCCGCCATGCCTGCAGCAGATGAAGTTATTGCTAAAGGTCAAAACATTGGCAATATCCAAATTTTGCAACAACAAAAAATAGAAGAGCTTACATTGTATTCAATAAATCAAAAAAATACAATAAAAGAGCAGCAAAATAAAATTCATATTCTTGAGATACAAATGGCTGAGCAGGCAAAACAACTCAAGGCACTACAAGGAATTTTAATCGACTTAACCCAAAAGAAGTAAAATTATGAAAAAAGTAATTCATACCTTAATAATTGGTGGTTTGTTGTTTTCTTCTTCGGTTATGGTTTCATGCCGAAAATGCTGCTATGATTATAAAAATCCGGAATGTGAAAATTACGACCCATGTAGGGCCACTCCATTGAGCAATGCAGATTTTGATATCGTATTGGATTATATCAATCCTAATACGAATTCACACAAATATTACAAGGTGCCGGAAGACGATACGATAAGAGCGGGCACTTATAACTTTAAATGCTGGCAGAGTGGAAATGACAGTGTATTGTGGAAAATAGGAACAGAAAAAAAATACCGCCGTGGAGATTCAGTCATAGTTTTTTTTGATAAAGACGTACCAGGTACAGAAGGTCCAATAACAATAATTTGCATTACTTGCCGTAAGCCCAATCCGAGATGTAAAGCAGGCGATGATGGCAGGGATACAGTGGTTAAGCAATATATTATTCATGCATACCGAAAGGGTAATTACGATTCATATAATGGAGTATTCCGAGGATGTTTAACTTCCAAACCGAATGATACATTTAATGTAACTTGCATAAATAGTAAACCAGACGGAATATTTGGAGCGTATTATAATTTACCTAATGGGTATCATTCAAAGGATATTGCCCCTTGGGATTTGACACTTTTTAAATTAACTAATCGTTTTGCAACATCAGTAGATGGACCGGTTTTTCTTTTAAACAAGACATTAGATAGTATTCACGTGGAAATTCCTTCATCTGATCACTGGGGCTTTTACCCTGGACCCAATCCAGATCCAATTTATAAAAACCCAACTACTTTTAACGGATATAGAATAAAATAATAAAATCATGAGACAAATATTACTATTGTTTATTATATCATTGCAGGGCTTTTGTATTATTCAATTAAAAGCCCAAACGGATTCAAAATGCTACCCTGAAATCAACAACTCAACAACTAATCCTTCAAATCCAGCAGATCCGCGGGGTGAACCATGGATTAATTTGGGTGAATTCGATTGGAGAAACAATAATTGGTGGCTTTGGCACCCCACGCCTTCTTCTACAACCCCCTCCAATCTAATCAGTCCATTTTACCAAGATCCATCTCAAATAAATGTGGGGCACTTGTCACATCAAAACCCTGACAACAAAGTGGCGGATGGTTGGGAATTGATAACCTACCGCTTGGGTACTGAATATAAAAACGCTACTTCAGGCAATCCACCCCCAGTTTTGGGGCAAGGCTTTCCATTAATTATGCTGTATAATAAGTATACTGGTACTATTCGTGTTTTTGTATATGTAGTACATTCTAATTCTGCACTGCCAAATATTGCAACAGGTTGGCAAGCAGTTTTACTGCGTATTCGCTATTATAAAAAAGAAAATGACATTGATTATAAACAGAATGCAAATCTTTCTTTGAATAATGGTATGGTTAATGCATTGGATGCTTGGCTAGGTAATGATACTTTAATGCAAGCCAATACACTCATGGTCGGAGCAGAAGGAGATTGGGTTATGGCAGATTTCCAAACCATGTACGACCCTTGCGTATGTCATTTTGAAAGTGCTTTGGTAATTGATATGAAATTGATTCAAAAAAGCCAGGTTTTACTTTCTGGTCGGGTAGATACAGATGAAGAAAAATATGCCGATGTGCAAGGCCAGGGTTCTAGCACCCAAAAAGTGAATATCTACGATAAGGCAAAAGGAACAATTGTAAAAGTCAATGAATCGGTAAAATCTATAACTGAAACAGCAAAGGGAGTTGGTGAATTTACAAGTCTACTTTTTAAAACCAAAGACGATTTTGAAGTGCCTACACTTGCCAATCTTTTTTCGACTACAGAACAAGCAGCAATTGCTGCCTCGTTAACCGGGTCAGTTCCATATATAGGTGCTGCTATTGGATTGATTGATTTTTTTGTTGCAGGCGGAAAAAAGGAAATTTCAGAAGCAACTTTACCCACCATTATTCATGCAGATTTAACAGTAAATGGGAATATAATCACTGAAGGTATTAGTACAAGTTATACAGTTACAACTCCGGGTTCAAAACAAAATGACTTGAATGTGCTTTATCAACCTATGTATAATGAGGCATTGGGAGTTTTTAATCTTGTAGAAACGCCAGTACTAGAATATGTTGAATATAAAGACCGCACCGTAGAAGGGCCAGATATTTTGACCCCACCTATTATAATACAATACAAACAAAAAAATGATATTAAATATGTAGTTAACCCAGCAAGTGGTTTAGAAGTTGAGTCAATTGAAGCTGCTTATGTTTTCAAGTATAATGAAAGCGTTTTTGAGAATTCTACCGAAAGATATGCTGAAAATCAAAGAAAACTTAGTTGGTTTGGTAATGTTCCATTTCTGGATAACTGGATAGAGCACAATTATTCGCCTCCGTTAAATCATTACAATGCTGATCGATTTGTTTTTTTTCCTCAACCATTTGTTCTAGATAAAACGGACGATAAACTCACTGTTCCAATGCATTTAAGTACTTATTTGCCCACTTATCCATCAACAATGACAAGAGATGATTATTTTAAAGAATATTTAAAAGATATTAATGGTAAAGGATTTGACGTCGATAATTTTACGAATGACTGGGCAAAATTATCTGCGATAACTTTAAATACCAGGTACAAATCTTTGAGCTGCCTAAAATCGGAAGCGTTTTCATTTTGGTCTGGATATGCATTTGAGCCTGTTGGATATATGCAACAGTGGAATGATAATGAATGGAAAACGATACAATTTTCAAACTATTTGGCTCAAGAACATCCTTGGAAATTGCCAGATATTTATTTGAAATTGAATATTGTGTTAAAGAGAAAGGATGATCCAAACGCGCAAAAGGTGAGAATTATATACACATACAATACCAAACTAGTTGAGTCAGAGCAGAATTCAAGCTCGAAAAATCGAGTTAAAATTAAAGTTTGGAAAGATGTAATAACTCAACCAGGTTTCAAATTTAACGGATATTTAAAATGTGAATTTATGCATGGGAGCGCTGGTACTGATCCTGGAATGTTGTTTGAATCTCCGTTAAGGATTCCTAAATCATTATCCTTTTCAAATCAAACCATTGGTCCAGGAGATATTGTAGCTTCAACAGAAATTATCATTGGTGATGGCACCGTTATTCAGCCTGGTACTCATTTTATCGCCCCAAAAGTAAATGTTACACCATCGGTTCATTTGCCTTCTAGTTGTACAATTACACATTCCATTTGCAGTGATTGTGATAGGAAAGTAGCCGATTTACAACTAATGAATACCGATTTTTGTACCGATCCTAATAAGTATCACCCAGACGGTATAGGCACATCTGCACCTCCTGATTCTAGTAATAACCATGCAAAAGATAATATAACAAAAAATGTTGGATTATATACTAAAATCTATCCAAATCCATCTACGGGGGTTTATTTTATAAAGAGTAACTACGTTTTAGAAGGGGCAGTAATATCAGTTTTAGATTTCACTGGAAAGCAGGTCAAACAATTTGTTGGTGAGGCTCTAGATGAGAATGTTATTGATCTTACAGAGTTTTCGGATGGTTTATATTTTGTTATTATTCGTCAATCTGGATTGGAATCTACTCAAAAAGTAATAATACGAAGGGATTGATTTTAATTATTTCTGTATTGTAAAAAATTTAAATAAGTAATAAATATGTTTGTAAAAGCAATCGAAGCAGTAAACAGCTTCACAAGACCAATTCATTCCATAGCAAGAACCTATGGAGGACTAATTTCACCGGGGACTTCTACTCTGTTTTTCGTAAACGAAAATGGAGTTGCGGTCACTTGCAAACATGTCCTAAATCAGATAACCCAAGCAGATGTGATTGGTGCTTCGTTTCAACATTTTAAAGCAGAAAGAGATAAACTAATTCGAGACGGAAAATTCAAAAATAATCTTCGAATACTTGAAGCTAAGTATAAAATTAAGAAGGAAACAATTGTTTCACTAAAGAATAATTTTGTAAACTCCGTAAGTCCTTTAAATGATATAACTTGCATTGCTCATCCAACGTTGGATTTAGCTATTTTGCAATTCAATGGGTTTGCGGAAAAACATTACACTTCGTATGCAACATTTGTCAAAGACGACAGTAAAATAAAACAAGGTAAATATCTTTGTAGACTGGGATACCCTTTTCCTGAATTTAATAATTTTCTATATAATGAAGTAACTGATGATATCGAGTGGACTAATGATGGTGTTTCGAGCACTCCTCAATTCCCAATTGACGGCATAATTACAAGACATATTAGTGATGGCCAACAAATAGTAGGAATAGAGCTTAGCACCCCTGGACTTAGAGGCCAAAGTGGTGGGCCTTTATTTGATACAGAAGGACTTATTTATGGAATGCAGTCAGCAACAAACCATCTACATTTAGGATTTGACATTAAAGGAAGGGAAATCATTGCCGATGGCAAGAAGGAAAAAGTTTCAAACTTTCCATTTTTGCATGTTGGACATTGCATTCATGCAGATAGAATAAAGGAATTTTTGATAGAACATAACATAAAATTCTACGAAGAGTAATAGAACTAATTGAACGTGAAATAAATAAGGGTTGGTTTATTCTATTTAAGGTGAAAAAATCAAAAGAATTTGTAAAAACGCAGTAAAAAACAAACTCCCACAGGCATTCTGTGGGAGTTTTACCAGAAAAGGGGGGCTGAATCTGGTAATTTCGTAGTAAATTCTCCGAATATCTTTAGAATAGCGAGGAAACTAGACAGTATTCCAGTGCATTTGAGGGGTTTTTCTCAATGATTTCGCTGTCTCTCATGAATTTTATATAGGATCTTGCTGTTCTATCTTTTACATCCATACTTTCCATAATGGCTTTGATTAAGTTTTGGTTGCTGATGTAAACGCGGTTCTTGAATATTTCAGTTGCTACATCTTTTAGCTCGCTGGTTTTTCTGATTTCAGAATCTTCTTTGCTCTTTTCACCAAGGTAAATATGTCGGCCTTCTGTTTTACTCCATCCAAATTGCATCATAGGCACATCCAATGGAGAACCATCTCTCACTTTTAATGCTTTCACCACGCTGCAATTGTTGTTGTCGTCCTTTTCAATCAACAAAATGCCTGCTGCTTTACGCTGAACTTCTGAACCAAGATGACCACGTAGCTTCATTCCAGATGGTGCAAGGTGCAAAACACAAATAATTACTGTGTTGTATATGGCAGCCATTCTAAATAACTCCTCAACTAGTTTTACAGAACTTTCTTCATCGTTCACTGCTCCAAGCAAGTCAGCAATACCGTCAATGACCACCACGTGAATTCCCCCATGCTCATAAAAGAAACGATCCATGGATTCGAGGATTAGATTCATTCTTTCACTTCTTGAAATACCAACCAAGCAAAATGCCTTGAACCATGATGGTGGCTTTTCTTGGGAAGACCTTCGGATTATGTAGGTTAGGTTTTTGTAGAGCTGGAATTCTGATTGCTCAGTATCGTAAAGCAAAACAGCCTGGTTATGAATGTTCTCTTTTATGGTGGTTCC
>JACCEA011971188.1_pt1 | contig 17131 bp, 13 predicted proteins | sample 7449851 | NCBI WGS metagenome assembly JACCEA01 (sample SAMN15323453, study PRJNA562643) | freshwater metagenome | isolation source: river surface water | place: USA:Blue River Watershed | collected 2017-08-18 | reverse complement strand
GCGAAATTTACGGCATCGTGGGCACGGATCTGAAAAAACCTTTTGATGTCCGGGAAGTGATTGCGCGGATTGTCGATGGCTCAGATTTTGATGAATTTAAACAATTCTATGGCCCGACACTAGTCTGTGGTTTTGCCCGCATTTTTGGCAATCCGATTGGTATTATCGCCAACAATGGCATTCTATTTAGCGAATCTGCGCAAAAAGGCGCGCATTTTATTGAGCTTTGCTGTCAACGTAAAATCCCCTTGTTATTTTTACAAAACATTACCGGCTTCATGGTTGGCCAAAAATACGAACATGAAGGCATTGCAAAACATGGTGCGAAAATGGTGACCGCGGTCAGCTGTGCCAAGGTGCCTAAATTTACCGTATTGATTGGCGGCTCTTATGGCGCAGGAAACTACGGCATGTGTGGCCGTGCTTACGATCCGACCATGATGTGGATGTGGCCCAATGCGCGCATTTCGGTAATGGGCGGCGAACAAGCTGCGGGCGTCATGGCGACCGTGACCAAAGATGGTTTAGCCCGTAAAGGCGAAACCATGTCGCCTGTGGCTGAAGCAGCGTTGAAAAAACCAATCATCGAGCAATATGAAAAGCAAGGCCATCCTTATTATGCATCGGCCAGACTTTGGGATGATGGCGTGATTGATCCTGCGCAAACCCGCACTGTGGTTGGCCTTGCACTCGCTGCTGCACTGAATGCACCGATTGAAGAGACACGCTTTGGCGTGTTCCGGATGTAAGGAGCCAGCCAATGAAAACCACCGAGTTTTTAAGTTATGGCATGGAAAGTCAGTACGTTGGCGTATTGACCCTCAATCGGCCTGAACTGCATAACGCCTTTGGCGATCGCATGATTAGCGAACTTAATCATGCGCTTGGCGAGCTTGCCAGTGAAAGTGATATTCGGGTGTTGTTACTGACCTCCACCGGCAAAAGTTTTTCGGCAGGCGCAGATTTAAATTGGATGCGTTCCATGGCGCAGAAAAATTTTGCTGAGAATCTGCAAGATGCCGGCGAGCTTGCTCGTTTGATGCAAACGCTGAATGAATTTAAAGTGCCGACCATCGCCTTAGTTCAAGGCGCTGCTTTTGGTGGCGCCGTTGGTCTTGCTGCCTGTTGCGATATGGTCGTCGCAGGCCCTAAAGCGAGCTTTTGTTTAAGTGAAGTCAAAATTGGCCTTATTCCTGCGGTCATCAGCCCTTATGTTGTGCGGGCCATTGGTGAGCGCGCTAGCCGGCGTTATTTCACGACAGCAGAACGTTTTGATGCCAAAACAGCGCATGCCTTAGGTTTAGTCAGTGAACTGGTCGTCGATGAAGCCCCTGAAGCACTGCGTCAGGCCGCACAGCCGTTGATTGACGCCATTGTGGCCAACAGCCCTGCCGCCGTCGAAGCCGCTAAGCAACTGGTTGCTTTTGTCGCGAATTCACCGATTGATGCCAACACCATTGCTGAAACCTCCAAACGCATCGCCGCGATCAGAGTATCCAGCGAAGGGCAAGAAGGGCTTAGCGCATTTTTAGATAAACGCACTCCAGCTTGGACGCAGGCACCTAAAGGACATTGATATGTTTAATAAAATTCTAATCGCTAACCGCGGAGAAATTGCCTGCCGCGTGATTAAAACGGCGCATCAATTGGGGATCCGCTGCGTCGCGGTCTATTCCGAAGCAGATGCCAATGCGCGTCATGTGCGCATGGCTGACGAAGCTTATTTGCTGGGTCCTGCCCCTTCGAAAGAAAGTTATTTGCGCGCCGACAAAATTCTTGAAATTGCCAAACAAAGTGGCGCGCAAGCAGTGCACCCAGGTTATGGCTTCCTCAGTGAAAATGAAGAGTTTGCGCTGGCCTGTGCTGAGGCTGGTGTCGTTTTTATCGGCCCACCGGTGCCGGCAATTGCCGCAATGGGGTCAAAATCAGCCGCCAAAGCTATTATGCAAGAAGCAGGCGTTCCGCTTGTACCTGGCTATCATGGCGATAATCAAGACGAAGCCTTTTTAGCCGCCGAAGCCAATCGCATCGGCTACCCATTATTGCTGAAAGCGGCTTATGGTGGCGGCGGCAAAGGCATGAAAGTCGTCTGGCAAGAGTCTGAATTCAAAGAACAATTACAGAGCGCGAAACGCGAAGCGCAAAGCGGCTTTGGCAACGACAAAGTCTTGATGGAGCGGTATTTAACCAAACCACGGCACGTGGAAATTCAAGTATTTGCCGATAACTTCGGCAATGCGGTGTATCTGCATGAGCGCGATTGTTCCATCCAGCGTCGTCATCAAAAAGTGATTGAAGAAGCCCCTGCCCCAGCCTTTAGTGCTGAGCAACGAAAAGCCATGGGCGAAGCTGCGGTCAAAGCAGCAAAAGCCATTGGATATGCGGGTGCAGGTACCGTAGAATTCTTGTTCGATGAAGATGGTTCTTTCTATTTTATGGAAATGAATACGCGGTTACAGGTTGAGCATCCAGTCACTGAGATGATCACAGGCCAAGATCTGGTGCAGTGGCAGCTGTTGGTCGCCGCGAACCAGCCACTGCCGCTACAGCAAGATGAAATTCCTTTGGATGGTCATGCCATCGAAGTTCGCGTTTATGCTGAAGATCCTGATAACAATTTCTTGCCTGCAACCGGTAAACTGACCTACCTACGACAGCCTGAAGAAAGTCGCTATGTGCGTGTCGACACGGGTGTGGTTGAGCATGATGAAGTGTCGCCATTCTACGATCCGATGATTGCCAAACTGATTGTTTGGGATGAAAGTCGCGATCGCGCCATTGCTCGCATGCGTCGTGCCTTAGATGATTATCGCATCGCCGGCATGAAAACAAACCTGAATTTCTTAACTCGCTTAGTCGGCCACCCAGCCTTTGCCGCGGCGCAGCTTGATACTGGTTTTATTCAAGCCCATCAAGCGGAATTATTTGCGCCTGAACAAGCAGAACCGACCCAAGCCTTATTGCTGGCCGCCTTATTTTTGTTATTGAAACAGCAGCCAGTTTCCAAGAGCAGTTCACCTTGGGATAGCGGCTTCGGTTGGCGTTTAAACGAAACCGCCCAAGTGAATTTCAGTCTGCTGCAAGACGAACAAAAACATCAAGTGTCGGTGACTTCAACCAATCAAGGTTTCACCGTTTGCACAGGTGATTTATGCATTCAAGCGCATGCGCAACTGCATGGTGATGTGTTGCATGCCAATATCAGCGGTCATCAGCACAAAGTTCGAGTGAGTCAGCATCTTGATACAGTATCGGTGTTTATTCGCCAACATCGCTTTGATTTCAGCTATCAAACCCAAGTACTCGTCAGCCACAGCGACGATACGGCTGGCAGCTTAAAAGCGCCCATGAATGGCACTGTGGTTGCTGTGATGGTCACGCCGGGACAATCGGTCGAAGCCGGTCAAACGCTGTTAGTAATGGAAGCGATGAAAATGGAATACGCCATCAAAGCACCGAGCGCCGGTGTGGTGAATGATGTGTTTTATAAAGCGGGTGAACTGGTGAAAGATGGCGCTGAATTGGTCGACTTTAGCGGAGAAGTTTCATGAGCGAACGCTTATTGAAGATGCCTAATGCGGTGCGAATTGTTGAAGTGGGCCCTCGTGATGGCCTGCAAAATGAGACCGCCGTGCCTTTAGACGCGAAAGTTGCTTTGGTGAATGCGCTGGCAGATGCTGGATTAACCACCATCGAAACAGGCTCTTTTGTCAGCCCCAAATGGGTGCCGCAAATGGCTGACTCTGCTGCAGTTTTTGCAGGCATTGAGCGCAAGGCTGGGGTACGCTACACGGCACTAACCCCTAATTTACAGGGTTATCAAGCAGCGATTGCAGCAAATGCGGATGAAGTGGCTATTTTTGGCGCAGCCTCAGAGGCCTTTTCGCAAAAAAATATCAACTGCTCAATTGCTGAAAGTTTGGCGCGCTTTGAACCTATCATGCAACAAGCGCGAGCAGATGGCATCAAAGTGCGTGGATATGTTAGCTGTGTGGTTGGCTGCCCCTATCAAGGTGATGTGGCTCCTAGTGAAGTCGCTCGGGTGGCAAAAGCCCTATTAGACATGGGGTGTTATGAAATTTCACTCGGCGACACTATCGGTGTAGGCACCCCCGCCAAAGTGCTGGCGATGTTGGATGCGGTGCTTGCCGTAGTGCCTGTAGAGCAAGTTGCTGTGCATTTCCATGATACCTATGGCCAAGCGTTAACAAATATTTACGCAGCGCTAAGCCGCGGCGTGCAAGTGATTGATAGTGCCGTGGCAGGCCTCGGCGGCTGCCCTTATGCTGCCGGCGCGTCAGGCAATGTTGCCACCGAAGATGTGGTGTACTTGCTGAATGGTCTTGGTATTGCGCATGGGGTTGAGTTAAATAAGCTCGCCAAAGCAGGTTGGGATATCGCTAGTGCGCTCGGCAAAACACCTAGTTCTAAAGTAGGATTGGCGCTCAAAGCCCAATGCCGCCAGAATTAGCACGGCCCAACTCGCTGGATCGGGTAGCTAGATATAAAAGCAGCGGATTTCATTATTCATCATGAAATCTGCAACAAAGAAAAAATCAGAGGACTTCAAATGGCAGGGTTTAACAAAGTCGTCTCCAGTTATGACGAAGCAATGGCTGGCTTGACCGATGGCATGACAGTGATCGCCGGCGGTTTCGGTTTATGCGGTATTCCAGAAGGATTGATTGGCCAAATCAAAAAAATGGGCACCAAAGATTTAACTGTGGTGTCCAATAACTGCGGCGTCGATGGTTTTGGTTTAGGCATTTTGTTGGAAGATCGCCAAATCAAAAAAATGGTGGCGTCTTACGTCGGCGAAAATGCCTTGTTTGAAAAACAGTTGCTCAGCGGCGAACTCGAAGTTGAATTGACCCCTCAAGGCACTTTGGCGGAAAAAATCCGTGCCGGTGGTGCTGGTATTCCAGCGTTTTTTACCGCAACAGGCTACGGCACGCCGGTGGCCGAAGGCAAAGAAACGCGCGAAATTAATGGTCGCAATTATGTCCTTGAACCATCGATTACCGGGGATTTTGCCATTGTTCGGGCCTGGAAAGCCGACCGTTATGGCAATTTAGTATTTCGTCACACTGCAATGAATTTCAACCCGATGGTGGCAACCGCTGGCAAAATTACGGTGGCAGAGGTCGAAGAAATTGTTGAGCCAGGCGAATTAGAGCCGTCACAAATTCACACCCCAGGCATTTACGTGCAACGTGTCATCAAAGGCACCTTCGAAAAGCGCATCGAACGTCGCATGGTCAAAGGATAAGGAGAACAAGATGGCTTTATCACGTGAACAAGTCGCAATGCGTGTGGCGCAAGAGTTAAAAGATGGTTATTACGTCAATTTAGGGATCGGTATTCCAACCTTGGTGGCAAACTATGTCCCGGCTGGCATCGAAGTGATGCTGCAGTCCGAGAATGGCTTGCTGGGCATGGGCCCTTACCCGACTGATGAGCAAGTTGATGCTGATATGATCAATGCGGGCAAAGAAACCGTCACTGCAATCGCAGGTGCGGCAATTTTCAGCTCGGCAGAAAGCTTCGCGATGATCCGCGGTGGCCATGTCGATTTAACGGTATTAGGTGCATTTGAAGTGGACCAAGCGGGTAATATCGCCAGCTGGATGATCCCGGGAAAATTAGTCAAAGGCATGGGCGGCGCAATGGATTTAGTGGCTGGCGCGCAAAATATCATCGTGACAATGACTCATGCTGACAAATACGGCAGCTCAAAGTTGCTCGACAAATGCACATTACCGTTAACGGGTGTAGGCTGCGTCAAGAAGATTGTGACAGATCTGGCAGTATTAGCGGTGCAGGATGGCGCCTTCCATTTATTGGAAAGAGCCCCAGGTGTGAGCGTTGAAGAAATCATCAGTAAAACTGCAGGCAAGTTAATTGTGAGCGGTGAAATTCCTGAAATGGTATTCGGCTAAGCAGAGCGAAAGCCTAAGCAACACCAAACATTTAAGCGAAAAAGCACTTCATTGAAGTGCTTTTTTATTGATGATTTGATACCGTTATTTAGCAGAATTCACTAAATTAAGATTTTGAATGTTGCCGCTGACAATGGCAGTGATCCGTGGTGTATCGACCACACTCACCTCATCTGCTTCACCGATTAACATGACAAATGCTAGTTTACGATTCGCCAGCACATACCAACCGACCTGATACTTGGGTAAATCGATGCCATCAACCGCAATTTGCGGGGTGAAATCTCCCAATTCCTGTTTGTCACGCACGACAATTTCAGCACGAGCCTCTGGATAATCATGGATGACAGTACGATAAAAGCCTGCGCGCACCGTTAACGTATCGCCTGATACGGCAATCTGGTTATGGCTTAACCACCAAGCAGTCCACACATAAGCAATAGCACAGGCAAGCAACCACCATAACACAGGTTTTAAAAAACGTTTTTGCCAGAAATAAATTGCGATCCCAGCTGTCGAAGGGACTAACACTATCGCGATAAACAGCAAAAAATAAAGCTGCCAACTCAATTGCCAAGCAGTCATCACAGTAAATTATCTACTTTTGATTAACACAATCTATATATTAGCAATTGTAGCACTGACTTCACCCCAAATCACATACAAAAATCACATTAAAAGCACATTCAAATTTACTATTTATTAAACAATAACTTATTAAAGTAATATTTTACTAAGGCCGTTCAGGCTATTTTTGGATTTCAGGTTGGAAAAGATAAAACGCATCGAATAAGTCGCCCTGCAACCGCTGCATCGAAACAACAGCTGCAGGAATACTTGTTATTGTGGAATAGAATTTGACCGAGACCGTTTATTTCAAACGGCGGATCAGACTTGATGTATCTTGGCGTTGCCCACCTAAGGCTTGAACTTCGGCATAAAATTGGTCAACAAGCGCGGTGAGAGGCAACTGCGCACCGTTTCTGCGCGCTTCAGACAGGGTCAGCCCCAAATCTTTACGCATCCAATCGACGGCAAAACCAAAATCAAATTGGCCATCGACCATAGTATAGCCACGATTCTCCATCTGCCAAGATTGCGCTGCGCCCTTACTGATAACATCTAACACGGATTTCGCATCTAATCCGGCTTTCTGTGCAAAATGCAAACCCTCAGCTAAGCCCTGCACGACCCCGGCAATACAAATTTGATTGACCATTTTGGCCAGTTGCCCTGCGCCATGCGCACCTAACAGCCGCATACTTTTGGCATAACTTGCCATCACAGCTTGGGCTTTAGCAAAAGCAGCTTGTTCCCCACCCACCATGATAGTCAATTGCCCTTTCTGGGCCCCAACTTGCCCACCGGAAACCGGCGCATCCAAGAACTCTGCGCCAACAGCCGTGACTGCATGCGCTAACTCTCTGGCTAATTCGGCAGACGCAGTCGTGTGATCTATCAACAGCGCGCCTTTGGCTAAATTTGCCAAAATCCCTTGTTCACCATAAACCACAGAGCGGACATCATCATCGTTGCCGACACACATCACAACGACATCAGCATGTTTGGCTGCGATCGCAGGTGTTTCGGCAATATCGCCATGGTACTCGGCTTGCCATTGGCTCGCTTTAGTCGTTGTGCGGTTATAGACAACAACGTCAAAGCCGGCATTTTGCAAATGCCCAGCCATCGGATATCCCATGACGCCAAGGCCAATAAAGGCAATTCTGAGTTTTTGCTGATCTTTTGTCATACAGTCGTCTTATTTCTGTGAAACACTAACCGCTAATGTACAAATTTATGATACAAATAGCAAAATCATCCGTAGCGGATAACCTCATATTTATTAAGGGCAAGGAGCATTCATGGCCAATATTCATCATTTCAAAGTGACCAACCAACAAGGTGAACAAATTCCATTAAGCCAATACCGCGATAAAGTGTTATTGGTAGTTAATACTGCAAGTCAATGTGGTTTTACTCCGCAATATCAAGATTTAGAGGCTATTTACCAAAAGTATAAATCGCAAGGCTTAGAGATTTTGGCATTTCCATGCAACCAATTTGGTGGCCAAGAACCTGGTTCAGATCAAGAAATTGCCCAATTTTGTCAGTTGAACTATGGGGTTAGCTTCCCTATCATGAAGAAAATTAATGTGAATGGCCCAGATGCTGATCCGTTTTTTGAGTTCCTAAAAGACCAAGCCCGTGGTTTATTAAAAACCCGAGCCATTAAATGGAATTTTACCAAGTTTCTGGTGAATAAAGATGGTGTGGTGGTGAAACGTTACGCCCCTAGAACGAAACCGAGCCAATTTATTGAAGCCATTGAAGCCGAGTTAGCTTTATTACCGCAAAAATAATGGAGTCTGCATGCCCTTAATCACTGTATTTAGTGCGCAACCTTATGATATCGAAAGCCTGAAGAAATGGGGCCAAGACCAATTGAGTTGGCGCTTTATCAGTCACAAATTGGATGAAACTTCAGTGATTGAGGCCGCGGGTAGCGATGCCATCTGTGCTTTTGTTAATGACGACTTGAGCGCGAAAGTTTTAGATAAACTGAATGATTTGGCCATCAAGCATGTTGCATTACGCTGCGCTGGTTATAACAATGTGGATGTCAGTTATGGCAAAACACTCGGCATGCAATTTGCCCGAGTGCCTGCATACTCACCAGAAGCTGTGGCCGAGCATTGTGTCGCCATGATTTTATGCCTCAATCGAAAGTTACACAAAGCCTATAATCGAGTGCGTGATGACAATTTCAGCTTAAATGGCTTACTGGGTTTTAATTTACATGGGAAAACCGTGGGTATTATCGGCACTGGACGCATTGGCTTAGCGACAGCGCGGATTTTAGCGGGCTTCGGTTGCCAAGTACTTTGTGTCGATCCACAGCAGACTGCAGATTTGCCAGAACGTAATTGCCGCTATGCCTCTCTTGCTGAGGTTTATGCCAATTCAGATATTCTTAGCTTGCACTGCCCGTTAACCCCTGAAACTTTTCACATGATTAACGAGGAAAGCCTCAAGCAAATGAAAGATGGGGTCATGTTGATCAATACCAGCCGTGGTGGCTTGATTGACACCAAAGCTGTGATTAATTCCTTAAAGTCGCATAAAATTGGCTTTTTGGGTCTCGATGTTTATGAGCAAGAAGCTGATTTATTTTTTAAAGATTTGTCGAATCATGTGATTGCCGATGAAGTCTTTCAGCGGTTACTGACCTTCCCGAATGTGCTTATTACCGGTCATCAGGCATTTTTTACGCAAGAAGCCATGGCGCAAATTGGCCAAACGACGTGCCAGAATCTTATCGCAATGGTTGCTCATCAGCCTTGTGAAAACTTGCTGAGTTAATCACCCCCTACAACATCCTGAAAAAAAGCCACAGTTAAACCGACTGTGGCTTCGTAGTTGGTTGCCGCAACGCAGTCTTGGTTGCGGCATTAAGTTTCACTAATTGCATTAATTCGATTGCTTTTTCTCGGGTTGGCTTTTTAAAGTCCGCTCGAAGAAATCGGTAATCGTTTTGTGTAAATGGGTTTGTACGGGTTGACCAAACATGGCGTGTTTACTGCCAGGATAAGTCATCACTTCAAACAACTTGCCTTTTTGTTGTAATGCCCCGAATACTTTGGTGCTATGGGTAAATAGCACGTTATCATCGGCCATGCCATGGTAAATCAATAACTTACCTTTCAAGCCATCGACATATGGAAATACTGAACTTTGCTCATAACCCGCCGCATTGGTTTTAGGATGACCCAAATAACGCTCAGTATAATGAGTATCGTACAAAGCCCAATCAGTGACTGGTGCGCCAGAAACACCTGCTGCGAAATAATCACCAGCTCTGAACATCGCCATAATTGCCATGTAGCCACCATAACTATGGCCATAAATTGCAATTTTTTGAGGATCGACAAAGTCTAAAGTACGCAGATATTTCACCCCAGTGATTTGATCAGCCAATTCCACTTCAGCTAATTTTTTGTAAATGGGATCTTCAAATGCTTTGCCTCGGTTTTCAGAACCACGGTTATCCAATTGAAAGACCACATAACCATTTTGGGCAAGGTATTGGAAATACAGATCACGCGCACTCCAGCTATTCGTCACACGCTGGGCGCCAGGGCCACCATAAACACCAACGACCACAGGATAACGTTTGCCAGCAATTTTATTAGCCGGCTCGAACAATCTGTAATGCAACACTTGGCCATCACTGGCTTTTAAAGTGCCAAATCTCGGTTGTATCAGATTTGCTGCATAAGGTGTCAGTGGATGCTCTGGAGTTAAGGCATTATCAGAGAGCATGGTAATGACCTTGCCATTCGCATCCTTGAGCGCAACTTTGGGCAAAGTCACGACACTGGACCAAGTATCTAAAAAACCACTGCCATCTTTGGCAACGACTGCTTGATGCGAGGCACCTAATTCAGTCACTCGTTCAGCATCGCCACCTTTCATAGAAACTCGATATAAATGGGCTTCGAGCGGGGTATCTTTACGACCCGTGAAATAGATGCGGTTATTTTTCTCGTCAATCGCGTTGACTGAGTTCACAATCCATTGCCCTTTGGTCAGTTGCTTGAGCGCTTTGCCATTTAAATCATACAAATACAGATGTTTGTAACCGTCGCGTTCAGATGCCCAAATAAAATGACGCCCATCTTTTAAGAAATGCAGATCATCATGTAAATTTATCCAAGTCTTGCTTTGCTCGGTAATCAAAACCCGCTGCTGTTGGGTTGTTAAATCAACCGCTCTCAGTTCCAAAGTTTGCTGATCACGACTTTGCCATTGGTAAGTGAGAAGCGTTGGGCTTTGACTAAACTGAACTCGCGGAATATAAATATCTTGCTCTTTCCCCAAATCAATCCAAGAAATATCTGGTTTTTGTATAGTCACCACACCCAGTTTAATGGTCACGTTGTGCTGGCCAGTGTAAGGATAACGCTGCTCAAACAGTTTAATTTCATCGGCATAGATTTCATTACGGAGCACTTGCGCAACTTTTGATTCATCAAATTGGGTAAAAGCAATTCGGCTATCATCTGGTGCCCACCAATAACCGGTCATCCGCCCCATTTCTTCTTGTGCCACAAACTCAGCCATGCCGTTTTTAATTGGCCCTTTGCCATCCGTGGTCAACTGAATTTCCTGCCCCGTTTTGAGGTCAATCACATAAATATTTTGCTCACGAACAAAAGACACGTACCGCCCTTTGGGTGAAATTTGGGCGTCCGTTTCAAAAGCTTCGGTTTCAGTTAATTTGCGCGACTTGGCAGTTTTTAAATCGAAATAATACAAATCACCGTTAAGCGGAAACAATAACGCTTGGCCATCTTTCGACCACTGATAGCTCACAATACCTGAGGCGAATAAGCGCAATCTTTCACGCCGCGCTTTTTCTTCATCCGATAAGACTTCTGGCCCTGAAAATAACGAATCCGAATCGACCAATAAACTGTGTTTGCCAGTTTTTAATTCGAATTGCCACAAATCCAATCGGTTTGCATCGGTTGCTTTGCCTTTTAAATAGGTAATACGTTGGCCATCTGGGGAGTAGCTTAATGATTTTGGCGCTGTGCCACTAAGGGCTGGCTCGGCAAACAAACGTTCAAGTTCGAGGTTCGCTGCGCAGGTAGAACCCGCAACAAACAGCAAAGAGGCGATAAGTGTATTTTTCATCTGAATTTTTCTTTGAATAAGAGGTGATTTATCTAACTGCAGTTCTGAGTTTTTTTCAACAAATTCCCGACCAAATAGCCCGAACATCGGTTTATTTAGCAAAAGCTAATAATTGAAGCGCTTCATAAAGGTGATTGATCCGCAAACAATTTGCGACAAATTTAACAATTATTGGGTTGGACAAACCGACATTTTTGCCATAAGTTAGTTCCAGAGCTCACAGAAAAAAAATCGAGCCAACCTAATCTGGCCTCCAGATCAGTAAAAATCCAGGATATATAAAAGGCACAACATGAAAAATAGAACTTCCTCATTAAACCCAGTTGCAGCTGGGATTAAGGCAGCGCTAACTGGCAGTACGTTGTTATTAATGGCAACAGGTTTTAGCTTACAAGCACAAGAAGCTGCGACTGAAGCGAAAGCAGAAGAAAGCGTCGAAAAAATTGTCGTCGTTGGTTCACGTGGCGCTCCGCGCTCGATTGGCGACTCCGCAGTTCCTGTCGATGTGATTGGCGCTGAAGAATTTACCAGTCAAGGTCCAAGTGACATGATGACACTGATGAGCTCAGTCGTGCCATCATTTAATGTGAACTCACAGCCGATCAATGACGCTTCTACTCTTGTGCGTCCAGCCAACTTACGTGGCTTACCACCAGATAGCACTCTGGTTTTAGTCAACGGCAAACGTCGCCATCGCTCTGCAGTCATTACATTCTTAGGCAGTGGTTTATCTGACGGTTCGCAAGGGCCAGATATTTCAGTAATCCCGTCAATCGCATTAAAACAAGTTGAAATTTTACGGGATGGTGCTGCCGCCCAATATGGTTCGGATGCGATTGCAGGGGTCATCAACTTCCGTCTAAAAGATAACAACGAAGGTGGTGCGGTCGAAATCAAAACCGGCCAACACTATGAAGGCGACGGTGACTTGCGCCAAGTAGCCGCGAACATCGGTTTACCATTTACTGATAACGGCTTTGCGAACTTTAGTACCGAATTCAAGCAAAGCGACCCAACCAGCCGTAGCGTGCAACGCGGAGATGCCGCAGGGTTAGCTGCCAACGGCAATACACAAATTCAAAATCCTGCGCAAGTGTGGGGTTCGCCAGAATTTAAACGCGACTTTAAACTGTTCGGTAATATCGGTTTAGAAGTTGCCAAAAACAAAGAATTTTATTTGTTTGGTAACTTCGCCGAGCGTGATGTCGAAGGTGGCTTCTACTTCCGTAACCCACAAACTCGCGGCGGCGTTTATTCCAATGATGGCGGTAAGAATTTATTAATTGGCAATACTGACCTGAGTAAAGGGGCTTGCCCAAATATTAGCTTAACAGGTAAAAACTTCAGTCAAATTAATACCGAAGTCGGTGCACTACCTGCCCACTGTTTTACTTTCTTCTCAATGTTACCTGGCGGCTTTACCCCGAAATTCGGCGGTATCGTCACTGATGCAGCGCTGGCTGGTGGTTTAAAGGGTGAATTAGACAGCGGCTGGAACTTTGATTTAAGTTCATCTTATGGCCGTAGTGAAGTTGATTTCTATATCAAAAATACCATCAACGCATCGATGGGTTCAGCAACACCGCGCGATTTCAAAGCCGGTAAATATGTGCAACAAGAACAAGCCATCAACTACGATATGAACAAGATGCTCGATATTGCATCCTTGCCTTATCCATTAGCAGTGGCTGCTGGCTTGGAATACCACATTGATACCTTTGAAATCTATGCTGGCGATAAGAACTCTTTCCAAGTAGGTCCTCTCGCGTCACAAGGCTTCGGTATCGGTTCGAATGGCTTCCCTGGGTTCAAACCAGACGATGCCGGTTCATTCACCCGTTACAACTATGCAGCTTACACTGAGTTTGGCGCTGAATTTAGCGACCATTTCCGCAGTGATTTTGCCGCTCGTTTTGAAAATTATGAAGATTTTGGTTCAACGTCTAACTTCAAATTGACCGGTCGCTATCAGTTAAACGATGAGTTTGCTGTTCGTGCTGCAGCAAGCACAGGTTTCCGTGCACCAACCATTGGCCAATCTATGGTTCGTAACGTCACCACATCTTTTACTGCTGGTAAAGGTTTAGTTGATAACGCGACTCTACCACCAACCCACCCAATTTCAGTGTTAAAAGGCGGTAAGCCGTTAACGCCAGAAGAGTCGGTAAACTTATCGTTTGGTGGTGTGTTAGAAGTTGACGACTTATATGTCACTGTCGACTATTTCAATATTGCTGTTGATGATCGCATCAGCCAATCTTCATCGAAAGAATTAACTCCAGCAGATATTGCTGCATTACAAGCGCTTGGCGTTTCAGATGCGAGCAGTTTTGCCGGCGTTAAATTCTTCACGAATGATTTCGACACAACAACGCAAGGCGTTGATTTTGTTGCAAACTATGGTTTAGACGCCTTCGGTGGCCGCACGACTTTAGCACTGGCTGCCAACTGGACTTCGACAACAGTTGATAGTTATTCTGACAACATCAATGAAGCCAAAGTCAAACAAATCGAAGATGGCTTACCGCATGTTCGTGGTAGCTTCACGGTGAGCCAAAATAATGGTGATATCCGTGGTTACGTGCGCTTGAACTACTTCGGCAACTACTTCGAAGACCATGCAGACAGCGGTGCTTTAAGAGTGGAAGATGATGGCTTACCATTATTCTTAGGCTCTGAAGTAACAGTTGATGTGGAAGCAACTTATGCGGTCAACGAAAGTGTCGAAATCAGCTTAGGTGCGAACAACCTGCTAGATGAAGTTCCGGATGAAAACCGTTGGGCGGATGTGCTGGGTGCCCAATACCCAACGACAGCAGTCATGGGTTTCAATGGCGGCTTCTACTACGCTCGTTTGAACTACAAGTTCTAATTTCTAAATTTAAGCAAAAGCCACCTGCGGGTGGCTTTTTTTATATCGTTTTCGGGGTGATTGACCATTGACCTACCCGTTGCCTTTTGCTGCATTCCATGGCACTTTACAAATAGAGTAAATACTTGAGATCAGCATGAACTTAACAGCTTGGCATTTTCAAACGCCTGAAGGATTCACCTTAAGAGGTGCCCATACACCACCGACTGGCAAACCTTTATTGCATGTGCTGCATGGCAATGGCTATTGCAGTAAAATGTATTGGCCACTTCTTGCTGAATTAGAGCCCTACTTCGATTTCTTTTTATCTGATGCGCAAGGTCATGGCGACAGTGACCATGGCGGACAATTTGTTGGCTGGAATCGCAGTGCTGAACTGGCGGCACTTGCCTTTGACGCTCATCGGAAAACTTTTGGTGAAGTGCCGGTTTTTGCCTTGGGACACAGCTTTGGCGGTGTTTTAACAGCGTTAATGCAAGCGCAACAACCAAACCTTTTTCACAATTCAGTATTATTAGATCCGGTGCTTTTTACACCAGCTATGCTTCATAGCATGCAATTTCTCAGTTGGGTTGGATGGTATCCACGCAACCCGATGGCCAAAAAAGCGCGCAACCGTCGCAGTGAATGGCCAAGCCGCCAGCATTGTCATGAATATTTGCATGAACGAGGTATGTTTAAGGGCTGGGAGCCTGCTGCACTCGCGGCTTATATTGATCATGCAATCCATCATGATGAGGACCAAAGTCGTTTAAAATGTCTCGGCAGCCGAGAAGCAGAAATTTTTGGCAGTTTTCCAAGGGGTCTATGGCGGCATTTGAAGCAAAACAGGTCCCCGACTTTGCTGGTCTACGGTGATGAAACCTATCCTTTTGTCAAAAAGTCGGCTCGCTATTGGCAGAAATATAATCACAATTTACAGGTACAACAGGTCAATGGTGGACACTGTTTCATGCAACAGTTCCCGACAAAGACAGCCAATTTATTAATTGAACACTGGCGTCCAGCAATCTTTTAGCAACAACAATTTACGGAATTTCATTCATCATCCTTATTGGATCCTTTATAATGGCGCCAATTTATATGGTGAGTGAGTGATATGAAACGTAGTTTATTGATGCTGGCTTTAGTGCTCTCAGGCTGTGCCAGTGTTGAACCAGTCAAAAAAGTGGAACCTGCGACTGTCAACGTTGTGGAAGAACCCGCAGTCGAGTTGGTGCCAAATGAAGTAACCAACTCAGCCAGTACAGAAGCTATTGCCATGGATATGACGTTATACGTCATTGATCGCGATGTAACCTTTACCGGACTCATTACTTGCCCAAAACGTAAATGTACTGGGGTGCAATACCAACTGAACATATACCAAGACGGGCGTTTTGAAGCTCGACGTGAACTGCTTGATCAAAATAAAGTTGAGTTGATCCAAGGCACTTGGCAGCAAGATGATCGCACATTGCATTTCACCGCAAAGGGTCATCAAATCCCGTCGTTTATTTTCGTCAATAGTCAAAAAATTGAGTTACTCGAGCACGCGGGTAAACCCACAGTATCTACAGAGAACTTCACGCTCGTGCAGCAGGCTAATTTCCAACGGTTAGACACTCGCATTCCTCTTTTAGGCGTCTACCAAGTGAAGGGCAATGAAGCCAGCTTTACTGACTGCCAAACGGGTGAAAGTCTCGCTGTTGCGATGACCCAACATCATTTGCCAATGTTGAGAAATTATCAAACTGATAGCAATTTGAATGGTAAATCGGTGTTAACGTCGATGATCGCGCGTCGCAGCCCTGAGCAGCAAAATGCGCTGTTTGTCGACAAGTTTGATAGATTCTGGCCAGGGGCAAATTGCCCAGATAAATTGGAACCAGGTAAAATCCAAGGGGTTGTCTGGCGCTTACATACCGTTTCACACATTGGCGTTCCAGCAAAATTAAATATTCGCATGATGTTTGAAGAAACGAACCGAGTGTCAGGTTTCAGCGGCTGTAATAACTTTAATGCCAGTTATGAACAAAAAGACAATCAGTTGAAAGTCATGCCTATCATGAGTACTCGTAAAAGTTGTGCGGATGCCAATTTTTATGAACAACAATTCACAAAACAATTGCAATCGGCTGATCGCATTGAAGTGAATCAAGCAAAATTGCAGTTATTTAAAGACAATAAAGTGATAATGGAATTATTGCCTGCAGTGAACTAACCACTGGCATTGCGAATCACGGCGATGCTCCTCTCAGTGATGCTCGCCACCCAACATTTAGCTAAATGTTTGAACATAGGCGCTGCGGCGCCTAATTTTTTACCTAGCAGATTAGATGTATGTTGGAAATCTTGCTCAGCTGTTTAGATGTACGTTGGAAATCTTGCTTAGCTGTTTAGATATATGTTGGAACTCTTGGAGTTGTTGTTGGGATTGCAGACATAAAAAAACCGCCTTGCGGCGGTTTTTTCACTGCTTAGAATTAAGCAGATAATGCTTGTTTCGCTTTGGCAACTAAGGCAGCAAATGCGCCTTTGTCGAATACAGCGATGTCAGCCAGAATTTTACGGTCGATTTCAACAGACGCTCTTTTCAGACCATCGATGAAACGGCTGTAAGATAAACCGTTTTGACGTG
>JACCEA011199365.1_pt1 | contig 17146 bp, 14 predicted proteins | sample 7449851 | NCBI WGS metagenome assembly JACCEA01 (sample SAMN15323453, study PRJNA562643) | freshwater metagenome | isolation source: river surface water | place: USA:Blue River Watershed | collected 2017-08-18 | reverse complement strand
CTCGGAAAGACCTTTTCGGCCTGTCAGAAGATGATTCTCTATCTCCGCTGAATTTCTTCCGCGGAGCACTATCACGCTCGCCACCTTCTCTTTCACGGAACGGACGTGACGGACGCTCCTCGCGTGCGTCATTGTCGAATTTTCTGCGTGGTGCCGCATCTCTGCCGCCTTTGTTACGGTCATCCCTTTCACGGAACGGACGTTCACCCCTTGTTTCTCTGTCTTCACCGAACTTTTTGCGTGGCCCCCCGTCGCGGTCGTCTCTGAACGGACGTTTGCCCGGAGCCTCATTGCGGCTGTCGGTCCTGCGCGGAGGTCTGCTATCTTCTGTCCGATCGTCTTTCCCGAACGGTTTGCGGCCCCGGGTCTCGTCACGACCCTCGAAGTCTTCTCTAGGCTGACGGTTAAAAGGCTTGCGTCCGCTATCGCCACCGCGGCTGTTGTCTTTCCCGGCAGAATTGAACTTCTTTCTGCCGCCACCCGTGTCGGATGATGATTTTTTGTACATGTTTTGTTGCTTGGAACATACAAAGGTACTACAATTTCACAGGGCATTGGTTAATATGTTTCACCTCTTTTCTTCGCTACATTTGTGTTGTGATCACTCAGGCTTCAATACAGGAGGTAAGGGCGCGCGCCGACATTGTCGACGTGCTGGGGCAGTTTATACGTTTGAAGAAGCGAGGTGCGAATTATATTGCCAATTGTCCGTTCCACAACGAAAAGACCCCGTCGTTCAATGTCTCTCCTGCCAAGGGAATTTACAAGTGTTTCGGCTGCGGCAAGGCAGGTGACGTTGTAACCTTTGTGCAGGAACACGAAAAGCTCACTTATCCCGAGGCCATTCGCTGGCTTGCCGATTATTACAAGATAGCACTTGAGGAGACGGAACGGTCGCCCGAGCAGATAGTGCAGCAGCAGGCGGGTGAATCATTACGCATCCTGAATGAATTTGCGGCGAACTATTTTTACGACACTCTCTTCAATTCGGAAGAAGGTCAGGTGGTAGGTCTTGGTTATTTTAAGCAAAGAGGATTCAGGAAGGAGATAATTGACAGATTCCGGCTTGGCTACAATCCCGAGCGAGGAGATCAATTCTATCGCGAGGCCACGTCCAAGGGCTACACGGTTGAAATGCTGGAGAAGGCAGGTCTTGCCAAAAATCGCAATGGCATCTATCATGACGTTTATCGAGGCAGGGTCATCTTTCCTATTCAGGGAATGACAGGCCGTGTGCTCGGCTTTGGTGCACGCGTACTGAAAACTACAGAGAAGGCACCGAAATATATAAACACACCCGAGAACGAGCTGTATATAAAGAGCAAGGTGCTCTATGGTATGTACCAGAGCCGCCAGGCCATTGCCAAGCTTGATGAATGCTTGCTCGTCGAGGGGTACACAGACGTTATTTCGCTGCATCAGGGTGGGGTGGAGAACGTGGTGGCTAGTAGTGGTACATCGCTTACCGAAGATCAGTTGCGGCTCATCGGGCAACTTACGAAGAACCTCACCATACTGTATGATGGCGATCCGGCTGGTATAAAGGCAGCCCTTCGCGGTCTGGATATGGCGCTGTCGCAAAGCTTCAATGTACAGTTGGTGCTTTTGCCCGAGGGCGAAGATCCCGATAGTTTTGTTCAAAAATCAGGTGCTTCCCGCTTTCACGAGTATATCAAGGAACATAAGCAGGATGTGATCAGCTTCAGGCTGCAGGTAGGGCTTACGGATGCCGGCAATGACCCAATGAAACGTTCTAAGCTGGTTAATGAAATTGCAGAGAGCATCTCCCGTATCAACAAGGCTGAGGATTTTTCCCTACAGCAACACTATACCAAGCTGGCGGCCCAAAAATTGAGTGTAGATGAGGCTGGTCTCGTCAATCTCATCAACAAGTTCATTCGGGAGCGTATCGAGACAGAGCAACGCCATGCTCGCAGAGCAGAAGGCATCGCGCCCGCAGAGGGAGTGCTTCCGGAGCCGGATCATATAGCGTCGGCAACAGAGCCCGAGATCATGGGTGTTCGTCGTCCATCGGCTGAGGAACAGGAATGGCAGTTGCTTCGCGTGCTCATAGAATATGGTAACTTACCCTATGAAGGATACAGCAATGTGGCCGATCTGCTTGAACAGCGAATCGACACAAATCTGCTAAGCAATGAAGCGGCAAAGAAATTGTTTATGTCTTATATGGAAGACATGCACAGCAACGGCCAGCCACACGATGCGCAATATTACTTACGTCACCCGGATGCTGATGTCCGAAGCCGAATGGCGTCTTTGCTGCATCCGCGGCAGGGCATCAGCGAAAAGTGGAAAGACCGCTATGGTATTGAGACCACACCCGAAAGTGTATTGTATCCGAATGATGTGGACAGTACTCTTTCGTACTTTGAACTGAAGAAGATACTGATCCTTCAGTCTCAGTATGCTGAAAAACTGAAAGAAGAGCAGGACCCGCTGAAGCTCCAGGTAATGCAGGAACGTTTTTTAACGCTGCGCGCTCTGGAAAAGGAAATTCTTAAGAAACACCGTACTGTTGTGTTCTCGTCCCGCAAATACAATGGAAACTAGGAACTATATCCCGGCTTTTTGCTTCCTTCTTGTAATATATTGTTCCAGTTCTGCCAGCGAATAGCTGCTAAGATTGAATTCTTTGGTGAGGCCTCCTTTCTGTGCCGTCATTACTCCATAGTAGGTGTCCTTGTATCCTTCAATGCTATGTGCGTCGGGATCTATCGATAGCAATACCCCACGTTCCATTGCATATTCTATCCACCGCCAGTCCATGTCCAGTCGTCTTGGGTGGGCGTTTATTTCTATCACTACATTATGCTCGGCACATGCGTCAATGATCACTTTGTGGTCAAGGGGGTATCCTTTGCGAGAAAGAAGAAGGCGTCCTGTCGGGTGTCCTAGTATAGTTGTATAAGGGTTCCTGATGGCGTTCAGTACACGTTCCATCGCTTTTTCCTCGCTCATTTTTAGGTTGCTGTGTACGCTCGCTATTACCATATCGAACGTAGCCAGAACTTGAGGGCTGTAATCAAGGCTGCCATCGCCAAGAATGTCCGATTCAATACTCTTGAATATCCTGAATGGCGCAAGTTTCAGATTGAGTTGGTCTATCTCCAGGTGTTGGGCAGCAATACGGTCCGGCTTCAGCCCATCTGCATACACTGCTGTTTGCGAGTGATCGCTGATGACAAGATATTCCAGTCCGGCGGCCCTTGCGGCTGTGGCCATTTCTTCAAGCGTGTTCAGTCCGTCACTCCATTTAGAGTGCGCGTGAATGATGCCCTTTATTTCGTTTGGTTGTATCAGTTTGCTGAAGGCATCAGCCGGTTTCTTTAGTGCTTCCTTTTTTTCGCGCATCATTGCCGGAATGAATGGAAGACTGTTTGATACAAATATCTCTTCCTCATTGGCCGGTGATTCCGGTACCCTGTAACTTGCGTTGATCTCTTGAAGAAACTCCTCGCCGGCGCTGAGTAGAAACAAATCTCTATAAAATGATCCTGCAGTTGTTTGCGTGATCCGCAGGCGGGGTTGTCCTGGTAACGATATTACAGTGGCTGATCCGTTTGTTTCCACTTGTGTGCCTTCACTTGCTTGAAACAAGGCGACTATTTCAGCCATAGGAGCATCGGTCAGGATATCTGCATACTCCAGTGTTTCCATTTGCCTGCGCAGTTCCCCCGAGGTTGAGAAACGGGCGGTAGGAAATCGGCTGTTTAGCTGGGCTAACATCAATTGAGCAAAGGCATCTACCTCTGCCCAAAGATGGAATCCGATATTTTGTTTGAAATAGGCTAGGTTTTGCAAAACGCTTTCCTGTGTCTTTGCACCGAATCCTTTCAGGGCCACCAAGCGGTTTTCATTACATGCGTACTCCAGCTCTCCCAACGACTCGATGCCAAGCTCATTCCAGATGACTGAGATCTTCTTAGGCCCCAGTCCCTTTATTTGCAGCATGTCCAGTATGCCGGCCGGCGTTTTGGCAAGCATATCTTCCAGCGCTTGCAGTTTACCGGTCGTCAATAGCTCTTTGATCTTCTTCCCTGTAGATGCGCCAATACCCTTCATCGACGCCAGCGTGCCTTCATCCATTTCAGATGCTTCGCCGGGTAGGCGCTCTATGTTATAAGCGGCAATACTATATGACTTGGTGCGAAAGCTGTCTTCTCCATGGATGTCCATAAGTTTGCTGAGCAGCGAAAAATGGTCGGCTATTTCGTAGTTGTTCATAAGAAATATGCTGTCTGGATGAGCACAGTCCAAAAATAGACTTTATCAGACAATCTCATTTTGGTTAACGGAGCTTTTCTCACAGTTCCACAAAAACTTCTATGGGCAATACCCGATAAAATTTTTATTTTTGAAAGGCTATGCGTCGTATTGTTGGTTCCTTCATTTTAAGTATTGCTTTGTTGTTTGCGCAGGATACTACAGCGCAGACTAAAACAGCTGCGGCAAAACCTAAAAAGGTGTTCATGCCTCAGGCCTATTTAGGTAAGTCCGACTTTAAAGGTGGCCCCATAAAAAAGGATGTGCTTGCTTCGTTGTTGAAGCAGGGAATCACCACACGCGATTCTCTCGGCAATTTTTATAAAGTTGTCGGTTTTGAGTTCGTTTATGCCGAGCGTATGCTGTACGAAGACTCTGTCGGTAATCTGATGGTCGACATTGATTATTTGTCAGAATACTGTACCGGTGATACGCTTAGTACAGGTATAAGTAATAGCATTTACGACCGTCTGAAAGTTGGTGATAGTGCCTTTTTTAACAAGATCGATGTCCTCCGTGCCGTACCCGGTAAACCAGCAATGGTTGTTTCAGGTGCCGGAATGAAGTTTTACATCACCAAATAATATCTCTGACCTGACGAAACTCATTTGCCCTTGTGACCAACCCCTGCTCACGAGTACGGGATTTGTAGTCAATTTGCATAAAGTTCTATTATGGCTGTTGTAAGACAAGTGTTTCCGGTCACTGGTATGAGTTGTGCTTCCTGCGCTGCCGCGATAGAAAAGGCGCTCAGTGCGCAAAATGGAGTAGTGAATGCAGGCGTCAACTATGCCAATGCAGATGCGGTTGTTGAATACGATACCGTGCTGGCAGATCCATCCCGGCTTCGGAGCGCTATCAAGGCTATCGGATACGACATTATAATAAGTGAAGAACAAGGCAACGTTGCTGATCTTCGCACGGCTGCGGTAAAAGCGCTGAAAGTCAGGGCGATCGTTTCTTTGATTTTCTCTGTTCCACTTATTTACATCGGCATGTTCGCAATGAACATGCCCTACGCCAATTTTATTATGTGGGCGTTGGCAACGCCGGTGGTGTTTTGGGGTGGTGCTCGTTTTTTTACCGGCGCCTGGAAACAACTCAACCATCGTGTGGCTACAATGGATTCGCTTGTGGCGCTCAGCACGGGTATCGCGTACGCGTATAGTGTGTTTAATACTCTTTTTCCTCACTTCTGGATGGAGCAGGGGCTACATGGGCATGTATATTTCGAGGCATCAGCAGTTGTGGTCACATTCATTTTGCTGGGCAAACTGCTCGAGGAGAAAGCAAAAACAGACACATCCTTCGCCATAAAGAAATTGGTGGGGCTGCAGCCCCGCACCGTGGTGCGTGTGTCAGAAACAGGGTCCACTGAAGAGGTAGAGATAGATCATATTCAGGTAGGCGACATGCTGGTGTCCCGTCCGGGAGAGCGTATCGCCGTAGACGGGAAAGTAGCCGACGGCAACTCATTTATAGATGAAAGCATGTTGAGCGGGGAGTCTGTTCCCGTTGAGAAATCGGTAGGCGACCCGGTATTCGCCGGAACAGTGAATCAATCAGGTAGTTTGAAATATGTGGCCGAAAAAGTTGGCTCCGACACAATGTTGTCCCGCATAATTCGCATGGTGCAGGAGGCGCAAGGCAGCAAGGCCCCTGTGCAGCAGCTTGCCGATAAGATCGCCGCTGTTTTTGTTCCTGTTGTCATTGGCATCGCAGCCCTAAGTTTTTTGTTGTGGATGCTTCTTGGCAGTGATAACGGGTTCGCTTTTGGTTTCTCATCATTTGTTACGGTACTTGTCATAGCCTGCCCCTGCGCACTTGGTCTGGCAACACCAACTGCATTGGTCGCGGGCATCGGCCGTGGTGCCGGTCATGGTATACTTATAAAAGATGCTCGTAGTCTGGAAGTGGCATGTAAGGTCAATGCTGTTGTGCTGGATAAGACGGGCACCATTACCCATGGCCGTCCCGAAGTTACGGCAATGGTTTGGGCTTCTTCTGCCGATGCTTCATTGCTCGCATCTGTCTTTTATAGTTTAGAGAGTCTGTCCGAACACCCGTTGGCTCGTTCCGTTTCTGCACATTTTGCAGCAAACGGGGTGTCCCATTTGCCTGTAAATTCATTCTCTGCGGTGCCTGGTGGAGGGGTCACTGCCTTTTGTGATCGTAAACTGTATTTCGCAGGAAGTGAAAAATTGATGCGCTCCCTGAATATTGCCCTGCCCGACGAGCTTCTTTCGACGGCAGGTGAATATCAGCGATCTGCCCAGACTATTATCTGGTTTTCGGATCATGCGTCTGCACTGGCCATCGTTGCCCTTGCCGATCAGATAAAACCAACCTCTCGCGATACAATTGCCAATCTGGCACTGATGGGTATTGAGGTTTATATGCTAACCGGAGACAACGAAAATGTAGCAGCAGCGATAGCACAGGAGGCTGGCATCAAGCACGTTACAGCAGGTGTTTCGCCCACCGAAAAGGCCGCTTTTGTGGCTGCCTTGCAAAAGGACGGTAAGGTTGTGGCTATGGCCGGAGATGGCATCAATGACAGTCAGGCACTCGCTCAGGCCGATGTCAGCATTGCCATGGGGCGAGGTTCAGATATCGCCATGGATGTTGCAGGCATCACTATCATTTCATCTGACTTGGCTGCAATACCCCGCGCCATAGACCTGTCGCGCAAGACTGTGTCTATTATTCGTCAGAACCTCTTCTGGGCATTCTTCTATAACGTTGTTGGAATTCCTGTTGCTGCAGGTGCTTTGTACCCCGTCAACGGTTTTTTGCTCAATCCGATGATTGCAGGTGCGGCAATGGCGCTGAGTTCAGTATCCGTCGTTACAAATAGCTTGAGACTTCGGTGGATGCGGTAGTTTTCCCGTAGTGTAATTCCTCCTGCATACTGAGTATATTTGCGCATAACAAACACCGTATATGATCGTTTTTGGTGCCAGTGGACATGGCAAGGTCATCATAGAAATATTGGAAAGTACCGGCGTGTCAGACATCGAGGTTTGGGATGATGCCGAAAAGCCATCGGTATGGCAGTATCCGGTGATGAAGCCTTTTCACGCCGGAGCCGATCTTTCGAAATTATGCATCATCAGCATTGGCGTTAACGCAACACGCAAACGAGTGGCCGCGCGCTTGTCGGAACAACTCGCTTTTGGCACAGCCATACATGCCGATGCATGTATCTCGCCAAGGGCCACAGTAGACGAGGGAACTGTTATCATGGCAGGTGTCACTATCAATGCCGACACCACTATTGGTAAGCACAGTATCATAAACACAGGTGCTGTGGTCGACCATGACTGTGTTGTAGGCGATTATACACATGTTTCGCCCAATGCTACATTGTGTGGCGATGTTCACCTTGGCGAGGGTACCCATTTCGGCGCAGGTGCTACAGCCATTCAGGGTGTGCGAATTGGGAAATGGTGCACTATTGGTGCCGGTGCTGTAGTTATCAGTGATATACCCGATTATGCGACGGCAGTAGGGTGTCCGGCGCGTGTAATTAAAATCAACGAACAGAAGCTATGAAACCAAAAATATGGATGTCGTCGCCCCACATGGGTGGCACAGAAGAGAATTTTGTCAAAGAGGCTTTCACTACCAATTGGATAGCCCCACTCGGGCCAAACGTGAATGGCTTTGAGAACGATCTGGAGTTGTTCCTGGGGCATGGCAGTCATGTGGCGGCGCTCAGTTCCGGTACAGCCGGTCTTCACCTCGGATTAGTGCTGCTTGGCGTTAAGGCCTACGACGAGGTCATTTGCCAGAGTATGACTTTCTCCGCTACAGCCAATCCTATCAGCTACATAGGTGCTGTTCCGGTGTTTGTGGACAGTGAAGCTGATACCTGGAATATGTCACCGGTGCTGCTGGAGGAAGCTATTAAAGACCGCATCTCGAAGGGTAAAAAGCCAAAGGCTATAGTGCCTGTTCATCTGTACGGTATGCCGGCAAAGATGCCCGAGATCAACGAAGTGGCCCGAAAGTATGGTATACCCGTTCTTGAAGATGCGGCCGAGGCACTTGGATCATCCATACACGGGCAGCGTTGTGGTACCCTCGCAGACATCTCAGTCCTTTCCTTTAATGGCAACAAGATAATTACCACATCTGGAGGCGGCGCTCTTGTTTCTGCAAATGAATCCATTGTGAAGGACGCTCGCTTTCTCGCCACACAGGCACGCGACGAAGCGCCACATTATCAGCACTCGCGGATAGGATACAACTATCGCATGAGCAATCTGTGCGCAGGGGTAGGCCGTGGCCAGATGCAGGTGCTCGCCGATCGCATCGCGAAGCGTCGGGAGATCTACAGCAAATACCACACTCTGCTTTCCGGTCGCAAAGGCATTTCATTCTGCAACGAACCTGCCGGCTATTTCAGTAACAGGTGGCTATCTACCATTCTCATCGATCCGGCAGTGGCAGATGTTACCCGAGAACACCTGCGCCTCGCTCTTGAAAATGAAAATATCGAGTCGCGTCCGTTATGGAAACCCATGCACATGCAGCCTGTCTTTGACGGCAGTCCTTTCTATGGCGATGGTACTTCCGAAAGGTTATTCGCAAACGGCCTTTGCCTGCCTTCCGGTTCCAACATGACCGACGACGAATTGGCTCGCGTTTTTGAGGTTATAAATTCAGTTATAAAATAATACAACATACATATATGATACAGCAATGGCAGCAAGCTATTGAAGCAGCATACTCCGATCGTGAATTGCTAAAAGATGCCCGTTACAGCGATATTGTTAGGGCTGTTATTGAAGAAGTTGACAAGGGTCGCCTTCGCGTAGCTTCGTCCGTTGACGGTGGTTGGCAGGTGAATGAGTGGGTCAAGAAAGCCATTCTCATGTACTTCGGTATCCAGCAGATGCAGACCTGGGAATTACCGCCTTTCGAGTTTTACGATAAAATGGCATTGAAGAAGGACTATGCTTCACTCGGCGTGAGGGCTGTCCCTCATGCAGTTGCCCGCTATGGCGCATTTATTGCCCGCAATGTGGTGCTCATGCCATCCTACGTAAACATTGGTGCTTACGTAGACGAAGGCACGATGGTGGATACTTGGGCTACAGTAGGGTCCTGTGCTCAGATTGGCAAAGGGGTTCACCTCAGCGGCGGTGTAGGGATAGGTGGCGTGCTCGAACCGCTGCAAGCAACACCTGTCATCATAGAGGATGGTTGTTTTCTCGGTTCCCGCAGCATAGTTGTTGAAGGCGTAGTAGTAGAGAAAGAAGCAGTATTGGGTGCCAATGTTGTACTTACACAATCTACACGTATCATCGATGTCAGCGGTAGCGAACCTATTGAATACAAAGGCCGTGTACCGGCACGTAGTGTGGTTATTCCCGGTAGTTATGCCAAGCAATTCCCGGCAGGCGAATACCATGTCAATTGCGCACTCATTATCGGCACTCGCAAGCCCTCTACAGACTTGAAGACCAGTCTTAACGATGCGCTCAGGGATTTTAACGTGGCAGTGTAGTGGCACGACCATGCAGCGTATTTACAAGATCGTGTTCCCGGTGCGTGTGGCGAAGAGCAGCATACACGGAAGAGGGGCGTATGCTGTCGGCCTGATTTCCCCACGAAGAAAGATAGGCTCCATGGGCGGTGTTATTATCTCGGTCCGCGAAGCCCGCCGTCGTGTAAAAGCGGCAGGCGGAACACCGTTGGCTATGGTGGAACTTTGGAATGGCCTCGCATTGGATGGTACAGTCAACGGCAATGACCTCAGGTACATCAATCACTCCTGCACACCCAATACCTACATGAGGGTAATGGGTGTGCACGTTGAGTTCTATGCACTTCGTGAAATCGAACCAGGCGAGGAACTTACCTGCGATTATGGTCCCACTCATCACAACGGCAAGTTGCAATGCAGATGTGGTGGTTTCCGCTGCCGCGGATATATCTGATCGGTTTTGGAGGCGTATTCTTAGTACGTTGTAGTGCCGTGGTGCATTAATTAACCTGGCATTTCCTTTCTACCCTGTTATCACCTACATTTGCACAAAATTTCAATTTAAACATGTCATTACTCATAGTTGGTACCATGGCTTTCGATGCCCTGGAGACCCCGTTCGGAAAAGTTGACCGCATCATTGGCGGTTCGGGAACTTATGCTGCTTTAGCTGCTTCAAATTATACGCAACCGGTTAAGATGGTTTCCATCGTTGGCGGAGACTTTCCCCAGGAAGAAATGGATGACCTCGCTGCCCGTGGCATCAATTTCGATGGTTTGGAGATAGTGCCTGATGAAAAGAGCTTCTTCTGGAGCGGTCGTTACCACCTTGATATGAATACTCGCGACACATTGGTTACAGACCTCAATGTGCTGCTCCGTTTCGATCCCAAGCTGCCTGAGCACTATCGTGATGCTGACTACGTAATGCTGGGAAATCTCGCGCCGAACATCCAGATCAATGTAATGGGTCAGTTGAGCAAGCGCCCAAAGCTCGTTATCATGGACACCATGAACTTCTGGATGGATAACACCATGGAAGATCTCAGTAAGGTGCTGAAAATGGTCGATCTCCTGATGGTCAACGACAGCGAGGCCCGCCAGCTGAGCGGAGAACACTCTCTGGTTAAAGCTGCTAAAAAGATACAGGCGATGGGGCCAAAGTACCTCATCATCAAGAAGGGGGAACATGGTGCTCTGCTGTTCTACGGCGATAAGATATTTTCTGCCCCTGCATTGCCGCTTGAAGATGTTTTCGACCCTACCGGTGCCGGCGATACATTTGCAGGTGGTTTCATTGGTTATCTCGCGCGCATCAACGAAACTTCGTTCGAAGCGATGAAAGCGGCGATCATTGTTGGTTCAGCTATGGCTTCATTCTGTGTAGAGAAGTTCGGCCCCGGTCGTCTCAAAGAGATCTCTGCCGATGATATTCGTGCACGTGTTGACGAGTTTGTTTCTCTCGCCAACTTCGAAGTACGCTGATTTAAGATCTATTGTTATTCCGGCCGGACTGCACCTAACAGTCCGGCTTTTTTTATGTGTCGGTGTCGGTTGGTGGAAACGTTATCGTGAACGTGGTGCCAACTCCTTGTTTTGATTTTACGTCTATGGTCGCCCCGTGTGCTTTTATTATGTTCAGGGAAAACGAAAGACCAAGACCCGCGCCTGTTCTCTTGCGCGTATAGTATGGCTCAAATATTCTGGCGATGTTCTCTTCCGCGATCCCTATTCCGTTGTCGGCAATCGTCAGTTGCGCTGCATCTCCGTTTTGTGTTATTGATATATCCAGTAAACCTTCGTTCTCAGCCATAGCCTCAATAGCATTGATCACAATATTAAGCAGTGCCAGTTTCAGGTTCTCAAAGTCTGCCAGTATCACCACAGGGTCCGCATGGTAGTTTACCCTCGCCTTCATCTTTTTTAGTGTCACACGATCCATCGCGGCGGCCAGCACTTCTTCAGCCATGATTTGAAGAGTGTGCGGTTTTAGTGTGTTGTCTCTGGGTGTAGACGACTGCAGCAGTTCGTTGATCAGCGTGTTGATCCGCCCTATATTCCTCTTGATGATGTCCAGATACAAATGTTCATCTTCACTCATTTCTTTCTCGGCGAAATATTCTGCCGACATAGCAATGTTGTTCAGCGGGTTGCGCACTTCGTGTGCAAGCGTGCGAACCAGCCTCCCCGCGGCAGCCAGTTTTTCGGTTTGTAGCGTGGCTATTTCTGCTCTTTTCAGGTTTGTAATGTCGTGTATGATTCCCTGTATGCTGGTTTCGCCTTTTCCGCTCACTTGTTCGGCCGATAATGTGATCGTACAGTGCACTTTACTCCCGTCGGCGGCATAAATAGTTGTGGCCAGATCCCTGATATCCTGTTTTTTCTCCACAAGGTCTTTCAGTGTCGCTTTTTCTTCATCGTCGCATAGCAGGTCAGTCAGGTTAATGCCTCTTGCTTGTGAAATTCCTAACAGGTCGCCGAATGCACTGTTGGCTTCTTTGATCGTGAGATTCCCGTCCGCAATAAAGATAATGTCTTTCGATTGCTCGAAGATGCTCCTGAATTTTGCTTCACTTCGTTTTAGCGCTCGGGTAGCTTCCGTACGCTCCATAGCATACCTTATGCAGCGCTCCATTTTCTCTGTCGACAGTTCTGCCTTTATCAGATAGTCAACTGCGCCAAGTTTCATCGCCTCTATGTCCACACTGTAGTTGCCCTGACCTGTTAGCAGAACAATTGGTGCATCGCTGCCGGCTGCCTTCGCTTCTTTCAGCAGGTCCACTCCCGACCTTGCACCAAGCCGGTAGTCAACGAAGTAGAGATCGTGCCGGTGCGCAAGTATACTTTCTAGTCCCGCCTTGTACGTGCCGGCCCATTCCATTTCGTAGTTCATGCCGGGAATGTTACGCACATACTCCGATGTAATGAAGAAATCGTCTTCATCGTCGTCTACAATCAATATCCTTGTGCTTTTATTCAGGGCCGTCATTCGTTGCGTCCATTCAGACTCAAAACGAATTTACGCCAACCTGCTCCATTTTGTATCTGCCTCATGGCATGTTTAGGTAAAATGGTCGTAACATTTCCCCGAATTGATCGGTATAGGTGCCGTCTTCATGCATTATGGTCAGTTGATGGTCTTCTCCGCCCGATCCGGCAACAACTTGTTGCATTATTGCTACTATCCTTTTGGGTTCAGACCTCGGACGATGTCTGATAAGCAGGATTTCACGTGGGAATAGACCGAACTTCTCAGCAACGTTGAGCCAGTATTTGTATTCCGGCACAGGTAGCAGGATGGATACATGCCCTTCGGGGCTGAGGTGCTTAACTATAGCCATGGCAAGTTCTTCCTTGGTAAGGGCTATCGTATGTCTTGCTGTGTTCTTTTCATGCTTGGGACCAAGTAGCGAATTGTCAAAGAATGGAGGATTGCAGATGATCAGGTCATATTTCTCGGAAGTTTCAAAGCTCCTGATGTCGCTACATCTTACGGTTATTCGCTCGCTCCACGGTGATAGCGATACGTTCTCTTTTGCCTGTTCAGCGGCAGTTGCGTCATATTCTACAGCATCAATAAGTGCACTTTCGTTTCGTTGTGCAAGCATCAGTGCCAGTAGACCAGTACCGGTGCCTATATCCAGTATTCGTTTGACCGTTCTCGGAAGTGGAGTCCATGCACCCTGTATGCAGGCATCGGTCGTCACTTTCATGGCGCACTGCCCCTGGTCTATTCTGAATTGTTTGAACTGAAACCAGTTATTGCTCATGTCCAGGTTGCTCGTGCGCTTGGTGTGGCCGAAAGGTCTGTAAATGTTCCTTGCAAATATTTGTAGTGTGCTGTTATTCCTATCATCGCTGCATTATCGGTACAGTATTCGAATTTGGGAATGTAGACCTCCCATCCAAGTCGTTCGCCGGCATCCAGCATCGCTGCCCGCAACCCGCTATTCGCCGATACACCTCCTGCAATTCCCACGTGTTTAACGCCATGGTCTTTCGCTGCCTTTTCAAGTTTGGTCATTAGCATCTTGATGATGGTATGCTGTACTGAGGCGCAAATATCTCTGATGTTCTTTTCTGCAAATTCAGGGTCTTCTTTCCTTTGTGCCTGAAGGAAGTATAGAACCGAGGTCTTTATCCCGCTGAAGCTGAACGTATAATCCTTCATTTCCTTCGATGGGAACTTGAATTTTTTCGGGTCACCTTCTTTCGCGTATTTGTCTATCAACGGTCCTCCGGGGTAGGGGAGTCCAAGCATCTTCGCCACTTTGTCAAATGCTTCGCCGGCGGCATCGTCCATGGTCTCTCCCAGCACCTCCATGTCCAGGTGGCTCTTGCAAATAACGATCTGTGTATGTCCGCCTGAAACAGTCAGGCACATAAACGGAAACTCCGGTTTGCGCTCGTCAATGAAGTGCGCCAGCACATGCGCTTGCATATGGTGCACCGATATCAATGGCAAACCAAGCGCCTGTGCAAACGATTTCGCAAAACAAGTGCCGACCAACAGCGATCCTATCAGGCCCGGAGCCTGTGTAAAGGCAACAGCAGTCAACTCGCTCTTGCTCACTCCCGAATCAACAAGTGCTGCATCAATAACAGGCACAATGTTCTCCATATGTGCGCGCGATGCCATCTCCGGCACCACTCCGCCATATCTTGCGTGTATTTTTTGTGTGGCTATATGGTTGCTCAGTACATGGCCATCTTTCACAATTGCTGCGCTTGTCTCGTCGCAGGACGACTCTATCGCCAGTATCGTTATGGGTTTGTTCATTTTGCTAACTTGGCAAAAGTAACTACATCATGTCAATTTGGGACTATCTACTTTCCCGTCTCAATTTTGAGCCTTCCCGTAGGCCGTAGTATCAGACGCAGGGTAGTGTCGTTGGTGAAGTAGCTGATAGCCCAATTTATGAAAATGAAAAACTTGTTCCGCACACTCAGTATCAGCATCAGGTGCAGAAACATCCACGTGAACCAGGCCATTCTTCCCTGAAAGCTGAAGTTTGGGAGATCCACGACCGCCTTAAATTTGCCTACAGTTGCCATTGTGCCCGGTGATTGATGCCTGAAACCCTTCATAGTTACTCCTCGTTGTTCATTCAGCAGGTTCTTGGCAAGGTTCTTCGCCTGGTTTATCGCCACATTGGCCAATTGCGGATGCCCTTTCGGAAAATCTTCAGTCTCCATATATGCTATGTCGCCAAGGGCATATACATTGTTTGTTCCTGTCACTTTATTCAGTTCATCCACCGCTATTCTTTGCCCACGCACTATTGCGGGCTCAGGTACTCCGTCCGGCACGTTTCCTGTTATTCCGGCTGCCCATATCATCGTTCGCGTCTTTATCGTGCTGCCGTCTTTTAATACCAGAGTATGACCATCGTAGTCTGCAGCCAGTGTATTTGTTCTTACCAACACACCAAGTTCTTCAAGGTATTGTCTTGATTTGGCTCGCGATGCTTCACTCATGTTCTGGAGGGTATTGGGAGCCCCTTCAACCAGGAATATGTTTAGTCTGGAAAAATCCATGTCGGGGTAATCGCGAGGTAAAACATACTTCTTCATTTCAGCCAGTGCACCCGCAAGTTCCACTCCTGTAGGCCCACCTCCTGCTACCACGATGTTGAGTATTTCTTCACGGTCACTTTCATTAGCGATAAGGGCATCTTCAAAATTTTGCAGGATCCTATTCCGAAGTGCTAATGCTTCGTTCGTGGACTTCATTGGGTAGCAATGCTGCGCAAAATTTCGGTTCCCGAAATACGTGTTAGTGCAGCCGGTGGCTATAACCAGTTTGTCGTAGCCATATACACCATCTGCTGTTTCAACCTTGTTTTGCTCTAGATCGATCTTGTCAACGGTTGCTACACGTACATGTACATCTTTTCTTCCTTGAAATACCTTCCTCAGCGGAAAAGAGATCGCACTTGGCTCGAGTCTCGCGGTTGCTACCTGATAGAAAAGAGGTTGAAATTGATGAAAATTATACTGATCGATAAGCGTGATATCGAATCCTTTACCGGTCAGATGTTTTGCTAATTGCAATCCTGCAAAACCCGCGCCCAGTATCACTAGCTTGTTTCCCATACCAGATCGGTTTTAGGGTGAAACGAATAATGGAGTACAAAGGTAGTCAGCTGTTAACTGCTCAGGTGTTAGAGTTTCCCTATAATTGGATACAAAAAAATAACCCCCACAAATGCAGGGGTTAATAATAGATTAAGTCAGACACTTTTTAGTGTGCACGTCCTTGTGCAGGTGTCACTTTGTTCATGTCATTAACAGGCGCTTTCCATGCCATCTTGTTGAAGTATACCCTTACGCCAAGCGTAAATCCGAAATTGTTGCTTTTTACGTTTTGAACTTCATTGAGCAGTGAGTTGTAGTTAACACCTGTTACTGTACCTGAAGTGTTTTCTACAACTTTGTCTGTAAGACGAAGCGCGTTGTTGGTAGAAGTGTTTGTGAATGACTGAGCGGTATAATATACACCGGCCCTCACACAAATGTTGCGAACAACCATGTAGTTAACCGCAACTTCACCGGTATAACCGAGAGAGCCTTTCTTGTATTTTACTGTGCCTGATTTCTCGTCAGCAGAGAGGTTAAGACCTACGCTCTTTCCAATGCTGTCGTGGTGAGCAAAGAAAGTACGAACATCTCCTTTAGGGAAATCTTTCAGATACTCAGCCTTAGTAATCAGCAGTGAAGATCCGTCCGGTACAGGAGAATTGTCATATACCGGTACAGTGCCTTCAAACTTGTAGATAGCTTCGTAGTCGAAATTCGCATCTGTATTATAAGTGTTCTTTACATTGATGTTGTAAAGAATTCCTGCGTCAACAGTCAAAGCCAGTTTCTCAGTGAAGTCTTTCTTGTAACGAAGCAAAACCGGGATGTTGATGGATGTGCTCGTGATAGTTTCTTTGATACCGCGGGTTGTAGAAATAACCTGCCTGAATGTCGGGTATTTAGCGTCAGAAGCCCTGAATTCTACGTGAAAGGTATCCATTGTCAGGTCGCCCTCCTGTTTGTAGTAGTTTATACCAACTCCAACACCCAAAGAACGAACACGGTTGAAGTAGTAACCCAAACGGAAATCATAACCCATAGACTTGCCACTGTTGAACTTAATATCGCTCTGAGTCGCATTGAGTGCGTCCTGGTAGTTCGTAGAAAACGGAATAGCTTTCACATTCTGAGTAAGCATACCACGGTTCACCTGCAGATCAGCTGATAAACTACGGAAATATTCACTCCTTACCTGTGCAACAGCGCTATGAGTTTCTGCGGCTATGATTATGGCTACCAAACATAAAATTCGCTTACCCATGTACGTTATGATTTTAATTTTTATAT
>JACCEA011326827.1_pt1 | contig 17147 bp, 15 predicted proteins | sample 7449851 | NCBI WGS metagenome assembly JACCEA01 (sample SAMN15323453, study PRJNA562643) | freshwater metagenome | isolation source: river surface water | place: USA:Blue River Watershed | collected 2017-08-18 | reverse complement strand
TTAGGCATGATGTCATCCTGACAAATTTTCCATGAGCTTTAACTGTGGTTGCAAAAATGTTAAATTCAAGTCGAAAAGTGGATGTCCGCGGTTAGGTTAAAAGGTGAAAGGTGTGGTGAGGGTTTCCGGACGGATAGAATCAAATAATTTGAAAAAGCAAAAATAGATTTAAGAGGTAGTGATGGCTAAACGTAAGATAAGATATAGTGAAGGTGATGTATTTTTAGTGCCCTCCAGGGATGGTAAGTTTTTTGTTGGGCAAATTGTAGTTGATGGCGATTCTGATATCGGGGCATTATTTTGCTATTTTTTTGACCTAAAAGTTACCATTGATGAAGCACAGAATATCTCTGATTTGTCGTCAGAAAAAATTATAAGCGCAATTTTAATTACACCCGAGATGATACAGCGAGGTTATTGGACAATAATCGCTAATTGTCCAGTAGTTCAAAGTGTTCATGAGAAATTATATTGGCGTTTAAAAGAAAATAATTTTGTTGGTTCTCGAGTTAACGGTGGTGGTCTGATAGCGGATAAGCTGGATACCTACTACGGACTTCTTGAAGAGAGCTATTGGGCTCGGTTGGACATGGTATATGAAGCGTTTTTAGTTCCTCCAGAAAGACGTCAGTCTTGATATTTGTAAACAAGCATGTGTGAAAACGACAGCAGCCTGGGCAGTACATTCCGGCAGAGGTGATCAGTAGTCGCCAGCAGGGCAGGCGATGTGATGCAGTGCCTGCAGTTGCTGGCACTGATGAAATTGATCACCTCTGCTGATTTTGACTGATCGCTCGGCTGTTTTTCACTGCCCAGTCTGCTGAAAATATGCTGATTTAGATCAGCGAACCTATCTGCTTTGATGGGGGACGTTTTCGATTCAGTTTACGAATGACCCATTCCAAGCCATCCTTTGATTTTTTGACCTGCTATTGTTTTACTTGCTTCGCCTCGTTGAGTTCTTGATAGACGGAGAACAGATCTGATTTTCGAACCAGATACAAAAAATACTGCCTTTCTTTTATTGGCCTAATTAACCCAATATCTTCAGCCATCAGCAAAACACTATTTTGTATTTGGGATGTAAGATGAACATCTTCGTCAGAATGTAGTGGCACACTGAATTTGGCCACTTTGTTAAAGGTGATTTGCTGGGCTCTCGAAAAATCGAATGACTGCAAATAAGGCAAAGCCGACATTCGTTTTTTCGAGAGAGTCAGTTTCGAATGGCCGCAATTCGCTCAAAGCCGTCAATCAATTAACTTGCTGATGGCTTAAAATGGTTCTTATGTGATGATGCAACTGGCGGTAAGCCGCGAGTGATCATTGTGGTAAATGTAATAGCCCTTTTTTAAAACGGACAATTTTGCAATAAAGCAGTTTTATCAGTGATTGTTGCATTCAGAAGTTTTGTCATTCAGCTAAAAATCAGTGAAGACATGTCATTTAAGATGAACATATTTTGTAAATCCATCGAAAGGAACCCCTGATGCACCTGACGTTTGAGAAGAAAAATACTTGGCGGATCTTGAGTATTCTTGCCCTATCCACAGCATTAAACGCTTGCCAAACCATCAGCGATCAAGCGATGGTGCTGGATCCCAAATTTAGCCGTGAGGCAACAGAATATCGTTTACAGCGTCCAATGTGGACCTTGAAAGATGAAGCCTATCAGCAAAACTTCGGTGCATTTGCGATCAATGACATCGATTTGTCCGGAAAATCCATGCAGCGACGACTCACTAATAGCCATTTGGTGATGACAGATGCGGATGATTTAGCGTTTCAGTTTTTGTTCCATGATGTGGTCAATCTCGACCCGCAAAGAGTCAACAGCTATATCCTGACAGGCGAGCAAGATTTTGAATTTAAAGTCCAGCATCTCGGGCAGCAGCCGGTCCATAGTCGCTGTAAAATGCTCTATCAAGGTCAAAGTGATGTGACGACCGACAATGAGGTAAATAGCTACAACTGGGAAACTCAGTCGCAATTGCAGAATCATTTAGGTTGTGTGTTAAGTCAAAATGGTCAAATATCTGAGTTGTTGATTGCACAGCAAGGGCAGGCAACTCCGCAATTAAAGCTGCATAAAGGCAGTGTGCGATTGCGAATTGAACCCGTCACTACGGCTTTGTATAAAGTTGGCGATCGCTGGACACCGACCCCGATGATCACTGACCAAGTGTTCGGTTACAACTTTTTTCTCGATGAGCAGCAAGTTGCTGCGGTCACTGTGGATAATAACTTTCCAAAGCTTTGGCTAGCCAACCAACAATCAGCTGAGCAACAGCAATGGCTGGTTGCCGTGGCCTATAGTTTTATCATGTTCGATTGGCATAATGATTGGCAACAAACCGGGCGCCCAGAATAGCTGGGCGCAGCTCTGTCGCGATTCACTCGGAGGTTGTGCTTGCCGCAGCCTCCTTCGGTGGGATGGGGGAGAAATAGCCAATCAGCAACATCAAACCGCCCACCGAAACAAAAGATACGATCCGTGTGAGCGAGCCTTGCTCAGCCAAATCCACTAAGAACAATTTGGCGATGACAATCGCCATAAAACCTAAGCCAAGCAGCCAACCCATTCGCAGCGCTTTGTAGCTAGAGTACAACATCGTACTGAGCGCCAACAAAGCCCAAAAAATTGATAAGGCCATTTGCACTTCAGCACTTTTTAAAAGTGCAATTAATTCATAGGGTAACGCCAAATAATGGTGCAGACTGCGCAGCAATACCACATTCATCAGCAGGAAACTCACGCCTGCAATGATGAGCAACCGCTGTTGCGCCATGGCGGGATAACGCCAACAAAAGTGCAGCGCAATAGCCGCAGAGAGCAGCATCACCGCATCATTGCTATTAAAAATTGGCAATGCGAGGGCCGTTGGTAATTGCGGCAGCACGGCACTAAAAGCCGCTACACAGAGCAATAAGCCATGCCATGGCAGCTGTAGATGCCCAAGATACAAAGTTTCCAGCTGAGCCACTGGCCATAACTGCCGCCGCCATAAACCAAAAATAATCAGCAAAGGTACAACGAGCACTAAAAGTGCTAACCAGGCTAAAGCCGTGTCACTGAATTGCCATTGTTGCTGCCAATAAGCCACTTGCCACACTAGCAACATAAATGCGGTATAGGCTGAGGCAAAATGCCAAGCCGGCGCTTGCTGGGCTTCGCGATAAAGCCAACGATATTGAAAGCCAAACACCAGTGCGATGGTCAAAGTGCCTAAGAGCGAGAAGGGGCTTTGCCAAGTTTGCAGCGACTCCACGCTCATTTGGTTAAACCATAGCAAGCCCGCAAAGGCTAAAACGCCGTAGGCCAATTGCTGCGGACGTCGCCAAGCGAGTCGTTTGGCAATCGTTAACAGCAAGAGCACTGACAGTGTCGCTGTCAGAACCAAGACCATGGCAAATTGGCTGCGAGCGTGGGCGAAAATATCAAGATGGAGTGCGCCCAACCACCAGATCAGCGCGAGGTAAAATAGCCAAGTTGACAGTTTGAGTTCAAAACCACTCGCGTGTTGGTCGAAAATACGACTGATAGCAAAGCCTGAGAACGCCATCACCGCCAGATTTAAAAAATCACCACTGAGAATTGCCGTTGCCCCTGCACTAATGCCACTAGCAAGTAAAGCGATTGCAGCCACGCCATACAGCGCCAATCCAGACCAGCGGGTGAAAGGTCGGTTTTGTTTAAAGCCAAGCCAAATAAGCGCTACGGCTTCGATGGCAAAACTGACACTCGTCCATTTGGCATTGAGCAGTAAAGGAATTAACAGCGTTGCAAAACCAACCGCCAGCACTGTCAAACTATAAGTAAACAGCGCATGGCTTGCGCCCAATCGTTTTTTCAAGACTATCGCCAACAGGCCATACACACAGGCAAAACTGAGCGCACTATAGGCGTCCCCATGCTCCAGGTGATGAGTGATAAATAATTGCTGACCAAAGGTCAGGATCGGCAGACCAAACATCAAGCTGCCATCAATAAAGCCTTTCAGGTTTGGTGGTTGACGCAGCGAAAATAACACCATAACTGCCAAATACATGAAAAAATACAAGGCGATAAAGGGTTGGACATAGAGATAATCACTGGCTTGGTAGCGATCTAAACACCAAGCCAGACTAATGCCAAAAGTAAAAATAAAGCCGCAAATATTGACTTGTCGCCAGGCTTTGAACCATGCAATCACCAGCAAACCGGCATTTAATAACGCGTAGTAAGTAAACAGGCCAACATAGTTATTGCTGCCATCTGAGGTGAGCAGCGGCACTAAAAAGCCACCGGCTGTGGCAAACAAAGCCAAAATTTGCGCCTGTTGTTTTACCGCTAAGTAAACGCCGGCGATGACCACAGCGAGCATCAAGCTAAAAGCCAAGCCCAAACTCAGCACGGGATAAAGCTTGGCAGCCATAAAAATCGTTAGGTACATGACGGCTAAACCACCGCCTTGTAACACCAAGCCATATTGTTGACGATGGCGCGTACGCCAACCTATGCCAAGCAGCGCAAAACCAACCAAGCCGAGGCCAGCCAAGCGGGCTTCTAACGGCAATAAGCCACTGGCAGATACGTATTTAGCGAGAAAACTCAGACCAATAAATAAAATCAACATGCCGACTTTCACTAAGGGATTGCCGGTAAAAATGAAATCTTGCACCTGAGACAATAGCTTTTGCAGGCCTGAGGCAATATCGGGCAAGTCCGTTTGAGTTGATTGATTTTGGGTGTTGCTGGCACGAGACTGCTCTGTTTTCGCATTGGCAGCAGCGGCTGTCGAAGTGGCAGCTGTCGTAGCGGCAGCTGTTGATGTGACGACGGGGGAAGCAACGGTAAGCGCAGCAGCTGCTGGCTCGTTGATTGTCGCCGAAGTTGAGGTAGAGCCGAGCCCAGAAACTGGTTCGGCAATCGTTTCTACTCTCGCTTCAGATAGAGCAATTGGCTGGGCTTGTTGAGCCGCAACCACCGTAGCGCCAGCATCATAACCCGCCGAAGTTTGCCCGGTATTGGTGCCATGGGCGACAGTTTTGGCTCGTTGCTCAGCAGTATTGGGCGCCAGTTGTTTTTTTATCAACTGGAGTTCTTGTTGGAGCTGATTCAGTTTGTTGCTGAAGTGCAGCCACTGGACACACAGCGCCGCAACCAAAGCACCCACTAAAGCGCCAAAACTATCGGCGTGGATAAGTCCCACGATGGCCCCAATGAAGGCGGCTATCAACGTCAATGCCATCAGTGCTTCCTCGCTGCAGCTATGTTGCAAAGTCTAGTGTGAAGTTCATTTTCAAACATATGTTGCAATGACGTTATCGCATTCTCGCAACGAGTGCAAATTGCACTGCGGCATGGGGATAGCGCCTAGGTTGCCGATTGAGGTCGCTGATTGAATAGGCTGATTGAGTTGGCTGGGCGTGTTCGTTGGGTCTATTTTGCAGATTTGACTCACCCAGCGTGTGCTGGGTGAGTCAATCATTCAGATTGCAGTGTGATTGTCTATTTACTGCTGAGTGGCCGCTTTCATGCCCCTGACAAACTCAGTGAGCTGAGCTAACAACTGGGCTGGTTGTTGTTGATATTTCTCGATAATCGCCACAATCGCCGAACCCGAAATTGCGCCTGCAGCCCCAGAATCAATGGCAGCCTTGACATGCTCAGGTTTAGAAATACCAAAGCCCAGCAATGTTGGCGCTGCATGATAATCTTTTAATTTTTGTACCAAAGCGTTCGCAGGCATTGCTGCGACAGTTTCAGCACCTGTCACCCCAGCACGGCTTAACAAATAGGTATAACCACGGCCATAACTGGCAACTTCACGTAAACTGTCATCAGTGATGTTTGGCGGTGCTATAAAAATTTGTGCAATATCATGGGTTTGCGCTGCATTTCTAAAAAGCTTGCTTTCATGCAACGGCACATCTGCAATTAATATCGAATCAACTCCAGCTTGTTTTGCTTGTTGGTAAAAATTGCTGATCCCCCGTGCCATCACTAAATTGGAGTACAGTAATAATCCAATAGGGATTTGCGGTTGATACTGGCGAATTTTGGCGATGAGTTCAAAACATTGGGCTGGCGTCACCCCCGCAGCCAAGGCGCGAATATTGGCACCTTGGATCGTTGGGCCGTCCGCAATCGGATCGGAGAACGGGATCCCCAACTCTAATGCATCGGCACCTGCATCAATCAGCGTTTTGATAATGTCAAAAGACAATTCTAAACTTGGATCGCCAATCGTCACGAAGGGAACAAAAGCGCCTTGGTTGGCGGTCGCCAAGCGTTTAAACATCAAATCATAGCGTTGCATTAGTGAGTCTCCGAATTATTGCTGGCTTGGCGTGCGGCTAAAACTGACATGACATGACCTAAGTCTTTATCACCTCGGCCCGATAAATTGACTAACAGCACCATCGGGCTGGTGGCGGCCTTTGCCATTTTTAAGGCATGGGCGAGCGCATGTGAGCTTTCTAAAGCAGGGATGATCCCCTCTGTTTTCGCCAAGGCTTGGAAGGCTTCTAAAGCTTCATCATCATTAATCGCCACATATTCAGCACGGCCAATCGAGGCCAAATAAGTATGTTGCGGCCCAACTGCAGGGTAATCCAAGCCCGCCGAAATTGAATAGGATTCTTCAATTTGACCATCGCTGGTTTGCATGATGGCGGTATAGGCCCCGTGTAAAATACCAAAACTTCCGGTCGATAACGCGGCACCATGTTGATGGGTTTCAATGCCCATCCCGCCAGGTTCTACGCCAATTAACCGCACGCCATCTTCTTTGATAAAGTCGGCAAACATGCCAATCGCGTTGGAACCGCCGCCAACACAAGCGAGCACTGCATCAGGCAAACGGCCTTCAGCGGCCAAAATTTGTTGCTTGGCTTCTTCGCCAATCATTTTTTGGAATTCACGCACAATCGTCGGGAATGGGTGAGGGCCCGCTGCGGTGCCCAGCAAATAATGGCTGGTGGCGTAGGTCGCTGACCAATCGCGCATCGCTTCATTGACTGCATCTTTTAAAGTGCCCGAGCCAGCAGTGACCGGAATGACGGTTGCGCCCATTAGTTTCATGCGAAAAACGTTGGGCTGTTGGCGCTCAATGTCTTTGGCACCCATGTAAATTTTACAATTTAGACCCAATAAAGCACAGGCGAGTGCCGTGGCCACGCCATGTTGGCCTGCACCCGTTTCAGCAATAATGTCTTTTTTGCCCATGCGCTTGGCTAATAAGGCTTGGCCAAGCACTTGGTTCGTTTTGTGAGCGCCGCCATGCAATAAATCTTCGCGCTTCAGGTAAATTTTCACCAAAGGGTTTGGTGAAATGTTGCGAGTTAAGGTCAGCGGCGTTGGACGCCCTGCATACTCGGTTAATAACTGTTGAAATTCAGCATGAAAGGCAGGATCTTGCTGGGCATCAACAAACGCCTGTTCTAATTGACGCAGTGCAGGCACTAATAATTCTGGCACAAACATGCCACCGTATTCGCCAAAGTAGGGGTTAAGCAAAGTTGTGGTCATTTTGATACTCTCTAATGTTGGTAAATGCTTCAGTAATTTTTGCTGGATCTTTGACGCCAGGAGCGCTTTCTAAGCCAGAATTCATATCAAGGCCGGCAATGGCTAAATTGAGTGCTTCTTTCACGTTGCTCGGCGTTAAACCGCCAGCGAGCATCACCGGCTTCTGTAAGATCTGGCTTTGTAATAAGCGCCAATCGAATTTAACGCCAGTACCGCCGGGAATGCCGGGTTGGTAAGCATCTAGTAGAATGCGGTCTGCTTCTTGGCTGAACGTCGGTAATGCATCACTGACCCGATAAGCTTTCCAGATCTCGATGCCTTTGTTTAATAAGGTTTTCAGCTGCACCAAATAATGCTCATCTTCGTTGCCATGCAGTTGCACCGCCGCAAGTTGCAGTTCATTGGCAATGAGAGCCACTTGCGCTGGGGCTTCATCGACAAAAACACCCACATAACGCAAGTGGGTCGCATCCTTAATGGCTTTGGCCTGTTGCATAGTGACAAAACGCGGAGATTTTGGATAAAAAATCAAGCCACCAAAAGCGGCTCCCGCGGCAGCGACTTGCTGTGCCTGCTCCACCGTGGTGAGACCACACACCTTGTGTTCCCCTCGCGTGAGTGCGTGGACAGCGCGCGTTAAATCGGTTTGGGCCATTAGCGAGCTACCCACCAAAAAGGCTTTGGCTACTTTGCCTAATTGCCGAACTTGCGCATTGGTGTAAATCCCTGACTCAGAAACGACAGTAGTACTTTTGGGGATCAGTCGAGCCAAACGGAAGGTGGTGTCGAGATTGGTCTCTAAGGTGCGCAAATCGCGATTATTAATGCCAATCAGTTCAGCCTTCAAGGCCACAGCTCTGAGAGTTTCACTCTCATTACTGACTTCGGTCAACACCGTCATATTAAGTTGATGCGCAAGTGCGGCCAGCTCCTGATATTCGCTATCCGATAATACCGATAACATCAGGAGCACCGCATCGGCACCTTGCGCACGGCCTAAATAAATTTGATAAGGATCGATGATAAAATCTTTATGCAACAGCGGGACATCGAGTAAACCGCGCATGGTCGCAAGATAATCATAACTGCCCTGGAAGAATTTTTGGTCGGTCAGCACCGAGACGCAATCGGCATATTGGCCATAGACACCGGCAATTTCAGCCAAATCAAAGTGAGGGCGGATGAGGCCTTTGGAAGGGGATGCTTTTTTGCATTCCAAAATAAAACGGGCACCCGGTTGGCGTAGCGCCTGCAAAAAACTGCGGCGCGTTGGACTGACTTGTTCGATAAAACTCAACAAAGGCTTTGTCGCTTTTAGCGCTTCGACTTCGAGTCGTTTATGGGTGATGATAGTTTCTAACACATTAGCCACGACTGGACTCCTTTAATCTTTCGAGTACTTGCCGCGCCTCATTAGTGGCTAACATGGCGAGTACTTGTTGGGTATTGGCGACTAAATCTTCGCCATGACCACAAATTTTCAGCATCGCGGCAACATTCGCCGCAATGGCATACCGATGCGGCATGGGCGCTGTGCCCTCTAAGATGGCTAAGCTGGCTTTGGCATTGTCGCTCGGCGTGCCACCGGCAATATCACTGAGTGCAATGGCTGGCAAACCAAAATCAGCGGCAGTCAGCTGAAAACGACGGATCTGTCCTTGCGCGACTTCGGTCACTTGCGTCACGCCGTGCAGTGCAATTTCGTCACATCCTTCACCGTGGACAACCCAGGCGCGTTCAATGCCTAGATTGATCAAGGCTTCGGCTAACACATCACACAATGCCGCATCGTAGACGCCGAGTAACTGAAATTTCGGCCGAGTGGGATTGAGTAATGGGCCCAGCACATTAAACAAAGTCCGAGTTTTCAGGGCTTGACGCACTGGCATCGCATGACGGATCCCCGGGTGATAAATCGGCGCAAATAAAAAGTTGACCCGCGCTTGGTTGAGGGTGTTTGCCGCAACTTCAGGTGTCATTTGAATATTTACGCCAAGTTGCTCTAACAGATCAGCGGAACCACTCTGCGAAGAGACACTGCGATTGCCATGTTTCGCCACTTGCAAACCACAAGCCGCCGCCACAATCGCGGCAGTGGTCGAAATATTGATGGTATTGCTGCCATCACCGCCAGTGCCACAACAATCGATGGCCATTGGGAAATCACCCGGTAACGCAGTGGCGACCGCTCGGAATGCTTGGGCGGCTCCGGCAATTTCCTCAGCAGTTTCCCCTTTAAGCTTCAGGGCAACTAATGCGGCACTCAGCACGATGGGATCGACATTCCCTTGCGCAACCTCAGTGAAAAATTCAGCACTTTGCGCAAGCGACAGCGACTGTTTTGCGAGCAATTGATTGAGAGAAGCTTGCACTGGACTCATGACGATTGCTCCTCGGTTAAATAGGCCAAAGTTTGCGCCAACAAGGGTTTACCTAACGTGGTTAAAATCGATTCCGGATGAAATTGAAAACCAAGCACGCGATGCTCGCGATGACTAATCGCCATCGGGATATGCTGATAATTGGCAATCACTTGCAGCTGTTCCGGTACTGCTGTGGCCATCAACGAGTGATAACGAGCCACTGGAAATGGCCTCGGCAAATTAGCAAACACGGGATGCTCAGCAAGATCAATATACGAAGTTTTGCCATGCACAGTTTCACCGGCGCGGCCAACTTTGCCACCGTAATATTCAACCAAAGCTTGATGGCCTAAACAAATCCCCAGCATTGGATATCGACCCGCACATAAGGCGATTAATTCGGGCATTGAGCCCGCATCGGCCGGCGCGCCGGGCCCAGGTGATAATAACAGCACCACAGGTTGTTGCTCGGCTTGCATTTTTTCAAAAATAAACTGTGCTGGCACTGTGTTGCGATAGAGTTTCAGCGTGCAGCCCAGTTGCGCAAGTTCGTCGACTAGGTTGTAAGTAAAGGAGTCTTTGTTATCGAGTAAATACACGAGGCTCATGGCTTCACTCCTTGTGCGGCTAAAATGGCACTAATCACTGCTTGGGCCTTGGAACGGGTTTCATCGGCTTCGGCTTGAGCAATGGAGTCAAACACCACGCCTGCACCAGCTTGAATGTGCGCATGACCTTCAGCCACATAAGCGCTGCGGATCACGATACAGCTATCAAAATCACCATTGCCACTGAAGTAGCCAACTGCGCCGCCATAACTACCGCGACGTTTGCCTTCAACTTGACGGATCAGTTCGGCCGCACGCACTTTCGGCGCACCCACCAAAGTGCCCATGTTCATACAGGCTTGATAGGCATGCAGTGCATCTAATTGCGACTTCAACTGGCCGACCACTCGAGAGACTAAATGCATCACATAAGAATACCGATCGACTTTCAACAGCTCTTTGACATAACGACTGCCAGGCACGCTGATGCGGGCGACATCGTTGCGCGCTAAATCCACCAGCATTAAGTGCTCGGCTTTTTCTTTGTTGTCTTGGCGCAGTTCTAACTCGATGCGGCTATCTAAATCGCGGTCAATTTGTCCTTGGGCATTAAAGCCACGCCGCCGGGTGCCTGCGATCGGATAAATCTCAACTTGACGGCTGTCCGCGGCAAACTTCAAGGCTGATTCCGGCGAGGCGCCAAATAAGGTAAATGCCGGATCGCGCAAGAAAAACATATAAGGGCTCGGATTTTGTTGTTTGAGCTTGGCGTAAGCGGACAATGGGCACGGGCACGGCACACTAAAACAACGACTCGGCACCACTTGAAACACATCGCCAGCCACGATGTTTTGCTTCAGTTGCTCAACTTGAGCAACAAAATCGGCGTCGCTAATATCAACGCGCACGGCAATGTTTTGCGCTTCCGCGATGGCCGCAGGGGTAAAAGTCGGTGTTGTTGAGAGTAAACGCGACAGCTGTTCCAGCCGTTTGCCAATGCCGAAACAGGACACCATGGCTTGTTCACCACAAAACACGTTGCCGACCAGTCGTGCTTGTTGTTGCTGATGATCCAGCACTAACAGCGTTTCTGCCAAATAAAATAAAAAGTCAGGGCAGGCATTTTCACCAACAGGCACTGGCGGTAAATCCTCCACCACAGCCACCATATCGTAGCCAATCACACCACCTAGAAAAATGGCAAAAGGCTCATCACTTTGGCTACGCAGTTGTTGCTGTAAAACGCGCAGTACACTGAAGGGATTCGCGCAGAGTAATTTGCTGTCTTCATCCAACAGTGGATCAGGCCGCTTAAACTCAATCAACAGTTGTTTGTCTTGCAAAGTCGCTTGTGAAAACTGAGTGCTGAGATAATCAAGCACGGCGATGCCGTTGTCAGAGACCGCTCGGATCGTTACGGTTTGATCCAAACATTCGATGCGCACTGCCGCATCAATCAGCATCAGCGTTTTTAGATTATCTTTACTGTCGATTTCGGCCGATTCCAGCAGTAATGAATAAGGGCTATCAGCAGATAAGTGTTGGTAACAGCCAAGCGCATCGGCTTGGTAGGGGATTGCTTGAGCAATGCTGGCGACTTCGCCAATTTGCTGGGTGATTTGACTAAAAATCATCGAAACTTCCTAAATGTCCCGCGCCATACGGGATTGCTTATGCAATGATTGAAAAACTATCGTCTAAGATTGGGCCTGCGCCTCCGACTGAAAATTGCCACCATCGCCAAGAGATTAATGCTACTAAACTCATGTTTTTCCTCAATTTATTACAAAAATTCGAACATTTAAGTTAAAAAAAAGGCCCGTTGCTTGAACGGGCCTTGGGGTTTATTTTGGGTAAACAACACCAACACACGTCCAATTAAGGCGTATGCCACCACCACCAAGTAGTGTTTGTTGCTGCAATGAAAGAAAAATTCAACATCGGGTTGTTTTTCACCTGCGTTTACCTACTGCTATAAAACCGCAGAACCTGCGTTGAGTCAACCCTTGGCGGTTAAAAAATCGAAATAAAAACGTGTAGATGGCTAAATGCGCAGAGCTGTAACACTTAGTTTGCAGCCATTCGAGACTCACCTAGGCGCATTTTGCTCGCACAGCGCTCATCGATTTCTGCTTGTTCATCCGACACGGCTGCCTTTGCGCATCAAGAGAATCCGGCAGGAACTATTGCGCAGTCTGTGTCATAATGAGGCAATTATTCGGGGTAAACGGCGTGTTTAACCCAATTCTAGCCTTGAGATCTTGCATGAAGATTGATTTACACAGTCACACTTATTATTCCGATGGTGTGCTAAGTCCAACCGAATTGGTGCATCGCGCCATTAGCCAGAAAGTTGAAGTCCTGGCAATTACTGATCACGACACAGTGCTCGGGTTAGCTGAAGCTAAACTTGCTATTGCAACTGAGCAACTGCCGCTGCAACTGATTGCTGGTGTGGAAATTTCAACCAGTTGGCACGAGTTCGAAATTCATATTGTTGGGTTAGGCATCGATGCCGATGATGAGTTATTTCAGCGTCGTTTGGCCAGTCAACAACAACGGCGGATTGAACGAGCAAAAGAAATGGCGCGGCGTCTGACTAAACACCAAGTTCCTGATTGTTTTGAACAAGTGCAAGCGTTGGCCCATGGTGGTGCTATCACGCGCACCCATTTTGCGCGCCATCTGGTCAATATCGGTAAAGCCAATTCGTTAAGTGGTGTGTTTAAGCACTATTTAGCACGGGGCAAGGCGGGTTATGTGCCCAATAATTGGATTGCGCTGGCGGAAGCGGTGCAGTGGATCCATGAAGCGGGCGGCATTGCCATCTTAGCGCATCCATTGAAATACAAATTAAATGGCAAATGGTTAACTCGGCTGATGCGCGAATTTAGTGAAGCCGGTGGGGATGCTGCTGAAGTCGCGTCTCCCCAACAAACGCCGGTGCAAAAACGGGAAATCTGGCGGTTGTGTCAGCAGTTTGGTTTAGTGGCGTCGGTTGGATCCGACTTTCATCAACCGACCGATTGGAATGAATTAGGTCGTGGCCTGTATATGACCGATGATATTGTGCCCGTTTGGCAGACCTATCCTGATTTGCTCGATGAACCTGCTGCGCATGAAGAAATGCTGGGTTAATTGATTGGCTGCGTGCACAACTTTTAGCAGTTCCCTGTGCTAATTTTTCAAAGCAACCAGCAAATTTTCAAGTTCACTTGTGATGCCTAATAAAAATTGCTATTGCTTATAGAGCAGGCTTGATGTCAGCGCCAGTGAGAGCGCTAAGGAATTGTTATGAGTCAGTTTTTTTATCTTCATCCAGATAACCCACAGCTGCGTTTAATCAAACAAGCCGTGCAAATTGTCAAACAAGGCGGCGTGATTATTTACCCAACCGATAGTGGCTATGCTTTGGGCTGCCACATTGGCGATAAAACGGCTCTAGAGCGAATTTTACAAATTCGACAAATCAGTGGCGAGCACCATTTAACCTTGATGTGTAAAGATTTATCGGAGCTTTCGGTGTATGCCAAAGTAGAGAATTCGGTATTTCGCTTATTAAAAAATAACACGCCAGGTGCTTACACCTTCATTTTACGGGGCACGAAAGAAGTGCCGAAACGCTTGTTAAATGAAAAAAAGAAAACCATTGGTCTGCGCATTCCTAATCATAAAATCGCCCAAGCCTTATTGGCAGAATTGGGTGAGCCTTTGATGTCCAGTTCACTGATTTTACCCGGACGTGAGGTGACTGAAAGCGATCCTGAAGAGATGCGTGATCAACTCGAACGCCAAGTCGATTGTATTTTGCATGGTGGCGTTATTGCCGGGGATCCGACGACAGTGATTGATTTCTCTGATGATGTGCCAGTCATTGTGCGGGAAGGCGCCGGTGATGTGAGGCCATTTAGTTAGTTGAGTATGAGTGAATTGACCGAAGCTGCGCCAATCCAGAATCCAAACAGCCTGACGCCCTTAACCATTCAAAACCCATTGCCGCTTGCAATGGTGCGGGGTGAAGCCGTCATCGAGCGGCCGGAAGACTTGTTTATTCCGCCCGATGCGCTGGAAGTCCTGCTGGAAGCCTTCGAAGGGCCATTGGATTTTTTGCTGTATCTGATTCGTAAACACAAATTTGATATCGTCGATTTACCCATTAACGAAATCACCCTGCAGTACATGGAATATATCGATTTGATGCAGGATATGAATTTTGAATTAGCGGCCGAATATTTAGTGATGGCCGCGATGTTGGCGGAAATTAAATCCCGTTTATTATTGCCAAAACATGAAGAGTTCACAGATCCCGAAGTTGATCCTCGCGCCGAGTTGGTGCGACGTTTACAAGAATATGAACGGTTTAAACAAGCTGCATTAAATTTGGATGATTTACCGCGGGAAGAGCGAGATTTTTTCCAAGGCCATGTTGCGCTTCCCGAGAATTTTCAACCTCACGTCATTCTTCCTGAGGTTACTATGGCCGACTTGCTGGCGGCGTTGACTGATATTTCGAGGCGTGTAAAAGACTTTCAACATCATCAGGTGAGTAAAGAAAAATTATCAACACGAGAGCGCATGAGCCAAATTTTAGAGAAGCTTCGCGTCAATGGCTATCTTGAGTTTGCCGAATGTTTTACGTTAACCGAGGGTCGAGCAGGGGTGGTTGTCAGTTTCTTAGCCATTCTTGAGCTGACTAAAGAGAAACTGATCCAGTTAACGCAAGTAGAAGTTTATGGTCAGATCCACCTTAAATTGGCATAATACGTTGTTGGTTAATCTCAGTCGTTTCTGCTCGGTGCCGACTGGCGCAGCATGAAACTTTGCAGCATGAAACTTTGCAGCATGGTCCATCAGGTTTATTATTAGCACACGTATTAGCAAACGAATTAGCACAGGGACCCAAGGATTTGAAGGTGGCAAGCAAAATCAATGACGCTCAGCTCCTCCAGTTGCTGGAAGCTTGCTTGTTTGCCAGTGACAGACCGCTGACGGTTGAAGATTTGCAAACGACTGTTTTGCTTGATTTTCAACCGACGAAAAAACGACTGTTGCAAGCGCTCAAACAGTTGGCGTTGGATTATCAAGGGCGTGGCATTGAATTGGTGGAAACCGCCAAAGGGTATCGGTTCCAGTCTAAGGCTGAGTGGAGCCCTTATATTGCGTTGCTCTGGCCTGAACGCTCGCCGAAATATTCTCGGGCTGTGTTAGAGACCTTGGCACTGATTGCGTATCGCCAACCCATTACCCGCGGTGAAATTGAAGAGATCCGTGGGGTAACCGTCAGTAGTCAAATGATCAGAACCTTGCTCGATCGCGGTTGGATCAAAGTGGTGGGCCACAAAGAAGTGCCGGGGCGACCTGGTTTATATGCAACCACCGCAGATTTTTTAACCTATTTTGGTTTAAAGAGTTTGGCACAATTGCCAACCTTACCTGAACTCGCCAAAGTCGGCGATTTATTTAACACAGTCGGGATGACTGAGGAGTCTTTAGCATGAGTGAAAAGTTACAGAAAATTTTAGCCCGTAGTGGGGTTGGTTCGCGCCGTGAAGTTGAAACCATGATTAGCGCTGGCCGAGTGAATGTGGATGGCAAAGTTGCGCAATTAGGCGACCGAATTTTACCAACACAGCAAGTGCGGGTTGATGGTCATCCGGTGAAGTTGGCAGCAGAAGCTGAGCAAATTTGTCGAGTGATTGCCTACCATAAACCGGAAGGTGAGATTTGTACTCGAACTGATCCGGATGGTCGGCCAACAGTGTTTGACCGCTTACCTAAATTGCGTGGTGCGCGTTGGATCGCCATTGGCCGTTTGGATATCAATACCTCAGGTTTATTATTATTTACCACCGATGGTGAGTTAGCCAATCGCTTGATGCACCCTAAATTTGAAGTCGAACGTGAATATGCTGTTCGGGTATTTGGGGAAGTCACTGATGCCATCATTCAAAAACTGCGCACTGGCGTTGAATTAGAAGATGGCAAAGCGAATTTCAAGAAAATTAAAGCCAGTGGTGGCGAAGGCATCAACAAATGGTTCCATGTGACCTTAACGGAAGGCCGTAATCGCGAAGTTCGACGGATGTGGGAATCGCAAGGCACTGTTGTCAATCGCTTAATTCGCGTGCGTTATGGCGATTTATTATTGCCCAAGCACTTACCGGCTGGTGGTTACACCGAATATCCGCTGGAAGAAGTGAACTATCTACGCAAATTAGTGCATATGGATTACGAGACTGAGTCTTTGGCAAAACCGGAAGATCGCGATGAGCGTCGTCGTCGCATGGCCTCTATCAAGCGGGCTGTGCGTAAGCACCAAGTCGCAGTGAAATCAGGCGAAAAACTGGCAGAAAAAGCCGAAGCAAAACCGCAAGCAAAAAAACAAGAGCCGCGTAAACCCGGGAATAAGCCATTTAAAGGCAAAACCCGCACTCGGATGTAAGTTGATTGATGGGATGTTATTTATGAAAATGGCCGCATTTGCGGCCATTTTTTTTAAATTTTAAGAATGCTTGCTTCAGTAGCGTGAGTTTAATAATAAATGTCCCCTCGTTGATGTATTTGTGGCTCATCAAGCAGATCATCAAAACTGACCGCAAAATTTTTATGCGGTTCATCGACCGGGCTTAAGTACACGGCTCTTTCAGGGCCATCAATCCAGCGAACAATGCCCACACCGCGCTTACTTTGACAAATCATGCCGAGTTCAAGTGATTTTGCATT
>JACCEA010467821.1_pt1 | contig 17147 bp, 15 predicted proteins | sample 7449851 | NCBI WGS metagenome assembly JACCEA01 (sample SAMN15323453, study PRJNA562643) | freshwater metagenome | isolation source: river surface water | place: USA:Blue River Watershed | collected 2017-08-18 | reverse complement strand
TAAAAAAATTGCTTGTTGTTTTTTGATGAAATAAAAAAATTGAAAATAATTATCTTTATTTAATTATAATCATAGAAGATTAACAGAAACAATGGAAGTTGTTAATGAATTTAATATTGATGAGGCGATTAAACTGTCAGATTATTATATTTCTCAAAATAATGAAGAGCATTTAAAATATACTATTTTTTGTGCTGAAAATGGAATTGAAAGTAAAATGTTATATTTAAGTAAATATTATATTAAAAATAAAGACATTAAAAATAGTATTAAATATAGTTTAAGAGCATATGAAACTTTTGATAATTTAAGTTCATTGACACATATTTGTGAATGTCTTTATTATTTATTCTTTACAATTAATCAACATTTAGATAGTATTGATTATATGAAAGAACTCATTTATAAATTTGAGAAAATATTAATTCAAAGAGAATCTGATAATGTTGATTCATATGCATATTTATATCTTGGTAATATTTTTAAAATTTTGAAAAAATGTAAAAATATGGTAGTATTATATAATATCGCAATCAGAAAAGGGAATATTGAAGCAATGTATATCTTTGGTAAATTCTATTTATCTTTAAATATTCCAGATGGGGTAAGAATATTAGAAGAAGCAAGCAATAAGAATAATTTTTATTCAATTCAAGAATTGGGTTTATATTATTTTGAAACTGGTGATTTGATTAAATCATTTAAATATTATAATAAATTATTAGCATGGGAAAATACAAATACTAATGAAGAATTAGATGAATATGAACTTTTTAATAAGAAAGAAATTAAATTTAATCCATTAGTATATTTACATTTGGGGTTCTTATTTCATATTAATAATGAAATAAAAATGTCAATCCAATATTATAATAAATATATTAAATCAGAAATTGAAGAAAATGATTATAATTTATTAATTAGTGAGATTAAAGATTTATATATTTTCAAATCAAATACTAATAAGAAAAATATAAATGAAATTAGATATTATCTAATTAATTCAAGTGAATTTGAATAAATAATTGTGTTTCTTTATTATAAATATTAAATCTAACTTTTCTGTCAATATGTTCTTCTAATGATTTAATAAAATCTATAATATCTTTATTTAATTTAATTAATATTTGTTCAATATTAATTAAATCATCATCATGTACATTAATTAATTTAATATTTAGAATATCTTTTGAATATTTATAATTCATAAATTCATATATTAATTTATTACTAATTTTATTTATATATCCAATATAACGTCTTTTTACAGGGTCCAATTCCATGTTTTTATTAATTTATGTATAAATAAAAATAGATATATATTGTTTTTTTCAATTTTTATAAAAAATTGAAAAATTAGTCCAATAAAAACAAATAATTATATTATATTAATATATATTATGACTCAATCAAATGAAATTATTATTAATGATAAAATTAGTTTATTGGAAATATTAAATTTAAAAATAATAAGTACATTAATAAATGATTTTTCTGGAATGATAAAAATTAAAGTTGATACAACAAATATACAAATTATTGTTGAATTATTATTTAATTTTTATAAAAAATTAGATTGGAGATATGTAATCATCATACCAAATGTTATAATAGAAACATTAACAAATGATATAATTAATGTATTGATAAATATTGCAACTTTATATAAAGAAGATATTTTAATGTTGGTAAAACAAAAAGACGGGTATCATATTTATTTGAAAAATAATTTATCAAAAAATGATACTAAAAATTTAGTGTTAAAAAATGTTCTAAATGAATTAACATTTACATTTGATAAAGATATTTATTCTGGTTATTATTTATAAATCATCTAAATCGTCTAAATTATAATCATTCAATATTCTATTTATTCTTTTTGGATTTAGAGATATAATTGCACTTTTTTCTAATAATTCATTTTTTATTTTATTGATTCTTCTTCTTAATAATCCATAAAATATTTTTCTATAAAATTTTGAATAATATATTTCCCTAAATTTATTAACTATATTAATTGATCTAATTTGTAAATCTGGATAAATTCTAATATTTGGAATAGTATATCCATAATGAAGATCGGGCATTATTGGTAAATAATATAATTTATTATTTCCACAATTTAAATCTTGTAAATATTTTGGTAATTTTGGTAATCTTGTTAATTTATTATTATTACAATTTAATGTTTTTAGATTATTTGATAATTCTGGTAAAACAGTTATTTCATTATTTTGACATTTTAATGTTACTAATTTTGGTAATCTTGGTAAATTACTTAATTTATTATTATTACAGGTCAAATAAGATAATCTATTTGGTAACTCTGGTAGAACACTTAATTTATTATTATTACATTCAAAGAAAACTAAATTATTTGGCAATTTGGGTAATGATACTATTTGATTAAAACTACAATTTATCAAATCAATACTATCTGGCAAATCAGGCAAATTAATTAATTTATTATTACTACATGATATGAATTTTAAATTATATGGTAATACTGGTATTTCACTTAAGTTATTATTATCACACATTAATGAATCTAAATATATTGGTAAATTTGATAATTGTGTCAAATGATTTGAATCAATATATAATTTAATTAAAGAATCTGGAAAATTTTTAATTATTTTTATCTTATTACAAGAACAATCTAATTCAATTAAATTATTTGGTAATATAGGTAAAACTGATAATAAATTATGATCACATTTTAATTTAATTAAATTTCTTGGTAAATTATTTGGTAAATATTTAATTTTATTATTATCACAAATTAATTCTCTTAAATTAGTAGGTAAATATGTAATATTATTCATTTCATTATTACTACAATCTAAATATTCTAATGTATATGAAATAAATGGGAGGGATTTTAAATCACATTTTGATATTACTAATATTTTTAATTTTACAAATTTTGAAAAAGAATCATATGATAATGATGATAAATTATATTTGTTTAATTCAATACATTCACTAGTTTCATCATATGAATCAATATATTCAGACATTCTCATTTAATAATAAATGTTTATTAATTCATAATTATTTAAATTTTCAATTTTTATAAAATACCATATTTATAATCATAAAGATATTATATTTATAATCATAAGATACTATTTTTTTTAAAGAAAAAAATTGTCATAAGATACTATTTTTTTTAAAGAAAAAAATTGTCATAAGATACTATTTTTTTTAAAGAAAAAAATTGAAAAAAATATCATTAATACAATATATAATAATAAATATAAATATAACTTTCTCAAAAACCAATAAAATGGAACTTGTGAAAAAATATGAAGAACTACAAAATGAGGATTGTTCTTGTATGTTGTGTAATAATAAAATTAAACAAAAATATTCATTATTTCTTTTGAAATGTGGACATACTTTTCATAATGCATGTATTTATAAATATGCAACTAGACAAAATAATTGTTGTCCAAAATGTAAGATGTGTTCTTTCTATGAGTCATCTAATTTATTAAGGGCATGTAATGAAAGATATGATTTAATTGATAAAACAAATATATTACAATTAACTGATTGTATCAATTTTTGTATTGCATCTGCAATTCAAGGTTATGGACCTGCACAATATAAATTATTATATTTTTTAACTAAATATTATAATAATTATAATAATGAAACTATTATTAAATGGTTAGAGTTTTCATCAGAAAATAATTTTGAAGATGCACATAATGCACTAGCAATGTATTATGAAAAAGGAATAATTGTTAAAAAAGATATAAATAAAGCATTATATTATCATGAAAAATTAGTTAATATGAATCCTAATAAATATTATGATTCTGCACTATTTGTTGCTAAATATTATATTAAAAAAGGTAATATAAAAGAAAATAAAAATAAAGATAAAATACCGCCTGAAGATTTTTATAATATTAAAAAAGGATTTAATTATTTAAAACATGCTATTGATAATGAAAATGATGAAGCATTATATATATATTCAAAATTTTATTATTATGGTATTATTATTAAGAAAAATATAACTACAACATATAATATATTATTAAAATTAACAAATAAAAATTATCCTGATGCTATTTGTAATTTAGCAAAAATGTATTATGATGGTATTCATGTTAAGAAAAATATAAAAAAATCTATTGAATTATTTGAGAAAGCATCATATTTTGAACATCCTACTGCATTATATTATTTAGGAATGTACTATTTTGATATTGATAAAGAGAAATCATTCAAATATTTCTTACGTAATGCAGAAAATAATAATCCAGAATCTCAATATGTTTTATCTCAATTCTATTTTAAAGGATTAATTGATAAAGTTGATGAAATATCTGGATTTAATTGGTTGAAAAAATCAGTTATTAATGGTTATCCAAAAGGTGCATTATATCTTGCTCATTGTTATGAAAATAGTATTGGTACTGTCCAATCTAATAACAATGCCTTATTATATTATAAAATAGCCGCTGATAATGGTGATAGTGAAGGAATTAAAGGAGTCCAATTCTATAGTTTATTTAATAAAATGTCATAAAAAATTGCTTGTTTGTTTTTTGTAAATAAATTGCTTGTTTGTTTTTTGTAAATAAATTGCTTGTTTGTTTTTTGTAAAAAAAATTGAAATTTAATATTATTAATTACTTGAAATATTAATATTTTATAAAAACATCAAATACAGACAAAGGACTGAAAGATGGCAATCACTATTGGTATTGAAGAAGCTATTGTATTATCAAATGAATATATTTCAAGGAATGATGATAGACATTTGAAATATACTATTTTCTGTGCTGATAATGGTGTTAAAGAAAAAATGTGGTATTTAACAAACTATTATATTAAAAATAAAGATATGACAAACAGTATCAAATATTTTGATAAATTATACACAGAATTTAATGATAAAAAAGCATTACATCATATTTGTGAATGTATTTATTATCAAACATCATGTTTAAATATTTTTGACAAAGATATAATGTCAAAATATTATGATATTTTAATTAAATTTAAAGATGAATTATCTAGTCAAGTATTTGTATTTCTAGGAAATGCTTTTAGTGATATGAATTTAAATAATAAAATGATTAAACTTTATGAAATTGCTATTCAAAAAGAAGATTACTGTGCAATGTTTCTATTGGGAGAATATTATTTATCTTTAAATAATCCATTAGGAGTTGAATACTTAAAAATTGCTAGTAATCATAATAATTATGATTCTACAGAAATGTTGGCTTCATATTATTTTGATAATGATGAATTTTCAAAATCTAAATTTTATTATGAAAAATTATTTACATTATGGAAAGCTGATACTAATAGTTATTTGCCAGAAGAAAATATTATTATTTATGAATCAGGTAATATTATGCAATCTTTATCATATTTAGAATATGGTTATTTATGTCATATTGATGGTGATATAGAAGCAGTTGAGAAAAATTATAATGAGTATATTAATATTGCTTCTTTAGATGATGGAATTGAATCAATTATTGGAGATATTAAAAATATTTATAAAACAAAAAATTGTGGAAAGAAAATTAATTTTAACCAAATTAAACATCATTTAATTTATTAAGATAACTTTTTATTTAGAAAATATCAAAAAAAATGAAAAAAAAAATTAATATTAACTTGATTTGATTTATTTAATAAAAAGAATGACTGAGAATCAATCAAATAATTATAATAAACTAAATTTATTATCCAATGTTATAACTAATGATTTAAAAACAAAAGCTGATGAAGGAGAATCTTATTCACAATATATTTATGGATTATATTTAATAGATAATGGTTATATTGATGATTCAATTGTATATTTATATAGTGCAGCAAATAATGGTAATATTAAAGCACAATGTAAATATGCATCAGTAATATTAAAATATAAAAATGATTTTAATGAAGCAATTATTTATTATAACAAAGCAGCACTTAAAAGATATATACCAGCACAATTAATTCTAGCATCTTTTTATTATAGTGGTAAATATTGTAATGTTGATTATACACTAGTATATAAATATGCTATACATCCAGCAAAATTAGGAAATCCACGAGGACAAATTATGATAGCAATGTGTTATTTAGATAAAAATAATAATAAACAAATGATTAAATGGTTATTAGCATCTGCCAAAAATAATTATCCACCAGCACAAAAAATATTAGGATATTTTTATTATATTGGTAAAGGAGTAAAAAAGAATGATAAATTAGCATTTGAATGGATTGAAAAAGCAGCAAAACAAGGTTCACATGAAGCAATAAGTAAATATGCAATTTTTTATTATAATGGTATTTATGTTAATAAAAATATAGAATATGCATTAAAATTATTTTTGAAAACTGATAATAAAGAAATTATATCAATTATTGCTATTGAATGTGCTAATTTATATTTTGATAATGATGAAGAAAAATTTACAGAATATATAAATATTGCTATTAAAAATAATAATAAGATTGCTAGAAATTATAATAATATTTTAGAAATACATGGTAAAATAGAAGCAAATAAATATTATCAAATTAATATAAATAAACCTTATGAAATACCATTAAAATTAGATTTTCATATATCAAATTTATGAACTAGTTGATTTCCATCAAAATCATATGAATAATTTATTTTATGTTCTCCAATTAATTCAAATAAAAATTTTTTTATATATCTTGGATGAAAAGGTAAGAAATCAAAATATACAACCAAAAATCCTGAATTATGTTTTACCATAATAAATAATTTATTAATTATTTTCATAATATTTTTAAAATTATTATGACTACATCCTGATATTAATATATATTTATCTATAACATATTTACAATGTTCAAAGAAAATCTTTTGTGTTCTCTTAAATATTTTCTTATCAGTTGATTCTCTTATACATATTTCTTTAGTCTCATTTGTAATATCATATATTTTATCATTTTCAATATCAGTCTCAAAATTAAAATTATATATAATACCTAATATTGGGTCCTTTATTTGTATTGTCATTTATTATTATTGTTATTAATTAATATTAATTAATAATAATATTTTTCAGTTTTTTTTAACAAAAAAACATACAAGCAATTTTTTTAACAAAAAACATACAAGCAGTTTTTTAACAAACATATAAAAATAGTTTTAACTAGTGATAACATCTGAATTTATATATATTACACAGTCATAACTAATAGTATTTATATCATAAATGTTATTATTTGTATATTTTCTTTCTAATTCAATAAAATTTTTATATTTATCAATTTTACCATTTGTCCAATCATCATCTGTTATTTTATTTTGTGAATCATAAATATATGGTTTATCATCACATATTATTCCAGATATAGCATGGAGAATATGACTATTTATATAACTAATAGATATTGATGATGCTACAAGTTTATATTTAATATCATTAATATATATTTCTTTACTAATAGACAAATTAGTACTTGTACCATATAAATCAACTAATAAATATATTGGTAATTTTTTATCAGTATATATTTTAATATTATTAAATCTATTACATATTTGATATGCTATCTTATATGCTAAATCTTTCTGTTCATTATATATAATGTTATTTTCAATATATTTTAAATTTTCTAAATAAGATAAATTTTTTAATTCTGGTATTTTATTTGATAATCTTGATAAATTTGATAAATGTGATAATTTAATATTAAATGGTATTTCTATTTTACTTTTTAAAAATTTATCACTTTCTTCTTTAGTATATAATCTCATTTTATCTAGACTCTTTAATTGTTCTAAATCTTTTAAATTTGATAAATTTATATTATCATTATTATCATATATTTTATTTTTGGAATCTCTTAAATTATAAAAAGTATATAAATTATAATATTTATCATCATCAAGAAATAATGGTAATAGTACATAAAATCCATAATATGCTGAATAAGCCTCACCAAAATTTATTCCGTTATTATCTTTTTTATAATAAAATTCATCATTATACATATGTATTCCTTTTATTCTTGCAGCTAATTGTAATACTATATCACCATAATGAACATATGCTTTTTGTTTTTTAATTAATATATTATTGACTAATGCAAAAAATAAATCTTCTAATCCATATTTTGAACCAACAAAATCTTTTAATTTTATATCTTTTCTCTTTTTACTATAATAACTATTTATTAATATTTTCCTAAATGAGTCAGTTAAAAATAATATATTAAGAAGAGTATTACACCAACAAGTTCCAGATGATTGTAATAATCTACCATAAGAACATATTGATTTTTCAAAATAATATTTATACCACCATATTTCTTTTATATCACCTAAATATAATGGAGGTTTCTCTTTTTTTTTATCTTCATTAACATTAACAAAATTTATAAAATTAAAAACAAATTCTTTACTAAATTTAGTGTTATTTTTACCACCTTCTAAATAATTAAATTCATAAAAATTATATGTATATGGATAAAATGTTAAATATTGCATATCTTTATCATTTATTTTATTATTATAATTTACAATCACATATGAACTTCTATATCTTAAATAATAATATTTATCATATTCAGAAACAAATTTTTTATCAATTAATATTTTTTTATTATATGGAAATATATTAATTATTTTTTTAAAAATATTTTGGTCATCAATTTTAAAATTATATATTATACTACGTGTATCTTCTGTATAATTCACAATAGTTATATTTAATAATCTATTTTTATTATTTTCAAAAAATTCTTCTAATAAATCATTAAAATGTTCTGTTAATTTTATATTATTTTCTGATTCTATAAAAATATAAACATTATATTTATAATCAAAAATCTTTTTAATATCTTCTATTTTATATTTCAAAAACTCATTAAAATTTATTAAATAAAAATTATTATTATCTATTTTCTTTTTAGAAAATTTAATCTTACGATTTGATATATAATATATATTTGTCTCTTTACTTTCATCAACTACATATATATTCTCTATAATATCAATTATTCTATTATTATAACTATATTTAACATCATTATATATAAAATATTTCGGATTTATTATAACTTTATATTTTATACTATTTTTCTTAATCTCTAAATCATCTTTTGTCAATGATACATCATAATCATTTTTCTCTAATAATTTAATATTAAAATCTATATTATTCATATTATATCTATATAGATTTTAACATGGTGGAAGATTATTATTTATATTAATGTTTTTATTATTTAATATCATATTATCTAATGCTGCACCAGGTGCTACTAATGGTAAGCATAAATCAGATTCAACTCTAAAATCACATAACATTGGACCTCTACAACTCAAAAAATAATCAATCGTTTCTGATAACTTATCTTTTGATGAACATGTTATTCCTTTTATCTCAAATGAATTAGCCAATTTTACATAATCTGGATTCTTTCCTAAATCAGTTGCTGTATAATTCTCATTATAAAATAACTTTTCCCATACTTTAACCATTGATAATGTTGAATCATTCATTATTGCTATCTTGATTGGTAAATTATAATTACTTATCGATTTTAACTCATTTAAACTATGATTAAATGAACCATCACCATCTATATCTATTACTAAATGATATGGATTTGCTATTTGACATCCTATTGCAAATGGTAAGCCAACACCCATTGTTCCTAAACTTCCTGATGATATAAATCTATTTGGATATCTCCACTTTATAAATTGTGATGCCATCATTTGATGATTCCCTACTCCTGTTGTTATATAATAATCTTTAATATTATTATTTAATAAATAATTATTAATCCCTTCTATCACTTGTTGTGTCTTTAATTTATCTGTCTCTACATAACTAAATGGATATCTATTTTTTAATCTATTTATAAAAGTAAACCATTCTCTCCTATTATTTCTCTTTATCTTGTTTAATATCTGTTTTATGAATAAACCACAATCCATATTATAATTATATTTTGAATTAACTACTTTATTGATAGTTTTATCATCTATATTTACATGAATTATATTTCCTTTGCATTTTGGTGCAAATTTACTTATATTACCTGTTATCCTATCGTCAAATCTAGTTCCCAATGCTATTATTAAATCTGACTCTTGTATTGCATAATTTGCTGCAGCATTTCCATGCATTCCTAAAAACTCTAATGATAAATTATGTGTCTCATCAAAACATCCCATTGCATGTATCGTTGTTGTTACTGGTATATTCCCCCTAATCGCTAATTGTCTTAATTCATCACTATAATCATTACATCCCTTACCAATTAATAATATTGGTTTAGATGCATTATTTATTAATTCACTAATCTTATTTATATCATCATTATATAATTTATTCTTATTATTTATTATATACTGTTTCTCATATTTCCTATTATCATCCGTAAATTTACCCGATGTTATACACTTTGGTAAATCAATATGAACTGCTCCTTTTCTACCATTATTTGCTATCTTAAATGCATCATCAATTACATCTGGTAAATCATTAACATTATCTACACAATATGACCACTTAGTAACTGGTTTACTCATTTCAACTGATGGGCATTCTTGAAAAGCATTTGTTCCAATTGCATTTAATGATACTTGACCTGATAATAAAATAAATGGTATAGAATCATTATTGGCATCAGTTAATGCTGTTAAACTATTTGTAAAGCCTGGTCCCGATGTAACAATTGATACACCTGTTTTTCCTGATGTTCTTGCATAACTTGTTGCTATATGACCCGCAAATTGTTCATGTGATGATAAATAATATTTAATAGAACCATTATGAAATGCATCTATTAATGGCATAATAGCACCACCTGTTGAAATCCATACATTATCTACATTATTTTCTATTAATTTTTTATATATAACTTTTCCTCCTGATAATCCATTGTATATTTTTCTCATTAAATAAATCTTATAAATAACATTTTAAATATATTTAGTATTAATTTTTATTAAATATATTTAATTACAAGTAAAAATAAAAATAAACAAGTAAATATATAAAGAAAAGTTATTATAATGATAAATGAACAAGATTACCAAAAACGGATTTAATTATATTAATGGTGAATTCATATTAAAGAATGCACCTATTTACTCAAAAACATGTAGGGGAACACGAGATTTAATTAAAAAGAGAAATATTAGTAATAATGATTATCTTTTTATGAGATTAAAAGATAGTGATTGGATTATTTCAAATGGTTCTTCACCTAAATTTGATAAAGTATTTTTTAAAGAATCTTTTATTAATAATATACCAGAATTAAATAATAATGAAGATAATAAAATTACAGATGATAAAGGTATTGAGAAAGCACCTGATATTATTGAATTAGATGATAGTCAAAAGTTTAAAGATAATGAAGATAATATTATTGAGATTGAAACCAGAGGAATTAGAGAACATGATAAGATTTATTTTAGAGTTAAGGATGTATCAAAAGCATTTAATATATTAAATTTACAGGATACGATAATTGATAAATATACTAAATATAAAGAAAATATACATTATAAATATTTTATAACTATTGATTCCCAAGACATGGGAATCAAAACAAGTAAAAATAAAGACACTAAAATAAATATAAAAAAAGAAATATTTTTAACTTATCAAGGTATATTACGTGTTCTCTTTGTTTCCGAAAATGATAAAACAATTAATTTTATTAATTGGGCAACTAAAACATTATTTGTAGCACAAATTGGCACACCTGAACAAAAGAAAAAACTAGTATCTAAATTATTAGGTGTTGATGCCAAAGTTATTAAAGAAGTATTTAATTCTGATAGAAATACTTTACCTTGTGTTTATTTATTTACACTGAATAAAGTTGATAAATTACGTTCTAGTATGAAAATTGATAATAAATATAGCGATGATTCTATAGTGTGCAAATATGGATTTACTAAAGATTTATCACGTAGAACATCTGAACATATATCTAATTTTAGTAAAATAGAAAACGTAGATTTAAAATTAAAATATTATTCCTATGTAGATCCCCAATATATGTCAAATGCAGAAAATGATATTAAGGTATTTATGGAAGCATTAAATATTAATTTTAAATATGAAAATAATGATGAAATTGTAATTATTCCTAAACATTTAATTGATTTAGTTGATAAACAATATACTCAAATTGGTAAATTATATATGGGTCACATTGCAGAGTTAATTACCAAGATTAAAGAAAAAGATACACAATTATTAATGAAAGAAAAAGATATTGAATTGTTAATGAAAGATATGGAATTACAAAAAGTTAATCATGAAAATGAAATATTACACTTTTGCACATTTAAAACTCCGATGTTATAAATAATTTTTTAATATTTTTCTTCTATTTGAAGGTTTTTTAATATATTTTTCACTTCTATTATAAGTTCCTTTAATTATATTTTCATATTTCCCTTTTGGTATTTCTTTAACGACCTTGTCTATATTTTCTTTCAGTTCCTTATGTGTTAAACCATCTAATTTATACAATTTAGATTTCATCATACTGAAATAATTTTCTGTACTATTTGTAAAATGTTGATAATATTTTTTATCAATAGAATTAGATAAAACTTAATATTATATTTATTTATAAAATATTTAAAATTATGTTATACTATTATTGTATTACATAAAATGAATGATGAATTAAATAAATTAAAACTTGAAATTGAAGAACTTAAAAATAAAAATAATGAATTAGAAGAAAAATTAAAATTATATACTAATCCATCAAGAAATAAAAAATATTATGAGAAAAATAGTGATGTTGTAAAAGAAAAAGCTAAAAATTATATGGAAAAAATTAAAAAAACTAATCCAGAAAAATTAAAAGAATGGCGTCATAATGCTTATTTAAATAGAAAAGCGAAATTAAAAGCACAACAAGAAAATATTATTAATTCTTAGATTTACGAAATTTATTTTGTAAAATTTTAATACATTTATTAAGTTTAATCCAATCACTTTCCCATATAGTAATTAGATTAAATCCTAAATCTTTTATTTGTTTTTCTTTATTTAATGTATTTTGATATAATTCACCAAATGTACATTTAGTAGTTTTATTATATTCATCATAATTAAATATTTTAGGATTTCCATGCCAATAATTTCCATGAAATTCATATATAGTATTTGTTTCTTTACAATATCCATCTGCTTTATATTTTGTATTTGGTATTATAAATTCATTATTATTCATTCCATGTTGAATATTTATTTCATAATATTTTGAAATAAAATTTAACCAAACAATTGATAATTTAGAATATTGTTTTATTTTTTGACATTTAGGACATCCTTGATTGCTATTAATATGATTATTTGGTCTAATATAAAATTCACCGTGTTCTTTACAAATTATTAAAATATTTGTATGACTATTTATATATTCTGTTTTAGAATAATCATATTTATTACCATATATTTTTTTTGATTTTTCTATAAATTGATTAGTATTACTATATTTAAAATTTTGCGTTCTTATTTCACCACAAATTTTACATCCTTGACCTTGTAAATGATGGTCTGGTGATTGCATAAATTCACCATGTTCTTTACATATTATTAATATTTTCATTTTTGAATTGATATAATTAACTTTTGAATAATCATATTTATTATTATGTTTTTCATTACTTTTAATAATAAAATCATTTGTATTATATTTATTACTATTAATTATAATATCTCTTCCACATTTTTTACAACCTTTACCAAATAAATGATTATTTGGTTGTTGTTCAAATTCACCATGGATTTTACATATAATTATTAATTTATTTGTAGCACCAGTATATAACGATTTTGAATAATCATATTTATTATCGTGAATTTCTTTTGATTTATTTATGAATTCATTTATATTACTTTTTTTATTATTTGCCCTTTTTAATAAGCCACATTTATTACAACCATTACCTTTTTTATGTTTGTCTGGTGTTTGTAAAAATTCACCATGTATTTTACATATAATTATTATTTTTTCTATTGCTTTAATATATTCAACTTTTGAATAATCATATTTATCACCATGAATTTTTTTTGCTTTATCAATAAATTCTTGTGTTTTATTATCTGTCATATTTAAATTAAATAACAATTATTAATTTAAATAATTTTATATCAATTTTTATAATTAAATTTTAATACGTAAAACTATTTAAATACATATTATTTAATATTATTATATACATTAGATGAAAAAGTCAAAACCAAAAGTTAAAGAAAAAACTAAAAAGAAAGATGAAGATAATTTTGATTATATGAAAACTAATAAAGATAATATTAAAAATTTGTTGAGAAATAATAATCTATTACCTATTATTAATGACATTACTACAAGAACTAATAAAATTATTATTCATTCATATCAATTCTTAAAATTATATTTATTACATCTTTATGATAATAATAAACCTTTCCCTGAATTAGACAAAGAATATATTTGTGATATTTTTAAAGTTATTACAAAGAGAAAATGTAATACAGGTGGTTATAAAGAAGATAAAATGCCTGAACAATTGAAAACATTGAATGAATTTTATAAAAATCATTATTCATTAACTATTACTAATAATGAAATTCTTTATTATGATAAATTACCATATATTCTTGCTTATGAAGCCATTGATATGATTACTAATATTAATAATAATGTTCAAGAACATTTTATTGACCATCTTAATAAATATGTTAATATTGTATTTAATATTAAAGAAAAGAGAGATGAAATTACAAAAAATAATAAAGATAAAATTATTAGAAAACAATTACATAAGGCATTATATGAAGAAATAAATAAAGTTAAGAAAGATTTAATTACATTTGGTGATTTAACTAGTGATATTAAATATCATAATTGGATTAAAGAACATAAATTAAAATTATTTCCAAATAAAACTAAATTCAAAGAAAATAATATTTATTATGAACTTAAATCAAATTCTCAATATTTCCTTTATGGAATGTTTTATATTTGTAATGAATTAGAAAAGATTAATAATATTAAAATTCAAAATAATAAAGATGCAAAGCAAATTAGATTATTTAATGTATTACCATTAAGAACTAATATTATTCCTAAAAATGTGTGTATAGATACATGTGCATTAATTCAAAATTTTATGGGTGATGATTATGATAGTAAATTATTAAGTTCTTATAAAAAGGAAAATAAATATTTTGAATTATGGAATTCTTATTTTAAGTTAAATAAAAGAGTATTTAAGAAAGGCAAAAATTATAAATTTTCATATATGATAAGAACAGATGGTGTTTCTTGTTGTGTATTATTTGTAAGAGTAGATAAAAATGGAAAACCATTATCAAAAACATGGGCAAATAAAAAATGTTGTAATGAAGAAAATATTGATTATATTGAAAAAGCAATATTAACAGAAGAAATTAAAAATAAAAAGGTAGTAGTTGCGGATCCAAACTTAGCAGATTTATTATATTGTGGTTCATATAATGATAAAAATGAATTAGAAACTTTTAGATATACACAGAATCAACGACGATTAGAAACTAGAAATAAAAAGTATAATAAAATTATTGATACAGTTAATAAAGAAACTATTATTAATATTAATGATACAAATAAATCAGTGAAAGAAATAGAAACAACATTATCAATATTAAATTCTAAATCATGTAATTATGAAAAGTTTAAATCATATTGTATAGAAAAGAATAAAATAAATAATGAATTATATAAACATTATGAACAAACATTTTTTAGAAAATTTAAATTAAATATCTTTACAAATACACAAAAATCAGAAAGCAAAATGATTAAAAATTTCCAAAATAAATTTGGAAAGCCTGATAAAACAATATTTATAATTGGTGATTGGAGTAAAGACGAAAATATGAAAGGAAATGAACCAACAATAAATAAAAGATTTAGAAGGATATTTAAGAATGCAGGTTATAAAACCTATTTAATAAATGAATTTAGAACATCAAAATTATGTAATTGTTGTAATAATCCATTAGAAAAGTTTTTAGAAAAACCAAGTAAAAAACCAAAAAATAAAGGTAAAATAGAATTGTGTAATGGTATCCTACGATGTCAATCGGTTAAGCATAAATGCGAAATATACCATAACAGAGACAAGAACGCTGTGAAAAATATGTTAAATATAGTAAAATCTATATTTAATACTGGAAAAAGACCAGAAATATTTTGTCATAATTGTTAAGACTCCATACCTGTTCCACGACAGGTTATAACCAAATTTTTATATTTTTGTATATTTTTAACCGTTAAATCGGCGTTTTAAATGTGCAAAGGTGTAAAATATAAAATTAGATTATTAGAATTAAATCAAAAATTATAAATTAGAAATAATAATACCATCGAAATATTTTTTTAATTTATTTATAACATTTGAATGAACTTTTGAACAACTAATAAAATTTAATGTTATATTTTTTAAACAACTTAAATCACCATCATTTGGTCCAAATAATATATGTTTTAATTCTGTATCATTTTCAAAATCAGAAAATATAATTTTACATGAAATAATATTATATTTTATTTTTTTATTAAGAATAAGTAAATTATTAAATTTCACTATACGTGCTAATAAATAAGATGTATTAAATACAACATTAAGAGAACAACTACTCATATGATATATTTGACCAACATTAATTTCTTTATAATTTATAATATTAATTATACTAATATCATTACTACTATAAAAATTAAATAATAGAGGGCGTGATATTCCATATCGTGAATATAAATTTTCTCTACAATCTGCTAAAGGATTAAATATTTCTGTATTCATTAAATAACTATAATTAATAGTTATTTCATTAATATTACTTATTATTTTATTGCATCCATCAAATGAAAATTCATAACCAGTTAAATCTAATTTATTAATAAAAATACTTTGATATTTACCACATATATATGCTTTAGTATTTATAATTTTTTCATAGAGAATTCTATTTCCTTCAATTTGTATTCTCATTTCATCATTTTTAATTAATAGTTTTAGTTCTTTAATTTCTTCTTTTAATCTAGTAATCTCATCATTTTTAATTAATAGTTTTAATTCTTTAATTTCTTCTTTTAATTTATTAATATCATCATTT
>JACCEA012172607.1_pt1 | contig 17149 bp, 17 predicted proteins | sample 7449851 | NCBI WGS metagenome assembly JACCEA01 (sample SAMN15323453, study PRJNA562643) | freshwater metagenome | isolation source: river surface water | place: USA:Blue River Watershed | collected 2017-08-18 | reverse complement strand
ATGCCAAGCTATGTGGGATATCTCCCGCTCTCGGAGGACCAAAAGTAGGTTGGACATCCGTTCCTGCCGCAGAAGCAATAGCATCCCACAACTCCACTAAATTCGTACGATCACCCACCGCAATATTGACTACCTCGTGTTGCGTTAAACCTTCAGTGTCCAACATCGCTTTGATATTTGCCTGCAAGGCATTTTGAACAAAAGTGAAATCGCGCGAATTGGTACCATCCCCATTAATCTTTGGAGATGTTCCTTCCATAGCGGCTTTCATAAACAACGGAATTACGGCCGCATACGGGTTGTTCGGATTTTGCTTGGGACCAAAAATGTTGAAATACCTCAACCCAACTGTGTGCAATCCGTATACGCGACTAAAGACATCACCGTACAACTCGTTTACCCATTTCGTTACCGCGTAAGGCGAAAGCGGTTTGCCTTCGTTGCCTTCTACTTTAGGAAGTTCTTTACTGTCACCAAAACTCGAAGAGCTAGCTGCATACACCATGCGTTTTAGAGTGGGGGACTCTTTAGCTGCAACAAGCATATTCAGGTGACCACCAATATTCACATCATTGGAAGTAATGGGGTCTTCTACTGATCTAGGCACAGAACCAAGAGCCGCTTGATGGCTAATGTAATCCATGCCTTCCACCGCTTTTTTACACGTTTCTAAGTTGCGAATATCACCTTCAACAAACTCAAAATTAGGCAATCCCACAAATCCTTCGATATTGGAATAATATCCATTAGATAGATTATCCAACACTCTAACCTGTTTAGCACCTAAGCTCAATAGCAGTTCCACCATATTGGAACCAATAAACCCAGCTCCACCGGTTATTAAAAAACTACTTTGAGAAATTTTATCTTTAAATTGATTCATTTTCTAAATATTTTATCGAGCACATTAAATACTCTCTCAAACTCCCCTTCTGTCAAATTACTTCCACTCGGAAGACACAAACCTTTTTCGAATAATTCCACGCAAACGCCATTTCCAAAGAACCTGCATCCTTCAAACACCGGTTGCAAATGCATGGGTTTCCAAAGTGGTCGACATTCGATATTCTCTTTTTCCATTTCCAATCGAACCATTTCGCGATCAATTCCGCCTGTTTTTTCTGGATCGATAATAACTGATGTTAACCAGAAATTAGAAAAATAATCACCATTGGGTTCAGTTTGTAGTTCAACACCTTCAATATTTTTGAAATATTCTCGGTAACGCTGATTATTCGCTCTTCGAAGAGACACTCTCTCATCCAAAACTTCCATTTGGCCGCGTCCAATTCCAGCCACAATGTTACTCATTCTATAATTGAAACCAATTTGAGAATGCTGATAGTGAGGAGCATTATCACGTGCTTGCGTACTTAAAAAACGCGCTTTTTCAATATATTCCTGGGAATTTGATACCAAAGCACCACCTCCTGAAGTAGTGATAATTTTATTGCCATTGAAACTTAAGGCCGACATTAATCCAAATGAACCGCATTTCTGTCCCTTAAAAGTAGAACCCAAAGCTTCGGCCGCATCTTCAACAATGGGAATACCAGATTCCTTAGAAATAGCTTCCAATTCATCCAGTTTTGCAGGCATGCCATACAAATGCACGGGCATGATTGCGCGAATGTAACCTTTACCATTTTTTGGTTCTATTTTTTTGGGGACACCAAAACCGTCATCCAACAAAGCTTGGATAGCCATTTTCAACGCTTCGGGATCCATATTCCATGTTTCTTTCTCCGAATCAACAAAAACCAATTCTGCTCCTTGATAAACAACAGGATTGGTAGTTCCACAAAAAGTAAAACTCTGAACCAACACTGCATCTTTAGTATTAACACCCAACATCACCAGTGATAAGTGCAACGCTGCAGTGCCAGAGGTCAAAGCAGCCGTATTTAATGATTGATTGTTCTGAGTTGTTAAATACGACGAAATATCGTTTTCAAAGCCAGTCACATTAGGGCCCAACGGCGCTACCCAATTGGTATCGAACGCCTCATTTACATATTTTCGTTCCCCACCACCCATGTGCGGAGAAGAAAGCCATATTTTAGGATTTGACATTATCTTAAATTTCTACTCGTTTTTTGTTAGTTTTTATAATTTTCTTGCAGGATTTCCCACCATCTTAGAATTACTTGAAACATTTCTAATTACTACTGCTCCAGCTCCAATTAACGAATCTTCCGCAACATACTCTACACCTGTCATAATCGTACTTCCAATACCACAAAACACTCTGTTTCCTAAAGATATCGATGCACCTACATTTACTCCTTGCGATAAAAAAACGCTCTTTCCTAATAATACGTGATGAGCAATATTAACTCCCATACTAATCATACAAAAATCTTCAATTTTTGTGAATGGCATTACATTAGATTCCGGTAAAATGTAAACAGCTTGCCCAACTTCAACACTCTCGTGAACATTACAACTTGGATGTACAAATGAAGGTGTTTTATAACCCAAACTTTGTGCATTTAATAATAATTGTTCCCGTAATAAATTCTTACCTATCGGTGCAAATACACAATTGACTTCAAACCGTTGTTTTAAATCTATTAATTGTTCTACTCCTCCAATAACTTGAAAACCATGAACTAATGTGCCGTGTAATGAAACATTGTCATCTAAAAATCCTACAATATTATATTCTTCTTTTAAATAAGCTGAATAAACCGCACCATACGTGCCAGCCCCAATAATTACTGCATTATCCATTCAATTTCACATTGTTAAAAGGTTTCATTAGCTTGTCATCAGAACTATTTACACCATCTCTTTTTAATATCTTAACTACAGTTAAGAAAATAATCTTCAAATCAAATTTCAAACTAACATTCTTTACATAATAAACATCATAATCAAACTTCTGATCCCAAGAAATTGCATTTCTACCGTTCACCTGTGCCCAACCTGTTATTCCTGGCCTTACATTATGTCTTTGAGACTGATAATCATTATAAAATGGAAGGTATTCGACTCTTAATGGCCTGGGGCCAACCAAACTCATTTCCCCTTTCAACACATTATATAATTCGGGAAGTTCGTCTAAACTTGACGAACGTAAAAATCTACCAAATTTGGTGATTCGCAATTGAGCATCTAACAAATTACCTTCTGAATCTTTATCATTGTTCATGGACCTAAACTTATACATTCTAAATGTTTTTCCGTTTAATCCAGGACGCAATTGACTATAAAAAACAGGTGTTCCCATATTGAACCAAACCAAAAGGAAAATCAATACCATTACTAATAATAATAGTGGTAGAAATAAAAAAATCAAAAACAAATCTAAAAATCTCTTTTTCATGATTACATATACTCAGATATCCTTTCTAAACGACCTTGATTTGCAGGTATTTGCCAAGTATCTTTATTCCATTTGGAATTACCTTCAATCAATATTGGACCATTCTCAAGAATAGCTACATCCCAACCTATTGACCTAACTTCTGGGATTATTCTTGCAGCATTTCGAACTAAATCAATTACTTCATTCCAAAATGGAATAATTTCATCTTTTATTTTTGCACCAGTGATAGGATGAGTCTTATGATAACTATCACAAGCTGATAATTTTCTTATACCACCATGTAATATTCTTCCCGTATCAATCTCAATATCTGCCGCGAGATTACCAGCAGAAAAATTATCTAATTTGGAATCAACGCTGATCCTAAATGCTGCTCCCAAAATATGAACCTTATCCTCAGCTAATAATGTAATTACTCTAACTGTATTCAATCCACTAGGAGAGATTGAATTTAACTTATGATGTTGAGTTAAATAATCTTCTATATACAACAAATTACTATTGGAAAACATACTGTGAAACCAATCTTTATAATCAACCAAATCAATATTTACATCACCCAATTCGCTAAATGTAACTTTTGAGAAGCTTACCCCTTTTCCTGCAGTACTATCAATATCTTTTATTACAATTATTTTATTAGCCCTTTCTTTTACAAATTCAGAAAAAAGATTTATGTCGTCCTTACCAAAACAAAAAGTTTTCATTTTATACTTCGAAAAGTGTTTTGCGAACTCCAATTTGTTATCAACTAAATGAATCTTAGACTGGTCATTGATTTTCTTATGGAAACGATACATAACTGCCATAGTTGCATATTTCGATCTTTCAACATTGGATTTTTGATAGAACCTAAAATTAAAATAGTCTATAAATGATGTACCATATATTATTGAACATTTCAACATATCCAGAATCAAAAAGATTGTATTCTTTTCATTCTGAGCACATTTCAAAGATTTAAATAAATTCTGGTAATTTGTTTTAAATAAAAAATAGGGTAAGTATATTATATAATTCATTTTAAATTTGTAATGAAATTAAGATATTCTAATTGAAAAGCCAACAACTAATAATTGTCAGTTAATGTAAATTACAATTATTAATTGCCTAAAACTCTATAGTCACACAAATCAAATTTTTCTAACGCTTTTAAAAAAGCAAGGGAATTCAATAATTCAAATTCATTAACCCTTTCTTGAACTAATTCGGTGTCAAATAAATCATTAGTTCCAGTTGCAGGATGACAACCAATTTCTACAACTAAATTTTCTGTTGTTTTAAATTCACCATTGTGAATAATGAGAGCTTGTAATACATCCTCAATTCTATGCCCAATAGTTAATAGAATACCATTTGGAATTCTAAATGTTTTATCCAATTCTCTTCTTCTCAATCGAATTAGATAATCTTTTAACACTGTGGTTAACTTGAATTCTGTTAGATTTTTAATAACAGGTTTTTTAACTTCATAAATATTATCTCTCTTTAAAAGATATATTTTATTATAATATCTTAAACCAATTTTTATCTTATACTTATTCGAAACTTCACTTATACAATCTGTGACCATTTTCAATTTATTTACGCCTTGATGGGAATCAAAATGCGTTACCTCACCGCCATAAATCAACTTTAAACGATTGTATTGAGCCTCAATTTCCTCAAAAACATGTTGCTTATTAACCATCTTAGATCTAATCCTTTTCGCCAATTCACCAGTAGAATAGAAATTACCTAAACTATCTACTATTGTAGAAATCTTTTCGGGTTCCAATACAGATTTTCCCTGAGTTAAATTTACATGCAACCCTACACCAATATTTAGTTTCTCTAATTCGCAAGCTTCTTCTGCAAATGGCATTCCAACCATTACCGAAGTTGAAGACAATCTACCTTTTTTGGCAAGTTCAATTATTGCATCGTTAATTGAACGAGTCATTCCGAAATCGTCTGCATTAATAATAATTTTTAATTTCATTATTTTTCCTCAAATATTTTAATCAACTTGTTTGCCAATTTGCTGTAATCAAACTCGTTAGCCGCTTCTTTAACCCTGATGCACATTCGTTGATATTCTTCTGCATCCAAATTAAGTAAGCTCATTATACTTTCTGCATACATGTTAGCGTTTTCCATATTCTTGGAAACACCTAAATTATTCTTTTCAATAATGCAATAGTTTACGTTCACATTGCTCAAAATTGGTTTTCCAGCTGCTAAATACAAGAACAACTTTCCTGCACTTATTCCATATTCACCAAAATCTTTTTGATAATTCATTATATTCAAAGTGCTACGAGTGAGTATGTCAGGAAGTTGGTTGAATGGAACATATTTGTCTTTAAAAACGACATTCTCCAAATTTCTTTCCCTACAATAATTTTCCATTATTTGACGATCTGATCCATCGCCATATAACAAAAAGCGAATATGACGAAATTCACCCAATATTTCTGCAGCTTTAATCAACTGCATTACATTGTTTGCTGTATGCATTGAGCCCACGTATACAACATTTAATATTCCATCAAAGTACAACGGATCTGAACAAGGGAACAGTTGCCTATCTAATTCAAATTGATGTAAGTCAATACCATTATTTATATAATTTACTTTTTGTAATTTAATTTCTCCACCATTTAATGTATCCCATTTTTTTTCTTTCAAATAGTCAACCCCCCCTTCCATAGTAAATACAATTTTTGCCGCTTTATTATATATCCAACGTTCAACATTATAAGCTAATTTCATTAAAAAATGATCTTTACTAATCAAGCCCATTCTATGAAAAAATTCTGGCCAAAGATCCCAAATTTCAGCAATATATTTAGCCTTAAACCTTTTTGCACCAAAATATACAGGCACATCAAATGGAATATGTAAATTGTGATAAACGATATCAGGAACACCAAATTTTTTACTCATATAATAGAATTTCAAAGAAAACATAAATATTGCCCACATTCTCCCTAATCCATTTCCTTTGTATGAGCTAGTTTTAATAAATATAAAAGGAATACCATCAACAGTTTTTGAATTAAATGATTTTCCTTCTGAAAGATCTATATTATGCCTTCGTAAAAAAGAGGAAGTAACAACCGTTACATCAAAACCCGCTTTTACCAAATAAGGTATTATCTTAACATATCTTTGATTCAATGTATACCGCTCTGGGGCTGTGTGGAAGTTAACAATCCAAATTTTTTTTTTCATTTTTTAATCTAAAACGCTATTGTATAACTTAACCAACTTTTTTTCTTGCGTTCCCCAATTAAACTTATTGATAACTGCCCGTTGACCATTTAAACCCATTTCTGTCGACTTTTCTGGATTATTTAAAAGTTCTAAAATTGCAGACCTAATTTCCGTTACATTTGTTGGATTTACAGTCTTTGCACAATCGTATTCTTCAAAAACCAAATCATTCCAAATGGAATAGTCTGTTGCTATAACTGGCATTGCAAAATACATAACTTCAAAAATCTTAGTTAACGCAAAATTTCCCACTTTATAATCCATATTAGGAGTGTATCTATGAACTACCATACCTATTTGACTCCGTGAGTACATTTCCTTTACTTCACTAAAATTCAATACCCCTAAATATTCAACTTTCTCCCAACCTTTTGTATCTTTCAATATTGAAAGATATTTTTCGTTTATTGGACCCGCTAACAAGTATCGAATATCGTCAATCTCAGATATTGCCTCAATTATTTCTTTGTGTTGATAATTTGATACGATTGCCCCAGCAAAGCATATTGCTCTTTCTCGTTTGCTAGGTATTTTAGGTGAGTATGAGGTAATTGGGAAATTGTTTATTACTTCAATGTTCTCATTCAAACTATACAATCTATATAATACACTATCTCTAGTACAAACTACACCGTCAATTCTCTTCACAACCCATTTCTCTAATCGGATGTACACAGAATTAATAATAAATCGGAAGAATAAAGGAATGTATTTTTTTTGCATTATATCAGCAGGTAAGTTTTCATGCATATCCCAAATAACTTTCTTGTGGGATCGCTTTAACATGATTCCTACAAATAATAACTCCGGATCATGAAAATGATAAACGTCCGCATCCAATTCAATTGCTTTTCTATAAATTCGATTTAAGGTTTGGAATAATCTTTTAGCTCTATTTTCACTTTTACCAACATCAATTATTCTTACACCATCTTTTACCTCATTACCCTTATTGTCTGCTACAATTAAACATGTTTCAAAACCATTAGATTGTAAACTAACACATTCTTTTTGAAAAATACGCATGTCGTATCTTTCATGTACACTGGTTAAATGACAAACTAAAATTTTCTTTTTTGTCATTATTTATCAAAAAAATTCACAATATGACTAGAAATGTATCTTATTTCATCCTCTGTCATTCCAGGCCACATTGGCAAACTTAAAGCTGTATTTGCAATTTCTTCTGCTATTGGAAAGTCACCAACTTGGTGATTTAAATCTTTGTATGCTTCTTGTAAATGTGGTGGAATTGGATAATGTACTAATGTGCCTATTCCGTTCTCATTTAAATAATTTTGAAGCTCATCCCTTTTGATTGTTCGAATTACAAAAAGATGATATACGTGAGTAGCTTTTAAAGCAACTTTGGGTAAAATAATTTCACTAACATTACCCAAATATTCAACGTACTTCTCTGCAATCCACCTCCGTTGATCTGTCCACTCATTTAATTTACTTAGTTTAATACTAAGAAGTGCCGCTTGTAATTCATCCATTCTCATATTATGGCCAACTACCTCATTATAATACTTTTTTTGAGAGCCATAGTTGCGTAAAACCCTAATAGTCTGAGCAATTCCATCGTTGTTGGTAGTAACAGCGCCTGCGTCTCCTAAAGCGCCTAAATTCTTGCCAGGATAAAAACTAGTACCATTAACGTCACCCCATGTTCCTGTTAAAATTCCATTATACGAAGCACCTTGCGATTGAGCATTATCCTCAATTATTATTAAATTATACTTCTTACTAATTCTCAAAATCTCTTCCATTTCACATGCTTGACCATATAAATGAACAGGCATGATTGCTTTAGTTTTATCCGTTATTAATTCTTCAATTAACTCAGGATTTAGATTATATGTGTCAAGTCTAGGTTCACAAAACACTGGTTTAGCACCAACGTAAGAAACCGCTAAAGCCGTGGCAATATATGTATTCGAAGGTATTATTACTTCATCACCTTCTTTTATCCCGCAAGCCTTAAGTGCTAAATGCAACGCATCTAAACCATTACTCAATCCAATACAATGTTTAACCTGATTGAATTCAGCATAGGATAGCTCAAATTGCTCAACCTCTTTTCCCAATACATACCAATAGCTGTCATAAACCCTATTGAACCCTGTGCTCATTTCTTCACGTATTGCACTGTGCATTGGCGCAAAATTTAAAAACGGAATTTTCATATTTTCTTATTTCTTATAAAACGCAATTTTTATTGACCGTAACTTGGACAAACTATTTGAGATGAGTCACTATCTAAACTATATTTAAATGTTTGATAAACAACTCCCCTACCTCCAAATCCTTCCTTTTGAAATATCAGTCCTTGATTCAAATACCTACCCGCTTCTTCAGTTGAAACTCCAAAATCAAAATAATCCATGTTCTCAAACTCTGAGTTTATTAGAAAATCAAAAAGATAATCTAATGCACCCACTTGTTTTCCAATTTCATTGGCTGAAATATATTGGGCATGTGCAATTGATTTATTGATAAACATCACACAACCTCCAATCACAATTTCTTCTTGTTTTACAACGTATAATTTAATATTACCCGGAAATTTTTGGACTAAACTATTGATTTCTTCCAATGAATGAACTGGCTTTTTATTAAATGCTCGTTGGAGGTTATCCTCCAAAATCCGCCAGAATTCACTAAAAGAAGCGGAAATAGTAATAGTTAAATTACTTTTATTCGCCTTTTTAATTCCTCTTTTTCTAAGTTGATGAAATTCGAGTTTGTTTTTTTGAAAAACAGTGCTAGAAATACTGGTTGAAGTATTTACAGCATCCAATCTATACAATGCATAAATATCTTCATCAGATGGTAATTTATGATAAATATAAGGTGCTTTCGAGTATACAACGCTTTGGATATTTTTACTCTTCAATTCTACATTCAACATATTAAACAATTCAATCGCTTCCATGCAATTAATATTATTTGCGTAAATAAATCCTCCAAAGGTTAATCCTCGATGAGTATAATACACATCATTATAAATTGTACCTGGTAAACATGCAACTATTTTGTCTTTCTCAAAAAATATATAAGAAGCATCTTCAAATCTATCTTTATGATACTCCATAAAATCTCGTTTAAAAAGAAAGCAATCCATCTTGGAATTGTCTATAAATTCATCCCATATTTCTTTGTATTCCTGACTGTAACGAACTAGTTCTATCATATTGAAAACTTATAATCTTTAAACTCTTGATAATCTCTAATATAGTCTGACTCGCTATATTCTTGAGAAGCTAAAACTACACAAATTGAACCGCTTGAAAAATTATTTAACTCTCTCCAAAGACCTGGAGGCATAAGTAATCCTATATTTGGACGCGAAAGAAAAAACGTTCTTTTTGATTTACCATCATCAACAGTAATATCAAAACTACCGCTAAGTGCAAAAATCAACTGCTGCAATTCTTTGTGAGCATGTGCTCCTCTTTCTTCACCTCCAGGAATATCATATAAATAATAAACTCTCTTAATTTCGAAAGGAATATTGTGGTTGTTTGTGACAACGGTTAAATTGCCTTTCTCTTGATGGTTCTTCTCTAAGGTAACCAAAGTACAGTCAAAAACCGATGTTTGCTTTGTCATTTTTGTATTTCTTGAATTCATCAAAATCTCTGATATAATCTTGTTCAGAGAACACAGAATTGCACAAATGTAAAGAGACAGAATTAGTGGAAAAATTACGCATATGTCTCCATGTATCGGGTGGTAAGTATAAGCCAAAATATGGCCTATTTAAACAAAACACTTCCTCTTCCCCATTTGGATGATTTACCACAATATCAAAACTTCCACTCAATGCTATTATAAATTCGTGGAGATTTCTATTTGCATGACCTCCCCTACTCTCACCTCCGGGAACATCATATATCCAAAAAGCTCGTTTAATTTCAAACGGAATTTGGTCTGAATTTTGAACAAACGATAAATTTCCTCTAATATCTGTGATTTTGGGCAAATATATTATTTTATGCATGGTCACTCTATTTTACCACATTTGCCAAATAATTGTAATAATTGCCTTTCAATCCTTTGATATTAGATTCAATTTGCTCTTTTGAAATCCAACCCATTCTAAATGCTATTTCCTCAATACAAGCAATTTTTAACCCCGTCCGTTTTTCCAATGCTTTTACAAATTCGGTTGCATCGGTTAATGCTTCATGGGTACCTGTATCTAACCATGCAAACCCTCTAGATAAAACTTGTAAGTTTAAATTACTCTCATTTAAATAATGCTGATTAACAGAAGTAATTTCTAATTCACCTCGGGCAGAAGGTTTTAATTCTTTCACCACGTCAACAACATTGTTAGGATAGAAATACAAACCAACCACAGCATAGTTTGATTTTGGTTGAATTGGTTTTTCCTCAATGCTCAGAACATTCCCATTTTGATCGAATTCTGCCACACCATATCGCTCTGGGTCTTCGACGTAATATCCAAATACAATGGCCTTTTTATCATTTTTGACTTTTTCCAGAGAATCCGATAACTTCTGCTGAAGTCCAGCTCCATAAAATATATTGTCTCCTAAAACTAAACAAACATCATCATCGCCTATAAATTCTTTACCTATTACGAACGCTTGAGCAATACCATCTGGGTTCGGTTGTTCTGCATACGTTAACTTCAGACCATACTTTTCTCCATTCCCAAATAACTTTTTGAAATTAGGCAAATCATGAGGCGTTGAAATAATGAGAATTTCCTTAATCCCAGCTAACATCAAAATGGACATGGGATAATAAATCATTGGTTTATCATAAACAGGCAATAATTGCTTAGATACGGCCAATGTTAGAGGGTGGAGTCTTGTACCAGAACCTCCTGCGAGTATAATTCCTTTCATAATTTTTTATTTATATATGGATTGAAAATTAACCAAATCAAATTTTTTAATATTCGATTTAAAGTCATCAGTCATCATGATTCGGTATTCATCTATTCTTGACTCCAACATTGAAGTGTCAAATAACTCAGTTATGTTTTCAGCAGGATGCACCATTATTTCAAAACAATCATCACGTTCATTAACTCTAATTTTCCCGTCATGAAATATTTTCAATAATGTTACAGTGTTATGATTGCTAGCATATAACATACCTTGAGGTGTACTCAACTTACTATTTATTTTTACACTAACAAGTTTAAAATAAAACTCTACCAATATTCGCTTAATCCCCAAATGCTTAAAATTCAATATCGTAGGCATTATTAAACTAAAGCTGCCTGTTTTATTTATTAAGTATGCTTTTTTATACCAACGAATTGCTTTTATATTCAAACTTCGCGCTTGCTCAATAATTGTGTCAACAATTAAGCCAAACTTATTTATATCTTGGTGAGAATCTATATGAGTTATTCGATCGCCAATTAAATTTCTAAGTTTATTTATTTGAGCGTTGAGTTCTTTTTGAATGTGTTCTTTTGAAATCAAACCCTTACTGATTCGAGATTTCAATTCTTTAACATTATGGAAGTACCCTTCCGCATTTACAAGAGTGCTTACTTCCATTGGATCACAAATACATTTCCCCTGAGTAAGGTTAAAATGCAAGCCAATACCTACATGATTAAACTGAAGAAGTTCTTTGATATCTTCACAGTAGGGCATATTCACCATAACCGTTGTAGATGAAATCGTTCCAAATTTCACACAATTAATTATTGCGCTGTTTATGGACTTTGTAAATCCAAAGTCATCAGCATTAATGATAATACGCATTATTTCGATTTCTTGGAAATTCCTTCAATTTGGTTCTCTATGAAATTATAAATTTTATTTGCTCTTTCTAATAAATCAAAATTTACAGATGCATTCAACGCAGATTGACTCATTTTTGAACGTTCTTGTGGGTTTGATTTCATCTGAATAATAGCATTTTGAATTTCTGTTATATTCATGGGATCAACAAGGATTGAATAATCAGGTGTACATTGTTCCCTGATTTCTGGAATATCCGACGAAATAATTGGTAATCCACACGCCATAGCCTCAATTATTGAATTATTAGACCCCTCATGTAACGTAGGAAGTATGAAAGCATCTGCAATATTGTAATACTCTGGTAAAATATGATTTGGCAATTTACCTTGAAAGAGAATTTTATCACTCAACAGAGTAATATTACCCTCACCAACAAACAAGATCTTCACGTTATCTAAACCTTCAATAGCAGCAAGAACTCTATCTGGACCTTTGCTATGTATGAATCTGCCCACAAAAATCAATACAAAATCTTTTTCATCGATTCCTTTTTCCAATCTTAGTCTGTTCTTTTCTAAAGGTAAAAATCGACTTCTATCTACTCCATTTGGAATTACACGTATTTTAGTTTCAGGAATATTAAAAACATCTTGTAATCGTTGTGAAACAACATTCGAAACAGCAATAAATGCTGTGACTTTAGATAACGCATTACTAATAAACTTCGATGAATGACGCTGAAATAAGGTGTCCATTCCTTTATTCTCTCCTACCGCTACAAATATTGGTACATTCAATTTCTTTACTTCTTCATAAGAAAACATTAAAGAAGTTATAAAATGACAATACACAAAATCGAATTGTGACTTATCATCTCCAATAGCTCTTTTAACCGCCATTTTTTTTTGGAAATGTACGAGAGAATAAGTATTCCAATTACCTATTCTAAAAGCCCCAAAACTAATAATACCAGTGCGTTTTACATTTGCTCTTTCTTCACCATAACTAACTTTAGCTTTACCCATTCCTCTAAACTTAAATTCAAAAGCAACCACCGTAACTTGATTACCTAATTTAACAAGGTTTTGAACTAAATTATAAACGAATACTCCAGCATCTGGAGCAGCATTACGTGGATATGCATCTGTTATGAACAATATCTTTTTCATCAATTTTTATTTAACTCAATATTTGATTGTTTGGTATAAAACCAGTTGTATGAAATGATCAGGGAAAAAATTAACCATAGAAATTTATTTCCAATAATTCCACCGCTTTTATTCATAATCGGTATTATCAGAATAGCTGTAATCGCAGATAACCAATATAACCTATTGGATATAAGTAATCTGAAACTGCTAAATAACATCTTTAAAATAGCCAATAGAAAAAATGAAAAACCAATTATTCCACTTTTTGCCAAGGCTGTAATGAAGGCATTGTGCGTATCCATTCTTAGCCCAGTTTTTCTTTTCATCTCATTTAAAAACTCCATCCTTCCTGTGCCAAAAACAATCATTCCGTCCCGAAATACATCTATTCCTCCCTGGTATAAAAAAGCGCGGTCATCTAAAATACCATCTTGTTCTACCGTCTTTTCAAATCTTTGAGCTAAAACTTCATTCTCTTCTATTGTTTGCAACAAATAAACTGGAACAAAAGATATTGCAAATGCACCGATCACAAATTTTAACCAAATATTAGCCTTTGTAATAAAAAAATAGACTACGCCAAACAAAATCAAAGCAGCGAATGAACCTCTCGAAGCTGTTGCAATTAGCAACTGGAATTGCAATAATATTCCTACAATTAATGTAGATTTATATAACCAACTTAACTCCTTCTCTCTTAATAAAAACACTGAAAAAACAATTCCATATAGGGCTTTATTACCAATTGAATTTGGGTTTTCTCCAAAGAAAGAAAGTCTTCCACCTTCTTCAAATGTTATTGCACTGATTTCCAATAAGTACATAATCGACATTGCAGAAATAGAGAGAGAAAATACAAATACAGCATTTTTAATCAGTAATTTTGATGATGTCAAATGCATTGTCATAAAGTACAAAAGTCCAATATTAAACAAAACAGTAATATCAATAAAACTATCAATTCCATTCATATTATCTCCATAATTTAAAAGGGTGCTTAACAATTCAAAAAACATATAAGCCAAGAAAAAAAGTGAGATTTGTTTTAATTCAATGAATGATTTTAGCTTCTTTCTGTTATACAGCAAAAAGAGTATATAGGCAATTGCAGAAATAAATGAAATTGAAGATAATCCTACTAAAAAATCAGGTCTGTAAAATTCAAACACCACAGAAACAACATATATGTTTAATAAAAAATTTCCTAGTTTCTCCTCGTTCATTTAGTTTAATTTCTCTTAAGCAATTCCTCAATAATCCAAACTTCCGGTAAAACGGGTGACTCAATCCATTCTAAATTATCATTATAAAAACCAATCATACGGTTTTCATTTATCCATCTACGAGGATTAAAGTGTGTAGACAATTCAATTAGTATGGGTGATCCATTTGTATCTAATACAAAGTCATAAGCCATACAAATACTGTCAAGTTTCTTAGAAATTATAAAAGACTCTTTTACACATTCTAAATTTAATGAATCTTTATCTCTTTCAATTCTGAATGTACCTGAAGCTCTAAAATCATTCTCTTTATTATATCTTTTCAAACCAAAGGCTTTATTTCCAATAATTACAATTCTATAATCACATTCGTTTTTAGGATAAAATTTTTGAAAATAAACATATGAATGTTCCTTGGCTGCTAATCTTGAATACTTCGTTCCAACAAAAATCCGATAAACACCTTTAATTAATCCCAAAAAGGTCTCATGTCCATTACTAAAATTCTTAACTCTATCTAAAAATACCTTATAAAAATCTAAAGGCTTAACACCTTTGTTGAACATGTTTTCAACAAATTTTGCAGCTTCTCTTTTAGAGTCAAATAAAAAAACATTATTAGAACCTGACCCACAACGTAATTTACCTATAATAGGGTAATCCGATTGATTAATAAACTCAACAGCACTATTGTAGTTAAAAAAGACCTTTGTTTCAGCATGTTTAATATCAAATGATTTAAGTAAAATCGCTTGAGCAACTTTATCGTCAAAGTGCAAAATATCAAAACTAGTTGGGAAAGTTTTTACACCTAAAGAGTTAAGTATATAAATTATTTTGAATGCATAAGCTAAATCCATTGAATTGTAGTTATCTACATGCCAAAGAAGATAATTAAATTCTCTGATTTTATCTATGCTTTCAATATCTAAACAATTAACCTTTTCAAACTCTATTTGGTTTGCAACACAATAATCTACCCACTTTTGGCTCAAATTATTCCCTTCAGCATAGTGAATTGCTATTCTATTTTTCATTTTTCATTTTTTCTTCTAACACTTTAACTGAAATTTCATTGTGAGTTTTGGATCTCATAAGATTTAATTGTGTTTTTATGTGTTTTGTATTTAAAAACCAGTTATGTATGCCTAGTTTGTTAATTATAAAACTGAGATACTTAGAATTAATAGCATTTGCAAAAGAAAAATACTGTAAATAATTATCTGTTACTGACTCAATATGTTTTTGAAATGCTGCATTAAGACTATAATTATTTGAGATTACGGAGTTCAAATGGCTTACTTCTAATTTTTTAGATTGACTTTTTTCTCCAGATTCTAAAAATACCTTCTTAGTTCCAGAATCATATCTAGTGTAAAATACTTCAAATTCAAAATTGTTTTTTGTAAACTCTAATACTAAAATTGCCCCATTATTCCAACCTGGAGTTTTAGACTTTTTCGTAAAAACAAAATTACCTAAACCATAATGAATAAGTTTACCTGATTTACTTTCATACCCACTAACTCTATGACTATGATGAGATACAATTATATCAGCTCCATAATTAGATAAAAATTGAAAGTTCTTTACAGTTGTTGGACTGGGTAGGTCAAAGTAATCGATTCCACCATGAAAAATGCCTAAAGCAAAATCAGACTCATTTTTGATTCGCTTAAAATCATGAATGTGATCAATCAAATCAAAAGGATAACAACCGTAGTCATTTTCACTTGCCAAGGACCATTCATGATCCGTACTATTGATTATTTCAACTTTTATACCTTTTGACTCTAAAATTACACTTTTTTTTGATTCTGTGATGTTTTTTCCTGCTCCAATATATTGAATGTTTGATTTATTTAAAAATTCCAATGTATCTGAAAGTCCTTCACGACCAAAATCTTTTATATGATTATTCGCAAGAGTAACATAATTAATTTTAAGCTTTTCAAAAAAATTTTTAGCAACATCGCTTGGAATAAAAAGATGAGGACCTGTTTTTAAAATTTTATTTTTCTCAATATTCTTAGTGATTGGAGCTTCTAAATTCACAATCCGAAAATCACAAGAGTGAAACAATTTTACCAAATTTGTGTCATAATCAATATTCTCATTGACATAAACATCTCCAGCAATTATGATTTTCATTTTTAAATAATTTCTCTTTGTTCAAAATGCTTTATTAAAAATGCAGTATTAAAAACTACATTTCTTTGAATCGAATTAACCATTGTTTCTTCCCAATTAACTTCTGGAAATCTATCTGACAAATATGTAACGGTTTTCTTTGTTAAATCTAATGCTAGTATATTTTCATCCTTTTGTTCCTTTTTCTTCTGACGTAGCTTCAATTTTAATGGCATTAAACCTTTAATATATTTAAATATAAGCTGTTTAGATGATGGATTTGAAAAGGCAAATCCATAACTACTTTCAATTTTT
>JACCEA012028294.1_pt1 | contig 17151 bp, 18 predicted proteins | sample 7449851 | NCBI WGS metagenome assembly JACCEA01 (sample SAMN15323453, study PRJNA562643) | freshwater metagenome | isolation source: river surface water | place: USA:Blue River Watershed | collected 2017-08-18 | reverse complement strand
GGGAAAGAACGTGGCGATTGGCCATAGCCACAGCTACTCCAACTATTACTACGTACTAACTTGATTGGATGCTTGAGGTTGAGGATCTTACTATTAACTTGATTTGCTTTAATACCAGGTGGTGATTCACCATTACCGGCGAACCGTCCAGTCGAGTGCATCATTTCCACACCGGTCTCATCAATGTCTTTCTCAGCTTCTTCATCATATTCCGCATCCAGCTCACTATCATTCTCATCGACTTCAACCGTTTCGCCACCATCATACTCCACATCATCTATCAATCGTTTTTTTGTATTAGTGATAGCTCGGGCTTCGTCTACTTGAGGACGATCAAGATGCAATAGCATCTGCTCCGCAACGATAATAGTTTCTAAACTTGTCTGAGAAATCTTCAATAAATCGTCACCTTTTACTTTTCTACCATAGAGCAATTGAACTGCAACTTTTTGGACTCGTAAATTAAACTGAGTCCCATTCTCTTCATCCTGCGTAATATGCGAAACTTATAAAACATTCCGGGAAATGGACCGTCGTAACTAACCACCGTAACTAAGTTTTCCTTCATATGAGGTCTTTCGCCATCACAAAAAAGATCAATATCCACTTCTGATATGCCACTTATGCGTTGAAAGGCAGTCATCTATCATATTTTAAATAGTAATTACGATCTGGAATGAAATTAATTCAAATAATACCTTCCGGAGAAAGTCTTCTTCAGATAAACTATTCAAGATCTGCGAATGACTAGACCCCTTTCACAATAGCAGTTACAGAGAGTTATAAGATTGAAAATATCATACATTTTACTCATTTCCAAACTTACTTGCACAACGACCATCAATTGGAACAAGTCACTTTCTTGTGTAGTAAAACCATATTCTTTGCATAACAGAACGATCCTAGGCACAGCAAGTTTTTTCTTTTCCCATAAGAACGTTTAGATTGATAATAAGTATAAGCGTATAGCGACCATGATATGCAAATTACCTGATGAGTTGTTGTTATTCGATCAGCAATATTAGTCCGAAGATCGGTGAGAGCTTTATCCAGCAAAGCCAATTGATCGACATATCGGGATCTGTCTACACTGCAAGCGAAATGGGTAGAAGCACAGGAGCTTGTATTTCCAATCGGTTTGTAGTAAACCTAAAGAATTTAAAATTCCTTTCACACTGGTGTACGCAAACAACAACACATCCCTACTTGGTACAGTTGTATCTCTGTTAGCTCTCTCAAATTCTTCAACAAGAAATAGAGTTCCATAATTCTCATGTACTCTTCATTGCTTTCAAATGGATCATCAATACTTTTCGACAATATGATCTCAAAGTCCTGCAATAATCTGGAAACATCCAACAACCCGGGTGGGGATGGAATGGAAGAGTTGCAGCGCAAATACTCTAAGATCATCGCCAAAATTATTCCCTGTCGCTTTAAGTAACAGCAGACAATGAACCCAAGATGTGTTGTAATGTGTAATGGTATTGTAATTGTTTTGTAATGCAGTCTTGGTTATGCATTGTCCACCTTTCTTTTGAGTGGACGCGACAGGTGATATGGGGAGGCAGCACAGCAGGCAGCCGACATTGAACAAAAGGCGCAGCCGCTACAATAGCAGCAAATAAAAAAGTAGTCCCCCACTTTACTCCTCTATTATAGTTCTATGCGCTATAGGATTAGGAGGGTTGTAAGTAAAGGCATGTGGACAAAAGAAAATCAGTGGCACCACATCCGGTTGTGGGAGATGTTGTGGGATATGATGTTGGATACTAATGTATACTAATAGAAAAATTCAATCATCAATTTCATCTTAACTTATTACTAATTCAGCTTGGCAATGACCATCAATTTGAAACATTATATGGCGATTATTGAATTGGGTTGTTATTTACGTTCCGTAAACCGTTCAATTGATGGCGATGAGTCGATTGACATTCTCGAATCGTCTGGATATCTGCTCACATCATCATGGTCATCTTGCTGGTAATGATTGAGAGTATTTTGTTCCATAGAATGAACGTAACGATCGAAAGGATCACCACCACTCCCCAAACTATCTCTTCTTGAACTACGAGTGCCGGATAAATGTCGACTTCCACTCAATATAATATTACTTTGATCGGCAGCCTCGAGGTTACTGAAAGGCGAAAACACTGGAGAACTGACGGCATCACTCAGATGATTAATTACCCTAGTAGAAGAACCAGATAGAAACGAAGGCTCCTGATGCTTCGTGCGCAGCTCCTTTAACATCAACTTTCCAGCATCCCCTTCAGGTCCATGAAAACTTAGTAGCCTAAGATATTCAAACCAATAATAACCATAATCAATAATTTTGAATTATTAATTTCTAACCGGGTGCAGAAAAATTCAGCGACATTATATTCATTTAACTGCTTAAAATAATTTGCGAGAAACATGATCGCTTCAGCTTGTTCCGAATCTGATACATTATCGATGGTCCCATATTTATTGTCCTGAAAATTCAAACGATCTTCTGTTGCTCTATCATTCAAATCTTGTACGAGACTTTCTAAACTTTGTGGAAGACTATTATTCCCTTGATCGCTCCCAATCATACTTTCGAAGATATTACATTGTAAATATTTATAATACAGTTCAGCTGCGCGTTGGATGTGGTTTTCATCTCGACATAGTCTGGCTAGATCTCTGGTCGCGATACCCTCACGATCTCCACTATTGACCGCTCTTTCGTATGTAGAGATCGCTTCAGTTTTCATTCCCAGCTTTAACAAACAATTCCCTACAGCGCTCCACATTCTTGCATCTGATGGTCGAAGAAATGCTGCTTTTTTAAAATAATAATGTGCATATTGATACAAATGGAGCATTTCATAAGTTTGTCCTAAACCATACCACGCTCGGTAATCCAATTCGCTGACATGCAAGGCGCTTCGATAGCATTGAACTGCAGCTGCAGTATTGCGTAATTCCATATATTCGTGACCCATCAATGTCCATGCTGATAAATAACTATTATCCAATCTTAGAGCACGTTGGAAATACATTAATGCTCTTTCATGTTGGCCTTTAAGGGAATAATAGTTACCAACGACACAACATACTTCTGGTGAATACTTCTCGATCTAAATATAAAGAAACTGTCATATTTACTGGCGAATTCCTAACCTATAAACTAACCTCCACCACATTATGCGCCAAATAGGACAATTCCGCGGATTTTTCTTTGACATAAAGAATATTAGAATAAGTATCCACATGCTGCAAGCGAAAGGGATCCTTGGTTCGAACGACTTCGAAGCAACTCTCCGCTTGATCATACAAACGCTGAGAATAATATGCAACTCCAACCTATTCGTGGTAAATTCAACAATGTATTGATATGAATTCCTTTAAGACTAACATGTGTGTATAAATGGACGGAACTGGGGAAAATCTTGTGCAGTTTTTCCATCGCTTGGAGGGCAAGGTCGCCACGATGACGTTCCAAGTACATATGAGCCATAAAAAAAGCAAACATCGCCCTTCCACACTGCTTTTCCACAGGAGTAGTATTCTTGGTGGGCGCATCGGCACATATTTCATCCCACGTAGGAACTTTCAATTTATTGGATAAGCAAAATGCAGAAAGTTCAAGCCAGCAAGACCTAATACGACGGCGTAGCTTAGAGAAAGCAATAAGACTTATTATTATATTACTACCAGTTCCAAGGGTTGTGTGCCAGCGAAGATTTAAAGAGGAATAGAGGACTTTCCACTTTTTCCTCTTTTTCACTAACCAGTGCAACGGAAAGCGCTTTTCCGATTTGCTTGTGTAAATCTCTAGTTATCACAGCAAATATGTACAACAGGTAAGAGTCCATTAGTCCGTTCCTATAAACCGATGAAAGGTATGAATGCAATTGATGTACATAAGGATTAACGGCCCCATCGTCAACTTTGTCCATGTCGTCTTTGTTGCGACTTTTTGATTGTGATTTTGTTTTGTCTCTCTTTTCCTTTTCTTCTTTCGCTTGGATTCGAATCTTTTCACCAGCCAAATATTGAGCATAAGAATACAAAAATATACCTAAATTTGATTGTATTTTTCGATTGCCCTCACTTCGGAGATTATGCGCACAGCGCTGATACTGAGCAGTTGCAATTAAAGAGGAACCCAACAAAATGGCTCCAACTTCTTTTACACCCACTTTCTCATCGAAACCAACATTTATGCTAACAAAGGAATCTTCTTGTGCATCTCGTTGATCTATGGCAGCATTATCATCATCCAAACCCATTAACTGTTCAGCAGCCCACGTAGCACTCGAAAAAAGTCCTCGAATTTGGCACTCTTGCACGGCCGCTCGCAACTTGGCTGATATGAACTCTTTGGGCGAAGTCATTTGCTGAACATTCATAGACAAATAAGTGTGGATATGAGATGAATTGGGAATGTACAGTCCGATGTTGATTATTATTTTATGTGTTTTGAGGGCGTATGAAAAATTTCAAATTGTTATTTTTAGAGGCGCGCGCACAGCACAGACGCCCCAGCAGATGCTAGGACAACTATGAGCGACACATAATAGAATATTGCATAAATAAGTCGAAAGTATCTCTTCCTCATTGTAACACACGGGTTACAATGATCATTTATTCAGACGAAGTACATATTAAAGGATATTTTTATCGCAAAACTGTTGGCGGACTTCTCACACCGCGCGCAGGCGAGCCCAGAGCAGGCAACCGGCAACAGCACAGCGCAGCGGCCGCAGCGGCGCAGCACGACTATAAAAGCAAATGCAATAGGAATAAGTTCATCAAATTGTTGACATGCATACAATACTGTGATATAAGGCCTAACTGTGTACCAGTAGGTACATCTAAACAACGAACACCCTGATGGAGGCTACTCGACAACCATATCGAACTTTGCAGATTGTAGACGATGAAGATTTAGAGGATGGGAGCATTTCAATTCAAATGAGAAATGGAATTCCTGATGATAAGGAGCTTGTTTCTTTCATAGAAAAATATTCTGCCGCAAGTGATGGTTTTCATGACTTTTATCTTCATTCGTTACGCGATTTCTTTGGAAGCAATCATTTGCAATCCCAAGCTGGTAAAAATTAATAGCTCTACATCGCTTTTTTTCATACGTCAGCGTTGATTAGGGTTGACTTGTGCATTTTGGGTTGAGAATCCTGTGGCTGGCAATTTTGTTGCAGTGCAACCAAATAAGACTATCAGCAAGGTTAAAATGCAAAATACGACCAAAAAGTCTGAGCAACCGCCGCAATCCTCGGACGAGCATGACAATATTTTGGAAAATACACCTTTGATTCCGAAGTTGGATACGGCAGATTTAGGCCAAGAAGAAGGCGCGAAAACCCTCTTTGTACCACCTCCTGCCCCCGTATTGAATGATATAAATTCAACATATCAAGCGGACCCTTGGACATTGGTAACTATGGAGTATCGTAATTTCGCTTTCGTGAAACGATGCATTTTCTTAATTTTCCAGGTATTTTGTTAATGATATTTTTGTGATAATGTGACGTAATGATTATTGTTCGAAAGGGTTTTTTGGGGGGATTTTGTGTCGTGACTGTATTTTTACAAAGAACGGCAGTAAGTTCAACGAGTGTAATCGATGTGATATATTTTTGTTGTATATCTGAATGCTTGTTTAACTCTAGAATTCCTCCAACGAATTCCTTCTTCATTATCAACCTATGTCACAAGAAGTAAGACGATATTTTTATATTCTCTCTTCAGTGTCGTTGGTTGGGAGTTTGGACTACCTCATTTCCAGTGTAGATTTATACTCTCCCAGGAATCCATTTTCCCATGATGCTGGCGTATCAATGATTCATGTGTTCGAAGACTATCAAAAATTTTCTATCGCAATGGGAATTTTAGTATTGATCCTGCACTCAATATCCTTTATTTGTGCAATGTTGATGAGTTCCTTCGATGTTCAAGTATACCTAAAAGATAATAAATCTTCTTTTGGAAACGAGTGGATTGTTCAGGCTATGCAAACTTCAAGTTTTAAGTGAGTCTACATTTGTTGCATAATCGCCCCATTAATCGTGCTGAGGATGCAGAAACGATTTCAATTCATGGACTGCTTTTCAAAATGTTCGAGCGATAACTGCGTTGATAGCGTGGATAGGGTTAGGACATTGAAATTTTTGCTATTTTTGATTTTCCCATTATTTTACATTTGTTAGATGTTGTTATCTGCTGTGGCGTGATATTGCTCGATTCAGTAAATTGTGGCTCAGCTTGAAACGGTGAGCCTATCGCTATCTACTTGGAAATCGTGTGACCTGAGATTCTCATAGTGTGCGGCAGCATGCACTTTCGTGGATGAAACGTGCTCGTGCTCTTGAAGGAACAGAGGAGCTGGACCGATTATCCCTTGTTGAACTGCGGGATATGATTGGTGTGATGGAAGTTGCACTAAAGCGTGCGAAGAATGCTCTTTCGTACCAAGAACAGGAGGATTTGAAAAAGTTATAGTTGAAATTCTTGTTTATATGTGCAGTAAATCGAACCATTAAGCTCTAATCAACCAATATCTGGAATATTGAATAGAATATTTACTAACGAATTACTCTCATCATACATTGTAGTCCTAAGTTGGTGCATGAGGACAACTGTACTATTATGTTGATGTCCATACTAATCTCTATGGGCAATCTTCATACGACTAAAACAACAATAACTACACTACGATAACGACCCAAATTAAAAAATTTATTATTGGAAACAACTATCATGTTTATCTATCGTGAGACCTCTCGAATACAATAATTGAAGAAATGGATTATTTCAACTATCATTATTCTTTGGTGAAGGTGGATAGAGGGACTTTTCTGTGGGCATCATTGGTGTTTGGAGATAAGAAGGTGATATAGGACTCATGCTAAGAGGACTACTTTGGCCATAGCTCGAACTAACACTACTACTAACACTAGAATGGTAATATGGATGTGGTGGATAAGGAATAGGAACACCCATTGGAGGTGGCGGATAGATTGGCATTCCCGGATAAGGGTACATAGGAGGTCCACTTGGAGCACCGTGATGTTGCATTGATATAAAATTTAAATCCATGGGAATTGGATAAATAGGATGACCTTGAGGGTTCAGCGGAACACCAGGGGGAATAGGTATAGGTTGTGGCCCACCTCGAAAAAAATTGTTACCATGTTGATTTCTATTTGGCGACGAAGTATATGGATGTCCCTTTCCTCTGTAAGATCCGTACCCTTGCTTCTTTTGGTTGTGATGATCCGTATTTTCAGTCAGACCAGACACAGTACTGAACGACTGAGATGTTACAGAAGCAGAGTCCAAGATCTGCGGTGGTTGTCTCCTGAAAGACTTCTGCACCTTCGATTGTTGACTTTGGGACTCTTTCAGTGCTTGGGCCTGCATCTTTGTTTGGACAGTGTAAGGAATGAAGATGAAAGATTCGTGGTTGAATTCTAGAGGAGAACAGCCCGAGATGGATACTTCATTTGGAAGATATTGCTCATCGTCGCCTAAGGATACTATTGGATTAAATGGATGCTCCACTCCCATTTTAATCCGATGGTTGCTACAATCGTTTACCATCAGAAACAGGAATAGAATGATAGGACTTATTATTGACTTACTTCGAATTTTCAATCGCTCGTTTCAAACCTGAATATTGCTCCTTCAACCGTTTGGACAATGATTCGCAACCAAGTAATGCCTGTAGATTCTTTCCAATTTCACCTACTGGCATTGATCCTTTCTGAGTAAACACAGTGCTGTCATATTAAATCAAGTCAAAAAGATATTGCGGTCTTGCCTTCTCCAAAATAATGGTGATAAGCTTAGTCAATACGTCTTGTTCGATCTTTCCACCCAAAGCGATTTGTCCATATCCAATAGAGAACTAAGAAAAAGTTCGATAACTACCATGCTGTAAGGAGTTAATAGAAAAACATAACCTTTAGATCTTCGGAAGATGTAGTGTAAGGGTCATAATTACTGTTGTCCCTAACTTCAAAATTATCCCTCTGGTCAATTAGAACGTGTGATTTCGTATTTAAAAAAAAACTGTGAGTCAATTTTTCAATTTCATCAACAACAGATTGATCTGAAAATTGACCAAACGCCAATAAACGAGAACATTCATCGCACAATTGCTGGTAGGAGCGATATCCTTCTTGAAATGCAGAAACAATTGAATCCGATCCAATAGCATTGACCGATTCTAGAAGATTTTTGTTCGGATCAAATGGATCTACAATGTTCAGAATTCCAGCAATGTAACGCGGTCCTTCTTCTACTTGTTCTTCTCCGTTGTGCTCGGTTTTCGATTGTAACACCGATGATGGAGGTATTTCAGACATGGGGGTTTCGTCATTTTGATCACCCAACCCTGTCTCTGAACAAACATCGACAAGCTGTTTGTTAAGATGTGTAAACTTAGATATTTCATTGGGCTTCTCCACAATGTCAAACAATGCAGATTTGAAAAACAAAGACGACACACCGTCATCATCGTCATCAGCTTTTAGAGGCAACGGGTTTAAAGAGAAATCGACTGGCCCGTTGATGGTCAACGCGGCATTTGCCCAATCAAAAGATGAAAATATACGAAAGAAATGTGCTAAACTTTGCAACGGGAAATGGATTTTATGGCCCTTCAAATTAAATGTCCATATTAGCATCACAATAACAGTCCAAGTCGAAATTTTCCCATCTCTGGAATTACATAAACTACCTCCACCATGAGTAAAACGGGGAGACTCATACTGAAACCAAGCTTTCAGCAACAAAAGTGAGCGTTTAAACAAATGGTTTTTTCCCACAAATGTATCCACGCGTTCTATCATTTCCTCATGGTGTAATGATGAGAGTTGATTCGTGGAAATATCTACAGTAACGCCATTGATCATGCTACGAATCATCTTCACCTCAGAGCTGACAAAGCTGACATTACTGACTGACATATTGTGAGGAGCTACTCCACTGGAGCTGCTAGAGGAGCTAGGACCATGGAATGCAGATAGACACAGAGCTTCGTTCAACTTCACGTACCATGAATCGTCTGACAACTTCGGGACAAATGCAGTAGCATCCATATCACCATCAGGAAGAAATGTGTGGGATATTATGGAGCCAATCGGAAACAATTGTACACCGAGAGTATCACTGACTAAGTCACGCAAATAGTTGAAGATATCATGACGAGATTTCATTTCTTCGAAGGTTGGAGTCAATCCAGAAATTAGTTTCTCAACTTGTCTGATCAACTCTTGCACCCACGCTGCCGAGTGATCTTCCAAATTGAAATTGTCGATAAAAGATTCAGAAGATGACATCGAAAATTTCGTTGACGTTGCACTCAAGCGACTTAAATCCGCCTCACTCAAGTTACTGCGACGAGGTGTCATCATCGCAGCAACCTCGGGATTGTCAGGAAGCAACTCATTACAAATACGAATCGCTTCTTGTATTTCCCTCGAAACTGCGTATGTTCTTGCTTCGTCAGGAGTTTTAGGTCTTCTCTTCATAATATCAATACTAATTTCCTGATCTTGTGCAAGATGCAATGCCTTTACCAAATCATCTGGATCCATCGTTTCCACCAAATGTCCACCGACATACAGTGCACTTCCATTTTCATTTTCATGTCGTTTATCCCTTGAAAAATCATTATAATAAACATCATCCAGAGAAGTGGCATCGTAATCATAGAGCGATTTGTGTTCCGATTTCAGCTCGCTGGCAAGTTGGGAGGACAATGCGTTTGGTGAGACCCCACTAATTGAACGCACAACAGATGGGGGTAAGTGACCACCAACACCAGTTGCTTGTTGCAGAAATATCATTTCCATTTGTGAAAGCCTGGCTTGTAACTCTCTGACCTAAATTACAATTTCAGATGTGAAAAATAAGATCAAGTTAGCACGTCACCTGACTCTGAGCCTTCTCCAAGTCTGAACTAAGCTTCTCCGTCTCTGATTCATTATCTACTTTCATCATACTAAGCATCTGAATATGACAAGAATCAAATTATATCGACTATAACAATTCTGAACTTACATCTTGCAGGCGTCTCATTCTCTCGAAATTCCAAATGAATGTCATAAGATTTGATTCATCATTTAGAAATAAAACCAAATCATTTTTTGTCCAAATTTGCTGAATAGTTATAATACCAGACAAGTATGACTCCAGTTGTTCCTTTCGCTGATCGACTATATCTGGATCATTTGAAGATCGCAAATATCTCTTTGGTGGAAGTGTGGGAAATTGCAACATGGGAAAACTTTTGCGTAATTGTTTATCCAGATAATAAAAATCCTTGTATCTACGTTTAATGATCCAATTGCGAATTCCGCTTGATACCTTGATGATGTAGTTGGTGTGATCTTGAGTAATTTCAGTGTTGATAATATTCACTTCAACACCTGTACATTCCAATGATCTTCTACGAGATTGAGTCCTTTCCTCACTTTCATCGAACGGTGGTGATGCCCAGGATGGCACCCGATTGGCCGCTTCGTCACCTACGGATTCCATGGATATTGTCCTTTGTTGTGATGTCATTCCAAACTACCTCCACAATTAAAATTTAGCAACCAATGTAATAAAGATCACAACTTAAGCATCAAAACAAAAATAAAATGATTTTGCTACAAGTGCCGTGGCAATTAAAAAAGTTCGCAAACAAAATTATCGATTCTTCAACTTTACATGAAGTTCGCTTTAATCCATTACAGATCCCAGCAGAAAATACAATTCAGCACTGCAACGATGCTTTCGTATCGAAGTTCTAACAATTGCAATTTTAAATCCTTAATGTATGGCAATTACAAATATTGCGATAAGATAAGGTATTGTAATAATGCACTATCATTTTTACACAATACAAAATAGTGAACCAAATTGATGCCAACATCGCAAGCAATAAGATTCGCCCCAGAAATGGGACAAAATAAAGGAGTATTGCTGCCATTATTTCCCAGTTTCATTATGCTAATAAGTGGGCGATTTGGGATTGTACAATGCAATGCCAATGCACGATGATGCATCATACGAAAAGGAAACAATGCAGCAGCATTATTAAAACAATAATCAGCAGTGCACGGGCAAAGCACCATGGAACTAATGAAGAAATAGCCCCTCAATTATGGTTTATTTGATGAGTTATGGCATTGAATGATGACTCCCATTCAGACAATTGGGTTTGATGTGGTGAGCATAAGTACAAGTTAAGAGTCCAGTAGCGGTAGCCTTCCTCGACGCCTCTGCTGTCTACTGATACGTGTGGTTATGTCGTAAATGGTGGTTGTTATACCACCTACATTTAAGTTAGAGTTAGCTGATATATCGGATCTAGTAATTAATTTTTCATTAAGAGTTGTAATCCCCCCAATATTTAAAGAACCCCCAAGAGTTTGATTATTTAACGAATATATATTTCCACTAGTCGTCACGTTCCTCACAATACGTATTGCAAATTGAGGGAATATGATAGATAGAGAGGGAGAGAAGGTGTACAAAGGAGAGATGAGATTGATTTTTTGTCGACCTCATGTTGCCAAAGCATACAAACCGGAGCCACTACGTTATCATGTATAGACTAGACTCAAGTAATCATAGTCATAGTTGAGTTGCACTATTGTGTTGAGTCATTGCGAGAATGTTGGAGCATTTGCTAGCCCTATTAGGTCGTGATGGTGCGCTCTGAATGTACATAGAAAAGTCGTATCAAGAAAGTTATCATAACGTTAATTAGGTAGTGTACAAGATTGCTTATTGTGAATAAATAGATGTATGATCAATAAACAATAACCTAAAACCAAAGTTGCATTTTGCGGCCTTCGCGCATTGCTTTCGCTGAAACGCCTTTGCCTTTTACAACCATATCACTTCTGCGCTGCACCTGATGCCCGTATGTTCACTGCACAGGGATTCAGTCGTTCAAAAAATTGTCCGTCACAAAGCCGGGAGAAAGAGAGGTCCAATTCGTTTGCAAAGTAGACTTTACTGATTTTTCTTATTGTACCAAACAAATAAAAGTAGTGCTGTTGTGATGTTCAATCACTTACCTGATTGTCGGATTGCTACATTATGCTGCAATCTTGAATGTTTTGATCGTTTGGTCGGAGAATTTAGGGCGACTTCAACTGGTTGTAGACTGTCCTGTGTAAGAGCAGTACGCAAATGTTGGAGTATAACTCTTGCACCCATTTTGGAAACATTAAGATTATGCGCCGTGCATCTGTCGAATCATACGTAGATCACGAGCGAAAAAGGAGTAACGAATAGATATCCTACCGTTTGTCTAATACGCAAGCGGGACAACCACACTCGCATTGGCAGTCGGCAATCAATTGAAATGCAGTTTGTATGACGACATTTCGACAAGTGTATAGAGCTGTGCACGAACCAAGACCACCAGGTCTCTTATCGTAAATCATCAATCGAAATGGATGATCCTGGGTACCTGATGCAACTACATGTTCCGTGTCAATATCTTTTGGGTCAAATTGGCCTATCATGGAGCTGAGGCCCACTAAAAGGTGATTGACCGCATGAATTGCTTCATGAGCGCAAATATTCTTTCTCTCCAACTCTCGTTTTGATGACATAGGGAGATCAATCCAGAAAGCTGAAGTTTCATACTCAATTGGTGGTAGAGAGCACATACATTCTTCAAAGATTTCACCGGTACCAATTTTATGTTTGTAGAATCCATTTATGCGTGAGATCACTTGTACTATTCCATACTTAAAAATTCCCTCAACTTCAATAGGCTTCATTATGTTGATTTGCGTTTCATTTTTTCCACTGGTATAATATGAGACTTTGACTTGGCTGGTTGTGGCTGCGTTCGTTCGTAAATCTAGATTCATTACCCTATATTGTTTTCCCCTATGCATTAAGATGGCACCCTCATACAACTCATAAAATGCTCTCGAATATTCTACAGAATCGATCACTTCAAGTTTGTCGTTCAGTACGGACACAGTAACGGGGTCAATATTACGAATATTCACACATTTGGTGGGCTCGTTGGAGGTTTGGGAACTATCTGACCAATAACCAAGCAGTTGCCTCTCGATCAGCAAATCTGATTTCAGTTGCTTCAACTTACATGATTGCAGAAGGATCTTCAGCGCTTCGAAATATTTCGTTCCCCACAATTCAGCTTCACTGATATTATCTGAGTAAGTCCAATTTTATTGAATTTACACTCATACATAGTCTAGCAACGTATGTTACCTGGAAAGGGATAATTCAATGGAATTTCCTTTGCAGCACAAGCCAAATGTCCTTGTAGGATATTTACATTCTCAATATTTAGAATTGCATTCTCAAAATCAGAACGAAGCAATTCTGAAGGGTTTTTTGCGAAGTACTGATCTAACGGTGCATTGTAGCAAACTATGATTGACAGAGATGGTCGACCACTTCTCCCTGCTCTACCTGCTTGCTGCCACAAGGAAGAAAAGGAACCAGGAAATCCCATATGAATAGTCGCATCCAGAGATCCAATATCAACTCCCAATTCCAGAGCACAAGTTGTAGTTACCCCAAGTAGTTGATTATTGAATAGGCGCTGCTCTATGGATCTTCGATCATTGTCAGTGTAGCCACCTCGGTATGAGGAAATGAGATTTAATGCGTCCGGCTCATTCCACATGGACAAGTAACGTGAAGAATGCGCATAAACCAACTCGACCAGTTTTCTTGTTCCACAAAATGCAATAGTGCGCCTTTTAAGCTTCACCAGAGTGGAAAACAATGCGGCTGTCTCTGCGATAGGGCTAACTGAGTTTACCTTTGTTCCCATCGATAATTCTGGGTCATTCTCAATAGATGAATTTTCATTTGCTGAATAACGGGGGCTTGATAAATAAAAGCGCATTTAATTTCTCCCCTTGTAACTTACTTCCCTCATTGAAGTGCAAATTATCCATGCGTTTATGGATGTGATCGCTTTTGTAGGGATTCCATATCATAAAGCATCTGTTACATATCGAAATAGTAAAACTGATGTATATTTTCCTGCATATACTAACTTTTCACCGTGGGGAGCACCGTCGTCTTCGGTAGTTACAACTTCGAGGTCACTTGATTTTAGTAAACTGAGAGGGACCAATCTATTAATGTGATCTCGGGGATTTGCTATGGTAGCTGAACAAAAAATAAACTGTGGACACAATTCATTATGAGAACAAATCCGAACGAGTCTTCGCAAAATGCATGCAACATGAGCTCCAAATGCACCACTAAGTTGAATTGTATCAATATGTTCATAAATAATGAAATAACGGACAATAAGCATTGAACTAAACCTGTAATAGTGGGCTTCATCAATAACTACCCACCTAAGATTTTGTAAAATGCGAGTCCACTTTTTGTGCTGAAGAAATTCAACCTTAATTTTCACCGATTCGTTGAAGAATGAGTCACTCACATCAGGAAGGAGAGTATGATGGATCATATCTGGATTGGTAATTACAATGTTGCCTCGGCTCTGTTGAATTGACAACCGATCGGATAAAATTGTGTCACCATCGCAAACAACTGGAACAATATTAGGTTCGTCGCCAATAAATTCCACGATTCCCCTCAACTGATCCTGCGACAGTGCCTACTCAGAGACGCATGAGGCTGAGCAGATTTAACCTATCTTTACTGCTACATTACCTTTGTTGGGAACAAATATAAAGCAGTGGCTGTGTTGTCGCGAAGCAAACCTTCAAATACAGGAATATTATATATGAGGGATTTACCACTCGAGGTAGATGTTGAGACAACGCAATGTTTGCCTGCCCGTATTGCATCAATGGCTTTTGCTTGATGTTTAAAAAATTCTTTAACATTTCGTCTCCGAAGTTGCTTATCAAGGATTGAGGGTAAGGGCATTTGCAGAGTCTGATACTGTGCAACCTTGGAAGGGAATGAAATGATGTGTTTTATTTGGTCAGAATAAAACTCTGATAATTTAAGGAAGTCAATAACATCAGAAAATGGATATTGGTTGGCATCATCCATATTGGACGGCGACAATTCGATGGAACTGGTGGCAACAGCTGCATCCCTTCCCAAAGAAACTTGCACCCTTCCTTCATGAGGGAAAGCAATACATTCAGAATTAAAACCTTCTTCAAATCCAGCCTTACAGAGTTTTTTCGCCTCAGCATCTATTTCAGAGTTACTGGGGATGGTCTGGTCTCTTGATAATACAGCTTTTGCTAAATGCTTCCACAAAGAGTTGAGAACTCGAGCTTTGCGACATTTTGAGTGTCCAACACCAGGCCCCGGAAAGGGTACACATTGAAATTCACCATGATCATTGTTGAAGTTCGTCGGATTGCCTTTATCATCCACCAATTGAAAAGTATCATCGCAAACCGAAAGCAGTCGCACAATGTGGTGCTTTTGAATGTTCTTGTATTCATCTATTTGAGATAGCTCAGTGAAAGCAGCTAGTTGCGAGCACAATTCTATCAACTTCGTAACAGTACATTTGATTCGATGCTTAACCAAGAAAACATAGCTTTTATCAACGACTTCAAAAAACTGAAGGAAATCCTTGTAGCGCTGTGGCAAATGATTGCTCATTTGATCTGCATGCATTCATAATATTGGACTCAAAGCAAATAATTGAGCCTGGAAGAGTAATCTGGAATCCACATCAATAAGACGCTTGCTATTGCTTATTCGAGCGTATAAGATTTTGGGATTCCTTCCGCAATCCAATTTTGCTCTGGCTGCTGCTGCTGCCGCTGGCTGCTGCTAGTAGCGCTGCGCTGCCCGCCGGCCGAAGGCCTAGTAGCAATCCATATTGCTGTACATATAATGGAAGTTCCAATGTCCTTTTGTTTTTGATGGCAATCCCAAATTTGCGATGTGGTAAATATAATATCTTTGGGCGATGGTTATGCAAATACCATATACGCTGTATATAATATATATTTAAGTATGCTAGATGTGCATCCCTCCTCGAGTCTATGTTGCAAACCATAAGAAAAGAGGTTTTGAGAACACTCTGAACAGTATTTTCATTTTCAGACTTGCAACGCTATTGATGGTGCTCATTAAAATGAATGTCACCATCGCTTGGAGAAGGCATTTAGGAAGATTTATTCCTGGAAAAGGTGTAAGATTCTTTCCACATCAACGGTTGATGAGAAATGATGAGCTATGGATGAAGTATTACTTGGTTAAGTCATTGCACATTGAAAGGAATCGTGACGGTTCCAGAGTTTGTCGCAGCGACAACACCTTGTTGAAGTCAGTGAGTGCTGCTGATGAATCCGAATCCAGCAATTGGAAAAGATTTAGCCAAGTGAAGCGAGAAATGGCATTTTGTATTGAGACTGAGGATTTTGAAACCGCAAAATCCTTGTATGAGGAAATTCGGGATACCGTGCATCAACACGGTAATATTGACACTGTGCTCATGTTTCTTTCGATTTGTCACAAAGCCTCACAACGCATTACGGTTGAAAATGTTATTCGAGATTTGCAGCACCATGAAATTACGATAAGTGAACAAGTATATTTTGCATTGATCCGTTGTTATTGCGATGGAAATTTGATTCAGCATGCCTGGGATATCATCCGTGCAATGGAACAACTCGGAGTAGAACCGAGATTGCGCACATTCCTTCCTATCCTGGAAGCATGCGAGAGAACAGGAGATATAAATACAGCATTCAAAATATTTGACTACTTTAGTAAGGTCCCTCTGCAGCCTCGATCAGAGCAGCTTACGATTCTGCTGACCACCTTAGCAAACTATTGTAAGAAGTCTTCGAACAATGATCATGATGGAGAGGTTAATATTCTGACTATAAAGGGAAAAGTTGATGATATTCTAAAGCAATCTACCTCCCACTTGATTGGCTTCCCTACCGAAGAGTTGGAACGCATAGCGGCTGCTTTTACGAATTGTACAAATGATCAATTACGAAATTGTGGTGTTTTAGTTGAGAACTTCGACGACATTGATGGACCGATAATATCAGATAATGGTTTACAGATCGATGGGTCTGTAGTTGCACTCAACGCGACTTACAATTCCAGCAGTCGTCTTTGGGATCAATATTCGCCATCCCCGAACCACCCTCATCCACCACTTGGATTGAAGGTAGAAGGGCTACATTTTGT
>JACCEA010067610.1_pt1 | contig 17152 bp, 10 predicted proteins | sample 7449851 | NCBI WGS metagenome assembly JACCEA01 (sample SAMN15323453, study PRJNA562643) | freshwater metagenome | isolation source: river surface water | place: USA:Blue River Watershed | collected 2017-08-18 | reverse complement strand
GTTGGAGTAAAGGGGTACAACACAATTGGAATATGGGTAATCCTGCTCCAATTATAGAGCAGATTAAATCAGATCTGGAATACTTCCGCAAAGGTGAGCTTCCACCTGACTTACCTGAAACTTGTTGGACAGCAATTGGCGGTCATAATGGGGAGTACTTGAAAAAGACCGAAAATGGTGATCAATACGAGATTGTTGTAAATCTTGAAGAGGTCATTAGTAAAATCGAAAACTCACCCATCCCAGAACGCAACCGACAATTATTCTGTTGTTGGTGGTAATAACATAATACGCTGAGGGGCGCAAACCCCTCAGTCTTTATTTTTTTGACTGGATATGAAATATTCTTAGATATACATTATCAACCTGTAGTAGTTGTTTAGATCAAAAGTACCCATTGAATTTAAACAGTTAAAAATCAGGACAAATGAAATGAACTTTGAATACGTAATCCCGAAACGGTTGGATGCAAAGGAATATATTGCACCACAACGTTTCCGTCAGAACAAAGACGCAAGACAGTATTCACCTTTAGTAAGCGCTGGAGCTTTGGTATTCTCAGAAATAGCCGACCATGTTCAACGCATGGTAACACCAACTGGTGTGGGTGGAAAATTAGTGTATGTGTATAATTTTACGGATACAGCTATATGTATGATTGATAGTAGAAATGGTATTGTAATTATAGAACCTCTCCAATACAGCGGGATGCGTGATATTACAAATCTATTAGGTACTGTCATGGTAGAAGTTGTTTACCATAACCAAGATCAAGTTATCAGTAAATCGTCAGAGGTCTATTTAGAAGCTCGACGAGATGCTTTGGTCGGATTATCTTTAGGAGTTCCAACGGATAATCTTTACAACACCGATCACTTGTATGACACGATTGCCACAAAGGCATCTGAAGTACAGCGTCATCGTTATACAATTTCGAAGGTGTCAGAAATCTTACATCGTTACGGTGGAGCATTCTATTTATCGGATGTTGATATCGTAATCGGTGAAATGCGAAACCCTTCTAAGATCTGGGTGCATCCAAACTCAGAGTCAGAGTTAAAGGCAAAAGCTCGACCACATGGTAAGTTAGATGAATCGTTAGATGTAACCGTATGCATCAATGATAACCATCATGTTTTCGATAAAGCTTTTATCAATATCTCAGGCACAGCACTAGAAGTACCTGTCACAAGAAACCCTAGTCAGCCAGAAGGTATTAGTGTTTGGTTTAATGTACAGCAACCAGGTACTCGACCCAAAATGTATGCTTTTGATAGTAAGGAATGTCCTTTAAAGATATACACTAACCAAACAGAAGCATTAGGGGCTGGTTCGTCTGAAAAGATCCTCGAGAAAGAATTACTTGAGGGGAAGGCAGAATTAGCTCGACAGAAACAGGAGTTTGAAAAAGAACAGTTTAAACGTGAGCAACAACGACAAGCTGAGGACGAACGCCGCAAACAAGAGGACATCAAGCGACAGCAAGAAGCTCAAGAGCGAGAAGATGCAAGACGACGACAGCAAGAGAAGAATTTCGATCGAGCTGAACGTGTTTCGTTCTGGAGAAAAGTTCTAATAGAGGGGACCAAAGCAATTGCTGCAGCTGCAAGTGCTGCCGTAGTGATTATTGGTCTTTACGTAAAACATAAAGCGAGCTAAACATGGATACAGAAGTATTTAATCTGGTGCAAGAACAACTGCCCAAGTTCAACCGCAAGTTAGCGGAAGGATATGCTTTAAGTCAGTGTGAATCAAATGAGATATTCATTGACAAAGTTTGGCGTCAGGTTGAACTTTCATTCCCACCTAATTTAAAGTACTTAGGTTTTCGCCGCCCTACACCAGCGGAAGAATTCCGTGTGGTTTCTAACTTTGGTAAACAAAACAAACGCATCTATGATGTTGCTCGTAGTGATGTTTACTTGGTTCAATTCTTATTCTCTTTAAACGGAGAAGAAGTTAAAGACGTTCTTTACATTTACCTACCTTATGTTACACAAGGTGGGATCATGTCAATTAAAAACTCAAAGTATGTAATCTCTCCAGTGATTGCAGACGTTGCGTTATCTGTTTGTTCTGATAGTATCTTCATTATGATGAACCGTGCTAAGTTGACCTTCCGTCAAACAGTTGGCTTTATGACTGTCGATGGAATGCGTCGTACTGCGTATATGGTTTATTCACAAATCTATAACACAGACAGCCGTAAGTCGAAGAAGAATAATATTACTTCACTTGCACATTATATTTTCTGTAAGTATGGTTTAACCGAAGGTTTTGCGCGTTTAGGCGTACACGTAAAAGTAATTAACCGAAAGTACTATAAAGCAGAAGAATTCCCAGAAACTGAATGGGTAATGTGTACTACTGCTGAACAGCACATTTATGGTCGTAATCAACGTTATAAAGAAGTGACTGATCTGGCATTGATGATTCCGCGAGACAAATACGATCAGCGGATTGAGGCAATGGCTGCATCTTTCTTTTATGTTGTCGATCGTTTTCCTTCACGTGTTACAGTTACGGATTATGATTCACCTGCACTCTGGCGAGTCCTGTTAGGAAAGTTCATCTTAACTGGGTCAGAATCTGAAGGAAAGATCATTACCCAAATTAACACACACATGAGTTCTGTAGACGGTTATGTTGATAACATGGTGCGTGAGTTATTAATCGCCGATGGTTATACTGGAATCAACGACATTTACGATTTGCTGTATTTACTCATGCAGATTTTCTCACCTGAGATTGCAAAGTCTGGTGAAAAGATCGCTTCTCTTTACGGGAAACGTTTGGTGATTCATCGTTACTTGAATGAAGATATTACTCAGGGGATCTCGCGAATCCTCTTTGCAATTCAAAAAGAATTCAATGCGAAGAAAGATATTACCCAAACTGATCTTAAACGAATCTTCCGCTATAACCTACCATACGCGGCAATCTTAGGATTGAACTCTGGTAAAGCATTCGTTAAATCTGTATCAAGTGCATCTGATTGCCTTATTCATAAAGTCACATCAGTCACAACTATGCAAACCGAATGTGGTAAAAAGACAAGTAAGAAAGGACCAACCTTTGGTGAAGCTCAATACGCCGACGTGTCCATTGCAGAGTTAGGCGGTATTACAAACCTACCTGACCGTGATCCGACCGGGCGTTCGAGTTTAAACATGTGCGCACTCACCGATGCCGATGGTACTCTATTACACAATCCTGAATTCAGTGAAATTCTTCATGCAGCGCAGGAAGATATCCGGAGATAATTTATGGCTGATATCCGACAGATAGAAGATCTGGTACGGTACGGTCGATTACATGGTGACACACTCGTCCTTGAACCTGATGTAAAGTTAGTATTCTTTAATGATTTGAAAATTCCTTACACATTAAAGATTTCTGGTAATACATCATTTCGAGGAACGGGTGACCAACCCACAATCGATTTCGCAACTGATCGACCTTCCATCTGCTGTTCATCGACAGCAGAACATTTTACAATTGCGAGTCTTGATGTTAAATCAGCATCAGGTGTAGAACTCTTTAAGTTCCGTCGAAACTTCGTACGCAATATCACATTCTTAAATACAGAATTTGATGTAATGAATTTTGGTGAACTCTCTACCCGTTCTTTAAGTGTAGTCCATAGTGGATTTAAAAATAAAGAGCAGTCTCCCATTATATTGGACCCTATGAACACGCTCACAATTTGCGATGTCGTACACAGCTCAAAATACCCGCTGTTTGACTTAACAAAGAGCAAAGCAATTCGTGACAATATCACAGTCCATGGGATGACCATGGAAAACGACGGTGGTCTAATGATCATCGGCGAGCAAGATGAAGAAGGGATGTTAGATCTTTCAGTAATTCCTAAACTTGGAATCACTGTAAATGATATTGACATGCCAATCCATAATCTACTCAAGATTAAACAGGCGGATGGTGGTATAGTCACACTACCAAAAGAATTAGTTAAACAGTATTTCTTATAAGATTCATACTCGAGTCGAGGAGAGGAACAAATGCAAAGTCATTTTACAGGTTCATCTATGTACAACACTGGTGGACAAGCAGCTTTTGGTTCACCTGGTTTTGGTGGTGCTATGGTACAAGGTACACAAAACTTCGGTGGGCAGGCTGGCGGCCAACAAGGCTTCTATCCAAACTGGTTCGCCCAATACACTGGTCGTCAACCAATGCAAATTGATCAATTGATCCAAATGCAATTCCAACAAACTGTTAATAATTTGTTCAGCCTACAAATGGTTCAGCAGCTTATGGCTGGGATGCAAAACAATGGTGAATTACCAGCGCTCTTAACGAAAGTACGTACATACGCTTTTGTTCTCATGTTGGATAAAACATCACCAGCGGTTAGCCAACCAACTGACGTTATCGTTCAACGTATGATCGAAGTTGTATTGTTCGGTGAAATTGTTCGCCGTGTTGGTGGTCCACACATGCCATTCGTTAAGACCTTATCAGACGCTGTTCGTATGGATGTTGCTGATTTGTTCAATACTTACAACATGTTTGAAACCTCACCAAACCTTTATCAAACAGCTGTTCATAATGTCGAAAACCAAATTCGTGCGGCAATGCAACAGCAACAACAATCAAATCCTTTTGGTGGTGGTTTCACTGGTGGTGGTTTTGGTGGTCAAGTGCATCCTGCGGCACAAGCAGCAGTTCCAAGTGCAAACTTTGGTGCTTACTTAAATCAAGGACAGCAACCTACAAATACGTTTGGTGGTCAGATTGCAAGCCCAGGTACACAACCAACTAACGACACTATCAATCAAATTGGTCGTGTTGCAAATGGTGGTAGTGCAAGTATTTATGCAATTGCATTACAAAACGATCAAACTCGCCATGTGCAAGAACAACAGATCGTTGAACAGCGTAATGCTGAAAACCGCGAAGCTGCTAAACTGAATATCCCAGCGGATAATGTCCGTGGTGTAACTGATGCGTTTAGCTTAGCTGCAATGATTCAACGTGAGGGGTTAAAAGCAATTACTCCTGTGGTTGAAGAACCAATCCCTGAACAGATTCCAGTAGTTGAACCAACTCCGGAACCTCAACCCGATCCTGCAGAAGTTCAGCAAAAACCTCGTGCAGTAATTCCTGCTGCTTGGTCAAACAAACACGCTGGACGTTTGGAAGATCCTATCGCGGAATACACAACCCCACCAACCACTGGTTTACCTTCGCTAGGCTTCTATAACATGGCTGCCGGTGAAAAGACCACGATGGATGATTTCCATAAACAAGCAACTCCGGAGCAACATACTGACCACGCCCCAATCGCAACCCGTACCTTTGATGACGAAGCAGGTCGACTGGACGAAGACGATGACTTCCTGAATGCAGTTGAACAGCAAATCGAAGCAGATATTCAATCTCTTCATGAAGCTGAGCGTCGTGAGAATCCGATACACGCAACCAGTTCAATGGACGATCTTGTTAAACAAGGTCAAGAACAAAATCTTTCAACCAACATCGAAGATCAAGAGTTGCGCATTGATTTCAATGGCATGGACAGTAAATCACGTAAAAACATCTGTAAGCAATTCCACATTCGTGTAGTTCCAGCTTATGTAATGGGTCACGATCGTGTTATCCAAATCATGAAGGGTAAACGTCGTACAATTGTGGTGGAGCGAGTAGACAACGTGAAATACGAAGAACATGAAACAGAAGTATTGAATAGCACACCAGTGTTTGCAACATGGGATGCTGCAGCGCGTGATATGGGCAGTGCGAAAAATGTAATGGCGGAAGCTGCGGCTAAGCCAGTGTGGAGTTCAGCAGATCTATTAGAGAAACTTGATCAGAAGTTAAAAGATTCTGACAATCCTGATGATGCTGAAATTAAATTAAGCGAATTACTTGCTGAGCGTTCGATCATTCAGATTGAAGGTGCTTTAACCAGCAGTAGTCCGCAGGGTGATTATCAAGGTGAGGTTGTAACCGAACTAACTGAGCGTGGTGTAGAACAAGCAGGCACTATCTTAGACAATGCGATTGTGGAATATGAACGCTTCGAAACTGCGTGCTTAGCAATTCAAGATGACAATGAATCGTTGATTGAAGCCATTCATGAATCGAAGACAGTAATCGAATTAATCGGTGCACTGAACAACTTCCGCAAAAACTCAACTTTACCTGTACGTGAGATTTCTCGCTTACATCACTCATTCACTAAATATCTCAACCAGTATCTGAAAGTAGAATTCAGTAATGGTTGGAATACCACTGATCCAATTGAGGATCAGGATGATTTAACGCGCGCGTTGTTACAATCATACGCGGGAGAACTTTCTGCACACGACGTAATGATCAAGTTGAACGATATCTATACAGCGGCAGCACAAAAAGCGTATCGCTTAGTTGGTATCGACGCAGATGTTGGGGGTAAAACTGTAGGTAACTTACACACCGTAGTGTTGTTACCAATCTACTACTCTCAATACCCATTGGCTACTTTGGACGATGTTGGCGCAATCCAAAAAGTAGATCATCCAGAATTATATGAATTGTTAAGTAAAGTGTATAGCGAAGGGAAAGACATTAAGATCGTTACCCTCGATAATTATGCGTTAACATTCGTACGCTCTCTGGGTGACGATGACTTGTTCTATTTAGTTGAAGTAACAAACTAAAAAGCCTTATTAAGTCTACTCGACCCCGGAGTTGTCCGGGGTTTGGGGTAGACATATATGAAAGCAGATACAGATCAATTGCTCAACTTAATCAAAAGTGTTCCAGTTTTATCTATTGAAGAAGTATGTGAGGATATTAAGAACATCTATGACGTAACCGATGGTGCAGAGTTTTTGAAAATGATTGCACGAGTTCAGTTATATTTACCAACGGGTACTGTCTTTCGAATAGCAGGTTTGGAATTACTTCTGAACAAAACGCACATACTCATCATAGCAGGAAATATCGATACAGGGAATGTGGTGGTTGCGGTGGATAAAGCCGCATTAGATTTAGAGCGTGTGCTCTTTAGTCGGATCCCCAATATAGTTGGTGTTGTTAAAAGCATAAGCTTTCCCAATATTAACAAACCTAAGGCGATGATTGCAATTAGTGAGATTGTGTCGAACTATCAAGACATGGTAATGAAAACGAGGCTTGGTTTAATCGGACGTGAAAATTTAAGCAACACGTTACTAAACAGCATCTTTGAATACGTAATGGCTGGAAGTGTGATTCCGGTTATTGGTTATGAAACATTTGATTAAAGCATCTAATTAAAGTACTATCGGGGTTAGCATTGGCTAATCTCATAGTGCTACGATCTTTTTATTTTTTTTGACAGCATAGAGAATTATAGAGGGGCGAACCCCTCTATAATCAGTGTGTGTTATTGTTGAGCGTCGTCAATCCCTTCGCCATCTTGAGGTGTTTCTTCATCCTGAGATTCTGGATCACCTTCTGTTTCTGAAGTCGACTCTGTAGTTTCAGACGAGGTATCTTCGAATTCATTGAATCCTTCATCATCGAATGATTGTGTTTCATCCGTTGATTGACTTGAATCGTAACCGCCATCATAACCACCTCCTCCACCACCACCTTCCGCAGGAGGATTCGTTAACCCTTCTTCGTATTTATCAAGTGCCGCATTAATGTCGCCAGAGCGTTTCATCTCTTTCTTCATTAATGGCATGAGGCTAGACATCAAGGCTTCCATATGTTTGTCTTTCTGTTCAAGGAAATCAATTAATGGACGACCTTTAGCATCAGTAGTAATCATGTCGAACAATTCAGTCATAACACCATTCTCTTGCATCCATTGACGCATGAAGTGAGACTTGATGTATTTCTGAAGTTTACCAATGTTCTCCATAGAACCCAAACGACCAAGATCTGATTCAGTTAAGAACTCAGGATCGAAGAAGTATGTGATCGCAGTTTCATAGAATTCAGCCTGTGCTTCAAATGCTTCCTTTTGCTCTTTCTGCTGAGTTGTATCTGGTGCAGGTAAGGACACCTCAATCGCTTCAATAAAGAGAACAACAACTTCGTCATCAGTTAGAATTGTACCATCAGCCTTTTTCAAACGAATATGATTCGTCTTCACTAAAGCTTTCAGTTCATCAAAAAGAATTTGTGAGTTATAGGTGTATGTACGAATAAAGCCAGTCAAACTCGCAGTGAACTTACGAGAAATCATGTCGATACGACGAGCAGTCAGTACGTTTGCAAGTACTGTCTGTGTCGCAAAGTCTGTTGAACCAGCACCTTCAATCAATTCTGGTGAAACACCAATTGCTTGTGCATGTAACTTCTTCAACCATTCATCGAACGTGGTATCGATCGGCTTATATTGGTTATCAATATAGTCCACACCTAGTTTAGATGATGGCAAACGTGGGTGGTCGGCAATATTAACCTGTACACCAGCCATTTGCAAGAAGTTAATCTGATCAACCGGGTTGTTGGTCAGTGGATATTCAGCCTGAGTACCTTTTACATACTCATGCATGATCATCTGCATGGCTTTTTGTGGGTTCTTCTCTGCTGGATGAAGTTTAGCATTTAAGATACGTTTAGTAATAGCGTTCTTAGAAGAAGCAATTGAGTTAACAACCATGTTCATCGAACGTAATGCTGCGATTAACTTAGAGTCATCCAATAAGGTTTTACCTAAACCGTATTCATCAAAGTCAATAGCAAGATAAGACATCAAGTCAGCAGGGATAAATAGTAGCTGAGTATGTTTACCTGCAATCGCACGAGATAGCATGATCATTGAAGCAGTTTCAATACGACCCAATGATAAACCTGTACCGAATGTTCCGCGACTCAAACGTTCTAAGAGATCACGTTCAACCATCTCTTGGAAAATAGGGGCAGCACGTCCAAAACCTTCCATCATTGTTAAACGATTGATATCAAATGATGCTGGGTTAGAGGCATTCGCAGATTGTTGTAATAAATAACTCATTACACTACTGTTACTCGCCACGTTTGATGAGGTCTGTAACATTTTGTACATGTTATCCAGATCAGTCAAACGAACGGCATTACCTGTTTGGTCAATCATGATGAAATAACCAATATGATCACGAGGATCCATTGGGTTGTAAACAGGCACCGTTGCTTCTGTCGGAATTTTCAAACATAAAGGATGGCCAACAGTCTCCTTTTCCAAGTTCATACGAGAACGAACGCGCATTACTGGTGTCGATTTGAATTGACGATCAGGATAGAACTTATTAAGTTGCTTTTCTGTTTCAGAACCCTGTGTATAATCACGAGTGTCCACCCGCATAGCTTCTGATGAGGCAATACGATGTCCAATAAAACGTTTGTCCTGTACCGTTTCACGTCGAAGTTGAACAATGTCGTGAGAAGCTTGGCGTGAGATCTTATTTTTCAATAGCGGTAATTTTAAAGCATCGAAGTTATCCAGTACTTTAATATTTAAACAACTATCTAATAATACATCATTAATCTGACGTTTAGCAGAAGTTTCAGCATAGTTTTCCAACGATACCGATTTCATGAAATCAATGAAACTAAGATCTTCGGTACTTACCTGATCATCTTGTTTCCCAGACCCACCTAAGTAGCCAAGATTCTGTAACTTACCGTCATTACTGAACAGACTTCCAGTTACATCTTCCATAGTCACACGGGTATTTGAGTTGATCATGTGATCCACAGATGTCTCAGGAAGAACAGCAATCGGATACGATCCTGTTTTCCCTAAGATATCCCAAAGCATGTCGCTCAACTTGTCCTGTATTTTATATGACGAGGTAAAGTAATTCTCAATCATTTTAATCATAGAACCTGCTGCGTCACCGAATACTTTATTGGTATTGCGGAACGTAAGCGTTGGCTGCATCATGTCTTTTGGTGACAACACAGTACCGATAATAATCTCGATACTTTGCTTGGTATCCGGCAACATTTGCAGGATGTTAGCGTTGTCGTTAATTCGTTCAATTGAACGAGAAACTGCATTCTTTAAGAAAACGTCATGTTGGGGATTTTGTATGAGTTCTTTATCTTGAATTGCGGCGTCAGTTTGTTCACCACGAACCATCTTAGGGCCAATGGTATCGAAAGCTTCAGGGTTCTTTTGAATGCCGCCATAAAGTAAATTGGCACTGCTCTGAGTAAACGCTTGTCGAATTGACTGCGTCGCATATTTGACATCATTCATTCTTGAAATGACTCCTTAAAACTTTTAACGTAAATCGAGGTACTGGCATGTCCCAAACTCTACACCAGATTTACCAAAGTAAAGCAATAGTGCTCGCCAGAACGATGGTAGTTAAATTCCATAGCATAGCAGAGGCAATCAATCAAACATTAATTGACCAAGGCTATACAGTAGATGTTAATAATCCATCTACTTGGAAATACTATCTGAACATGTTCGGTGAATACCATCAAGCGGATAAAGATCGCTTGCGTGCTTTATCTGGTGGTGAATCTGAGTATATTCAGATTAAGATTGCTGGTGAAAATCAACCAATGAATGTTGACTTCACCAAGACATTACTTTACGGTGATGATGCGGACTTGGCAGTGGCAAACGAATATCGTTTCAACACGCAATACTACAAGGCGTTAATCACAAAATATCCAGAATTTGAAGATCTGATCATTGGTGTATTAAACCCTGTACCACCAAGCATTTCTATTCCAGCAAATGATGGTGAAATCCTGTATTGTGGTGGTTATTTAAAGACACTACTGTCATCTGGTATATACCATTACGTGCGCCAAGATTACGGTCCTATTTCAGAAAACTTTTTAATCGAATCAAATGAAGAAAATTTGATTAGTGTTCTCCAAGAATACATCTACGGGTTCTTGTCCCGTTGGTGGAATGCGAACTATGCCGTCACGAATGATCTGTTCCAAGCAACATTTATGGGTGTGTTGTTTTTATCCATTCCGCAGATCTTGGGTAACATTCGTATCAGTAATGCAAAGTCTCCGATGGCGCACTCATTCCACATTCGAGAACACCTAGACTCATATGGTAATCTAGGTTGGGTGACGGAGTATCTCTCTAAAGGAGTATTGTTGTGGCTCTATCGCAATATGGTTTGGTTAACCTCTAACCAAGGTAAAACCAAAGTATTCGATGATATCATTGAGAACGTACTCACACCAGAGAACGTTCCAATTAACGGATATCGTTTACGCCATGATGTTTCAGAAATGGATCAGGATAATTTACGCCCAGCAGTGTACATGGAGCGTGAACCTTTAAACATTAATAAGAACAGTAGTCGTACTCGCGATGAAATCTTAGAGATGATTGAAGCCGAAGTTCGTCTTGCGACTGAAAACCATTATGATCAGGAAGGGCAAGCTCGCAATACAGCCGAGAAGTCTAATCGTTCGATGTACGACAATCTAAATACGAAAGTATTAGAGTCGACTGTAATTGACATGTCTAACCATATGGCGATTACTCGTGAAGACATTGGTTTGAACTTGTGGTGTTTCTCAGCAAGTCATGGTTTCTATAAAGGTACAGTGATCTTTACTAACCCACTCACAAACGAACGAATGCAGTTAACGCCATTAAACGCGTACATTCTTGCTTTCTATTGTTTTAACGTTGGTTGGGCTAACTTCAAATTTGAACACATTCCAAAAATGTATTCGCGTTTGATTCTAAGACATCCAACATACACTCCAGGGGATGCATTCCCAAAACGACCTAACCTTGAAGATGTAAACCGTGGCGTGCTCAAACGTTTTATTACCCAAACACAAATGAAGGATGTGTTGGGGAATTATGTTCCAGATTTCACACATAGTTCTTCATCGTCATTTGCTAATGAGGTAGAGCGTGCTCATACTGAGGCGATGCGTAAATACAATGCCTATTGTCGAATTGAAGATGCTCAAGGGCGCGGGTTCGGGGAATGGATAGCGCATCAGTGTTATTGGTACGATATTGAATGTCCGCTAACTAAGACCCCAACTCGCTATGATGACTGGTTAACTATACATGGTATTGAGTTTGAGGATTTTTCACGAGCTGACTATATTACGCTCGGATTGAAAATTGTTGAGGCTGCAACAGGTGTAAACTTAACTGCATCTGATGAACTTCGGAATCGTCAAACTGCAGCACTTGCTATATTGAAACATTTTGCAAGCTACACAATTCAGATCATCCAGAATACAGTAGCTTCTGATTCGTATTGGTTAGATTGGAAAACTACACGAATCACTAATGACCGTGCTAAGGGGAAAGGTTTAATTCGTGCACAATTACCACTGTATTCTGTAGTGAATCACTGGTCAATTAAAGAAGGACCAATCTGGTTGAATGCATATTCCGAAAAGAATATGGTAACCATTAAAGAGAAGTTCTCCTCGCATGATAAAGTGGACACAACCTATAACCTACAAGGGTTCTCTGTGTCTTCAAGAGAACGTGCTAAGATGCCGATGTATGGTATCATCGATGCACGTATACCTGACGTGGTAACGGTAACCAAAGCGAAGAAATACGTCACGTATACAACGGGACTTTATCCAGTTGCAACGAGTGAAGAATTTGGTGTAAGTAGTAGGATTGATAATTCATTTATCATTCAACCACGACAAACCGAACTTAATGATCGCATGAACGTGAAGTCATCTATTCAACGAACATTTACCATTGTTCCACAAGTAGATGATGCGTACAACAATCTCAGTGTAAATTCGAGTATTCATACAGTATTTACAATCGAGGGCGCTAAGCAATATGTTCGTGAAACATTAGGCGTTACATCAGGTATTGATTCAGAAATCCAGTTTACTACTCCAATTATGAATATTGGTGATGGTTTGGATGTAAGTTCACAAATCCTGACTCAGGAGATCTCTCCACCATCATCGGGTGGTGCTGACGGTGCTCTGGTAACATCTTCGATTGATAACGTGTTCGTATTGAGCACACCTACTTCGCAAGTGGGTGATGTAGTTGAGACAACGTCTACAATCAATTCAACTATGTCAATTGGTTTGACTAATACTGCGAACATTCTTGACTCAACCAAAGTCAATGTGGGTGCAGCGAAATTAACCATCATTAACTCACCAGCGCCAAACATCGAACTCTTACCACCTTCTAACCTTAACCTGGTAACCGTTGCTACTCCAACTAACCTGACTGGTCAAGTCAACGAAAATTAACCATTACAATACATAGGTAGCTTAATGAATATTAACTCATCTATTAAAATGGGTGGGCGTTTTACACTAGGGGAAGTTAATCCCCTTAGTGGCGAACGTATCTCGCAAACACCTTGGTTAGATAACCAGCTGTTAAATACTGCAGACACCTATCTTTATACAGGCTTCGCAGATGGTCCATTAGGTTTTGCTGTAGGGTCTGACGATACTCCTGTTGATCCCACACAGACTAATGTTATTGGTACACTAGGTTTTACCGTAGTATCGGAAACCACAACGCCTGATTGTGAAGTGACTTTCATTCGCGCAGTGGATAATGTTGAAGAAATTCACGTTAAAGGACAAACCGTTTTTCGTGTGGAAATGACTGAAGAAGGGGTTATCAATGAAGTTGCTATTCAGAACTTCTGTCGCGCCTTGGTGGAAGATCAAACCAGCGGGTTAGCCGGTTTACCTGTAACTGTAGGGATGGTTTTAGATGTTACTTACGAATTTACTTTGATTTATCGAGTGACTCGTCAAAACCCATTACTACTTGAAGGAACTGCTACAACTACTGACGGTGTAGATCACTTCACTGATAGTACCTTGGCGTTTGTTGGATCTCCTGTAAACTTAATTCAACCGACATCATTCCCATGGACGTATTTATTGGGTGGCGATACAGTTTTCATGATTGCTGAAAATATTCACAATGTAGAAAATGAATTTGATCCTACGAATGCACTGGTTGCAGATACTACTGTAATTGGCACTGTAGAGCGCTCTGGAACGTTTGTAGACCCAGCGGTAGTCTTACCAACCATTCGATCGTTCTACTTCGGTAATCAAGCGTTTGGTATCAGCTACGTGTTAGTAGAAACCACGACGAACAACTCCATCGGATTAGTTTTAGAATCTGGTGATCAATTAGCTTTTACTACCACATTTCAATGGCTCAATGCCTAGGAGTTTATAATGTCTAATCCATATATCGTAGACGCAAAATTAGGTGCGCGTTTCCGTGCTCGCCATACAGATCAAACAGAAACCGTGATCGAACAAGGGAATTGGAATGACAACATGATCCTTGATGTTGCCATTGATTACATGCGCGATGGTTTTACAGCGGAACCTACGCCAATTGTTGGTTCATCGATTATCGATGTAACGCCTGATCAGGAAGGTGTACAGGTTCCGATTGTTGGAATGAATGTAACCAAAACCAAAGCTGTACAGGCTGCAAAGTTTGTGCGTACAAATGACCACGCTGCTTACGTAACATGGATCACTGAATACACATTTAAAAACACTACCGCAAGTTCAGTTAACATTTCAGAAATTGGAATTGATAACTTTAACCGCGCTGTGTTTAAAGATGATCAAGGTGTTCCGCGTAGCTGGACAGTATCTCCAAATGAAAACCTTATCGTTGAAATGGAAATGCGTATTTCATTTACGTCACCAACCCAACCAACGGTGATTACAACTGTTGATCAGGATGGGGCAACGATTGATACAATCAATTGTAAAACTACGGTAGCCAATCAGTTTGATGTCGGTACTCCGCAGTGGTGGAAGCTGTTAGCTAAACCAGCACACAACGTACATTTGATCACAGATGCAGCTTTTGCAGGCCTAGATAAACCAGCTGATGCAGCCAAAATGGTTTTAGCAAATGTTGCGAGTGATTACACATATACCAACCGCTCAATCGCGATTGATATTCGTCATCGTGCTGGGGTGGGTGGTAATGATGTAAAAGGCTTATTAGTTGGATTTGCTTGTCTAACCCCTGCATACGGTTTTGTCTTTGATAAGATCGTTCGTATTGGTGGTGGGTATAGTTATTCTGCTGGAATTAATATTACTTGGTAAGATATTCACACTAGAGACCGTAGCCTCTAGTGTGCTTTATGTCCGTTTTTCCACTTTGGGCTGCAAACCCTGTTTTCATATGACAACATACCCTTCCATTTGTCGAAAATATTATTCTTTTAACTTTTCAGTGAGGTCTAAAATGACTAAGACCAATGCGCAAGTTGGCTTTAAGACGCGATATTGTATTCAAGCAATAGACCGTTTTACTGAACTTCCAGCAAGTGAGGAAATTCGGGTAGACAACATGGTACTCCGTTACGGAATGCTATCGTTAGGAAAAGAAGTAGCATATGACAGTATCGCAATTGGTACTTCGGACATGCCTGTATCATTTGATCAACCCGGACTGGTTACAACTGTCAGCGAGTTAGGCTTATCAGAAGGTAGCTTCGTTCAAAACATTTTTCAATCCCCAACGAGCAACGACATCATTTCTCGCATTACTCGCGAATTCATCTTCAAAGATTTCCGTTTCCCATCCAACTCACGAACGCTAACGTTGCGCGAGATTGGTATCTCTGGAGTGACACGCGCTGTACTACCTACTACATTAGAAATTAACCAAAACCATTGGGTCAAAGTGATTTTGGAAATCGATTACATTTATCGCGATAAACCAAATCAAACTATCCCATTAATGGTTAATGCTACAGGTACGTCAGAGGTTCTAAAATACGATATCACGCCCTTCATTTACAACGCGAATCCTCAGAATAGTACTGGAAAAGGTTACGGCATTCCTAACGCTATTTTAGGTTATGTTTGGAATGGTCTACCTGAAGGTATTACTGATCGAACATACGGTACAACACTAGGGGTCACAATTACTCGCGAACTCAGCCAGCCTGATTGTACAATGACTTTTAAAGTAGCAGGTACTTTCGCTAATGAAACCGTTATTCCTGGATTCATTGTTCGCGATACTATTAATGGTGGTGCTTTTAAGATCACCTTCCCAGAAGGGCTAGTCGTTCAGGAAGATGATTCATTAGATTTGGTGATCACCTATTCTTGGAGACAAGATCCAATCTCCACACCCCAATAACATTTATTCAGGATAGAGACAAACTATGCTAAGTATTAAAACTGGTGTTGCGATACATATTGACTATACGTTTGACGTTAAATCAGGTGATGGCACACTACTTGGCACATATGGTTTCGTAAACAACGAACTGTTACCAAGTGGTTTGAATGCCTTTGGTCGCGCCATTACATTTGCTGATGCAGAGTTTGGTGTGTCCAATGACAACGATGATAAAGTACATGGCGTATTGATGCCGGTAATGAGTTTTCGTTTAGATGCCCAAACGTATGAAAATACCGTAACCAAAGAAACCGATGCAAAAACCGTAACCTTCCATTCTAAAGCTACTGCAATAGTGAAAGGGTTTAATGTTCCAGCGGACAAACTCTTAACCATTCGTGAATTCGGAATTAAAGGACTCAGTCGTGTAGTTCTTGAAGACCCATATCAGAATTTGGCAGGTATTAAACTGGACGACGATGACTATATCGAAGTCACTGTGGATTTCAGCTTCACTTATTACACGAACAATAAAATTGTCACTGTTGGTCAAAATACCTTTGGAACGCGTGTTGACTACACTTGTGAAGTCTTTGAGCTTCCGGGCGGATATCCTGCGGCAGTTCGAAATACTAAAGGCTATGCTTCTAGTAATGTCATGGAAATTCTTCCGATCGACTATGACATTCGTGAAGTAGCAACAGCTGACGTCATTGTTCCAGCCTCTGATATTTATCAGCAAGCAGGTTCGAAGTGCGATGAATTCGAACATCGCTTAGATATGATGATCATTGGTTATCGTCCAAATAAAACCCGTCTCTATGGTTTTGTGTTAAAAGATAAGATTCGTGGTATTGGGACATTGGTTCGATTCCTTACACCAGTTAGCGTCGAACGCGAAAAGCGTTATGAGGTTGGTGGTTATATCAAATGGACTCGTGTTGTTGAGAACATTGATGAAGGATTTGTAACCGTTGATCTCGGAACTTACAATGAAGGGTTTGGGTTAGAAAGTGGTATTACTCGCTACAATGTGACACGACCACCATATACGCCAGAAGTTGCCAATGAGATCAAATCAATTGATCC
>JACCEA011642019.1_pt1 | contig 17153 bp, 16 predicted proteins | sample 7449851 | NCBI WGS metagenome assembly JACCEA01 (sample SAMN15323453, study PRJNA562643) | freshwater metagenome | isolation source: river surface water | place: USA:Blue River Watershed | collected 2017-08-18 | reverse complement strand
GTGCATTTTGCGTGCTGTTGGCATTCCTACTGGCTTCACCTATTCCTCTGGGGAACTTGCTCCCTGCGCTGGGGATTTTATTTATCGCGCTAGGTCTCATAGAAAGCGATGGTGTTTGTGTATTGGTTGGAATAGGCATTGGAATTGCGGCTTGGTTTTTTCTCAGCGGGCTGGTATGGATTGCCGTGCAAACAGTAGTGGCGATGCTGGATAAAATGGTCTAGTTCATTTTTTACAACCAATACCCATTTTATTAATTGAAAACTGAGCGCCCTGAATAATGGCGCGAGTCGCGTAATTTCATAAAAATTGAAGCACCCCTGTCTGTATTCGAGAACCAACTCACTTATCGAAGTACAACTTAGTCAGATAATGCGCGCACTTATTCTTCCGCGATCCTGTGTTCAGGATCTATTCATTCAACAAAACTAGTATTCCGCTGGAAGACCTTACTGGAGATAAAATCATGACCAATTCTTTCAAAAAAATCAGCTTGTTACTTGCAGCTGCCGGATTAACTTTCAGTGCAGGCACAATGGCTGCGCCTGGCATTAGCTATAACTATGCAGCATTGCAATTTGTTGATCAGGATGTGGACAATTACGATTGTAACCAGGATGGTTTGCGTTTAAGTGGCAGTCTGGAATTAAACGATGACTTCTTTGCACTGGGGTCGCTCAGTGATGTGAGTGGTGGCCGCTGCGGTTCCCAAACGATCAGCGCTGGTATTGGCTATCACGCTTTGTTTGGGGCTGATTCGAGTATGTACGGCGCACTGAGTTTTGAAAATGTTTCAGTGGATCACGGCGAAAGTGATTCAGGGCTGGTGGTTGCAGGAGGCGTTCGTGGCTTTATCAATAACAATGTTGAAGCCAAAGTAGAGCTTTCTCATCATACTGCGCACGATGGGAATACCGTATTGGGTGGCGGTTTGGCTTATTGGTTCTCGTCACAATTTTCGGTAACCGGTGACGTAGGTATTGGTTCTGAAGCCTCTGAAATTGCGTTGGGCGTACGAATGAATTTCTAAAACCGCGTTACAAAAAAGCCAGCGACTGCTGGCTTTTTTGTTTCCACTTTTTATTGATTGGCCGCTTCCAGTTCTTCGCTAACCTGTAACCAATTCTCTTCTGTTTCTTCCAGTTGCGTTTGCAGCTTGCTTTGCTCCGCCAATAAATCACGCAATTTGTTTTTATTTTTTTCGTCGTAAATATCGCTGTCACCTAATTGGTTTTCAACGTCTGCCAAGCGAGCCTGGAGTTTTTCCATTTGGCTTTCAAGCGATTTTAATTTATTGGTGAGTGGTTTTAATTGCGCGCGCTGCGCGGCAGATTGTTGGCGCTGGGCTTTTTTATCCAGTTTGTCGCCGTCGCTATTGGCCGACTTTTCCAATACGGCCGCTTGTTTTTCTTGTGCCGCCGCTTGTTGTCGCTGTTGCAACAACCATTTGTAATAGTCTTCCAGATCACCATCAAATTCTTCGACCTTTCCATCTGCCACTAGCAAAAATTCATTGACGGTATTGCGCAGCAAATGGCGATCATGCGAAACGACAATCACTGCGCCTTCGAACTCTTGCAGCGCCATGGTCAATGCATGGCGCATTTCCAGATCCAGATGGTTGGTGGGTTCGTCGAGTAAGAGGACGTTGGGTTTTTCCCACGCAATTAATGCCAGCGCCAAACGTGCTTTTTCACCGCCGGAAAAATGCGTAATAGGTTCAAAGGCGCGGTCGCCGTGAAAATCAAAACTGCCGAGGAAATCACGAATTTCCTGCTCGCGTGCGCTAGGGGACAAGCGCTGCACATGGAGGGCAGGCGATGCATTCATATCGAGCGATTCGAGTTGATGCTGCGCAAAATAGCCCAGTTTAAAGTGTTCGCCGTTAGTGCGATCACCTGCTAATAGCGGCAAGCTGCCGGCAAGGGTTTTTACCAGGCTGGATTTACCCGCACCATTGGGCCCGAGCAAGCCAATACGCGTTTCGGCGCGAATCGCCAATTCGACATTTTTTAATACGCTTTTGCCTGGATAGCCAATTTCGCCGCGTGCAATATGCACCAGCGGAGTAGACATCTTGTCATGACAGCTAAAGGTAAATGTGAAGGGCGAATCTATGTGCGCGGGCGCAATTTTTTCCATGCGCTCCAACTCTTTAATGCGGCTCTGGGCCTGACGCGCTTTGGTTGCTTGCGCGCGGAAGCGGCGAATATAGTTTTCGACGTGCGCAATACGCGCTTGTTGTTTTTCGTAAGTTACTTGTTGTTGCGCCAATTTTTCAGCGCGCTGGCGCTCGTAGGCAGAATAGTTGCCGGAATAATTTTCCAGTTTTTGCTGCTCAATACTGACGATCCTATCGACAATATTGTCGAGAAAATCGCGGTCGTGCGAGATGATAATCAGCGTGCCCGGGTAACGCTTTAACCATTCCTCCAGCCAGAGGGTCGCGTCCAGATCCAGGTGGTTGGTCGGTTCGTCGAGTAGTAGCAGATCTGACGGGCACATAAGTGCCTGCGCAAGGTTGAGGCGGATGCGCCAACCGCCGGAAAAATCCGTCACCGGGCGCTGATCGTCGCCGGCGGAAAATCCTAATCCATTTAACAATTGTTGTGCGCGTGACGGCGCGGTGTAGGCGTGGATATTTTCCATCTCGCTATACAAATGCGCGAGTTTTTCACCGTCGCCCTTGCTATTGGCCAGTTCGATTTCCTGCTCCAGGCGACGCAGTTCGCTGTCGCCATCCAACACATAATCCAGCGCACTGCGATTGGTGTGCCCAACCTCCTGCGCCATGTGGGCTATGCGCCAGTTTTTGGGGATGTCGACTGAGCCTGTATCACTGTGCAGGCTACCCAGCAATAACTGGAACAAGGTGGATTTGCCGCAGCCATTGGCGCCGATTAAACCGACTTTCTGGCCCGGATAAATAGTAAGTTCGGCGGAGTCCAATAAAAATTTGGCACCGCGCTGGACGGAGACATTCTGTAATTGAATCATGGCGCGCATTCTAGCAGACTTGGAGCAAGATCCTGCCAGCGGAATTTGTATGTCTTCACCCCTCCTTCCCCACTGTGACCTATGGGCGTTTTCCCTGCATCACTATGCTCGCCAGGGCGTTAGCGACCTGTGTTTACGCTTGCAGGATGAGCACGGGGCCAACGTAAATATTGTGTTTTGGACGTTGTGGCTTGGCTTTCGTGGGCAATTACTGGATGCCGCGCATTTAGCGCAGGCGCAGCGGAAAGTTCACGCTTGGGATCAGCATTACATACTGCCTCTGCGCCAGTTACGGCGCCGCCTCAAAGTTGAATTCGGCACTGAGGACAATTCGATAGAGGCAGTGCGTACCCAGATAAAACAAGCGGAACTGCTTGCCGAAAAGCATTTGCAGCAGTTATTGGAATCCGTTTCCGGACGCCTTGAGCAAAGTGCACCCGACAATGCATCGGTAATGGCAAACAACCTGCGCGTGTATTTGCGCACTTTGCCATCCAGTGAAGCTCTTATCGATGCACTGCTGGAATTGATCATTAACTGATAACGCTAGTGATGACGCCGCAGCCGCGAATCCAATTGATCCACCAGCTCACACCACTCCGAATCTTGCTCCAGACATTCATCCAGAAAGCGTCGCTGTGAGCTAGACCAGAAGGGAGCCTGCACTATGGCTGTTTGCGGCGGCAGATAATGAAACTGGATAAAGCGCGCAATGGCTAGATTGCTGTTATCCAAGCCCAACTGAGCGAAGAGTTCGGGCATATTTGGGGTAGCTGTATGCATGGTATACGCCTCGTTGTGCTGATGAGGGGTTATAGAAGTATGCCTGAATCAGCACTCTGAAGATTGCAATTTTTTCTTCTTATAAAAAATGCTTAAAGCAGCAAAACACCCAATAAAAAAGCGAGCTGTTTAAGGCTCGCTTTTTTATTGGGTGGTTAGAGAGCCTTGAATGACTCTCATGGAGTGTTCGCTTAACTTAATGCGCCTTGGTCATCATCAAAGGGCAGAGTTTCGGTAACAGGTGCTGGTGCGGCTTCTACAACTTCTACAGGAGCTTCCACCACGGGAGCGTCGACCACAACGGCTTCTGCCGGTGCTGCAACTACGGGCGCCTCTACCTCAGGCGCTTCTATCGGTGCTGCCGGCGCTGCTTCTATTGGCGCAGGCGCTGCTTTTTTCGGCGCTCGTTTAACAGCTGGCTTTTTCGCAACCTTTTTCTCAGCGACTGGTTTGGCTTCTGCTTCTGCAGCAATGGGAGCTTCCGCAGCGGTTACTACTGGTTTAGCTTTTGCCACTTTGGGCTTCGCCACCTTGACTGGTTTGGCTTTCACTTCTGCGGCGGCTTGAGGTGCTTCAACTGTAGCAGTCTTTTTTGTTTTTTTAGTTTTAACTGATCCAGCTTTCTTTTCGGCTTTTTCTTTCTTGACTGGCTTTTCGCTAGCCGCTTTTTTCTCACTTGATACTTTTTCTGTGGAGGTCTTCTTGGCTGCTGATTTTTTTGCTTTGCCGGGTTTGCTGTTGGCTGCTTCAGCCAACAGCTTGGCTACTTCAGCGGCAGCGCTCACTTGTGCAGTGAAAGCGTCTACTTGTGCTTGCGCATCCGCTAACTTTTTACTTTGTACACTCAAGTCTTTCTTTAATTGTGCGATTTGGGACTTGGCTTTGCCGGCGTCTTTGGCTGACAGTGCCGCTAGCTTTTTCTCAGTTGCAGCGACATTTTTTTGCTCTGCAGCGACCGTTTTTTTCGCAGTAGCCAGTTCTTGACCACGCGCTTTTTCCAGTGCAGCGGTGACCTTGGCAATTTGCTGTTCCAGATCAGCAACAGAATTTTTTGGGGTTTTGGAGGCAGCCATAAAAAGTACCTGTTCAATAAGTGCGTTAGAGGAGCGCGTCAGAAATTAATATGCGTCGGAAAATAAAAAAGAATGCCGGAACTAAGCGGAATACATTTCGGGCGAATTGTAGCTGTGCCTTATCAAAAAGTGTATTCCTGCGGGCAAGCAATCCGGTATTTAAATAACAATATTTCTATCCAGCTGCTGTTTGCTTTATGCCCGCTGTACTGATCCGCTGGATGTTGAACTTTTATTCCAGTATTGGGGTCATAAGCGCCTGAATTTGGAGCGCAAGGAGGCACTAATAAGCAATCGCCAGCATTTACGCGTGAATCGTGCAAATGGGCAACAGCCCACACTTCCGGGGCTTGAGATTAGATTGCCGCCAAAAACGCGCACATTTGCCCGAAGTTGGTATACCATTGCCGCCTGCTCTGGCGCTGTGAAGGTGTCGGCTAGGAACAGACGCATCGCGCGTTCACAATCATTACAAACCAATCATTAAAAGATTACAGATTAAGGTGACTTATGTTTACTAAACGCTTACTGGTTGTTGGCCTGATGGCTGCTACTGCTGGCCTGATCGGCTGCAAAAAGGAAGAAGTGAAGCCGGTTGATGACAGCGCCAAGCTGGCCACCCTGGAGCAAAAAGCCAACTACATCATTGGTCAAAACCTGGCTAAAAACCTGCAAAACGGCGGTTTGGCAATTGAGCCTGAGTCTTTGGCGTTGGCGTTGACCGATGTTCGCGATGGCAAAGAGTCGCGCATCAGCCAGGAAGACATGCAAAAGATCATGCAAGAAGTGCAAACCAAAGCCATGGCCAAGCAAGAAGAAGAGCAAAAGAAACAAAGCGAAGCTAACGTAGCTGCTGGTCAAAAATACCTGGAAGAAAACAAAGTTAAAGAAGGCGTAACGGCGACTGCCAGCGGCCTGCAGTATAAAGTAATCACCGAAGGTAAAGGCGCCAAGCCAAAAGCAACTGACACTGTTACCGTGAACTATACCGGTAAGTTGATTGATGGCACCGAGTTTGACAGTTCCGCTAAAAACGGTGGCCCGGTTTCTTTCCCTCTGGACGGCGTAATTGCTGGTTGGACTGAAGCTCTGCAATTGATGCCACAAGGCTCCAAGTGGGAAATCGTTATTCCATCTGACTTGGCCTATGGTGCTGGCGGTCAAGGTCCAATTCCTCCATCATCAACTCTGATTTTCGAAGTTGAATTGCTGGAAATTAAAGCGCCTGAAGCAGCTGCTGAAGAAGCGAAAAAATAAGCCTGTTTTCAGGCAATAAAAAAACCCGCCAGTGTGCGGGTTTTTTTATTGCTGCAAGTTTGTGCTTGGGTCTGATTAGCTAACCAAATCCTTATGGGCAGTGTGCAGTACAGCAATCAGTCGATCTTCAGCGCTAAAGCGAATTTCCAGCGCTTCGCCCAATTGCGACAGGTCTGGCGTGAGGGCCGTAAGGTCATCGGTCTCCAGATACTTATCGTTAAAATCCAGCAATTTCTCTGTGGTTTTATCAACTACATCATAGAGCTTGCTGGCTTCCTGCAAGGCATCTGCATCGTCGAACTCACGGCCCTCTTTAATCAGTTGATCATAAACCTCGAAGTGGCCCGCAGAAACATAATCCACCAGAATTTGGCAAAAGCTGCGCAATTTTTCACCGCGCTGGACATCACTCAAGTCTTCACTCAAACCACTCAGTGCACAGTATTGCACCAGCATTTCCTGACGCTCTTCCAGCCAGCGATCGATAATTTCGCTGACGCCACCCCAGCGCTCTTTGGCAGTTTTGCAATTCTCTAACATCAGATGTTCCTATGATTCTTCAACCTATGACTTCAAACAGGAGTCGCGCTTGCGGAGCTTATGATGGCCCCGGCTCGTTATGAGCCGTCCACAATAGGCCATCTGCTCACACAGGGCAAGCCAATCAGGCGAGTTTGTTGTCCTTGCGCACCAATTGAAACAGGTTCACCAGGGCGAGGCCGATAAAGGCAATCAGGGTCCATGCCGCCAAGCTCAGACCAAAGATTTTATCGACATGGGCGCAGTTGCCATCACCTTGCAGCAGCAGTTTGAGCGCTTCCATAAAGGGGAACACTTCGAAAATATACGAAAGCCCCGGGCCGCATGCTGGAACCTGATCCTCCGGCAAGCTTTGCAGCCACAACTGGCGACCAGCGAAGCAGGCGCCGAGGATAGGGCTGATAATGCCGAGTAGTGCGTAGGCGCGGCGACCTGTTGTTGCCGGGTTATGAATAGCGGCTACCAGCCCAAGTACCCCGGTTAGCACCACAAAGCCGCGCTGGGTTATGCACAGTGAGCAGGGAATCATTTTAAGCACATGTTCCATATACGCAGCGGCGAGCATCATCGCAGTGCAGGCGACAAAAATAAGCAAGTTGAGTTGGCGGCTATTAATTTGGTGAAGGGCGGAAAACATGTGCGATCCTTATTGGGCTTATAGTGTTGTTAATGAGAGTTTCAGTGATGCTTACCTATGGTAAGCAATTCCGCAGCAACTGGGCCAGCATTTTGCGGAAAGCCCGGGCGCTGAGCGGCTGATAGGCTATGCTTGGTGGGCGAGTTTCCGCTCGTTTGGAGCCTCAAAAGCGGCGCAAGTTTCATGGGTGAGGAATGGGTATGAAGAAAAAATGGTTGGCGATATTGGGGCTGAGCCTGGGGGCTTCCGGTGCCCTTGCCTCAGGGGGCGGTAACGCGCCGGCGGAAGGGGTTAATTATATTGCGATTAGTCCACCGTTAATTGTGAACTACGGCGGCCCGGGCAAAGTGCGCTATATAAAAGCAGAATTATCACTGCGCGCGGAAAATGCCGCCGATGCTACAGAAGTAATGCATCACCTGCCGCTGATTCGCGATCGCTTGGTTAGCATTCTTAGTGCGCAAACCGAAGAAGTTATCAGTACCGCGGAGGGTAAAGAATATTTACGGGTGTATGCGCTGGCTGAGATTAATAAAGCGCTGCTGAAAGTGGAGGGTCACGATCATCATGCCGAGGACCATGACGCTGATGCAGATCACGGTAAAGATCACGCGAAAGATAAAGGAAAAAAACATGCAGATGCTGACGATAAGCACGCGGGCAAATCTGCGGCGGGCGAACCTGAGCACGGGGAAGTGGTGCTGCCATCTGCTGCTGATGTAATACCAGTCAAGGGGCCAGCTTCTGACTTATTTTTCAATAATTTTGTAGTACAAAAGTAACCGCACGCGGGCACCGTTTTTTCGGTGCCTGTTTCTTGCCCATCTATTTAATTATTGCCCGCAACTGCAGCCGCGATATTGCGCGTAATAATTTTCCAGATATTCATCGAATGAAACTTGTTGTCGCTGCTCCAGCGCGGCCTGTTCTTGTAGAGATTTTTCACCCATCGTAGCGAATTCGGCGTAGCCTTTTTCATCCAGCGGCCGCGTGGCAAACCAGGCGCGGTGTTGCTCCGCCAGTTGTAGTGTATGTGCGTAAAAACTTTGCTGCTTTTCCTGCATATCACGCAGTACGCGCGCAGAGGGAGTTAACGCGGGGTTTTCAAGTTTGGCGAGCTGTTGTTGTACAGATTGTTGATACTGGTTTCCGGTTTTGGCTTGGTCCAGCAGTGCGGCGCATGCCAGGCTACCGGCAATAATTTCTTGGGCCCAGCTACGCATGGTAATCGAGTCATCGCCGCGCAATAGTTCCAAATTGGGCTCGCGCCCCTGATTCACAATCCGCTTTTGGTTTTCCTGCCCCTGGTAAAATTCGCGCGCATCGGTTTGCGGGCTATCGCTCAATAAGCAGTAGAGTAAAAACGCATCCATTACCTGCATTTGCTCACTGGTAATCCCCAGTGGTTCGTAGGGATTTAAATCGACACAGCGCACTTCTACATATTCTACGCCGCGCAACCGCAGCGCTTGCAATGCTGTTTCACCGCGTTCGGTCGTGCGTTTGGGGCGAATGCTGGAGTAAAACTCATTTTCAATTTGCAGCAAACTCGTGTTGAGCTGCTGATAGTTGCCGTCGCTATCTTTCACGCCTAGGTGTTCGTAGGCGGGATGACTTTGGGTGATGGCGCCGCAGAGCGTTTTTAAATAGTCACTCAGGTTGTTGTAATTCACTACCAGACTTTTTTGCGCATCACTTTGGTAGCCAAGGTCACCCATGCGCAGCGACGTGGCAAAGGGCAAATAGTGGGTTTGCTCCGCAAACGGGAACGGCTGTAACTGGTGATTGCGATTTTTAACAAAGCAGGAACAAACCGCCGGCGACGCACCGAACAGATAAATCAACAGCCAAAAATTGCGGCGGAAATTACGGATCAAACCAAAATAGCGCTCGGTTTTAAAATCCTGCAACGATTGTTGATTGCCGGTTTGCGACTGTGCCTGTAATAGCGACCAAAACTCATCGGGCAAACTGAAGTTGTAGTGAATGCCGGCGATGGTTTGCATCGCGCGGCCATAGCGATGCCCAAGGCCAATGCGATAAATGGTTTTCATGGTGCCGCTGTTGGAGCTGCCGTAACGCGCAACAGGAATTTCATTATCGGACCCCAGGGTGCACGGCATACTGGCTGGCCAGAGGCGCTCGTGATTGGGGGCAAGTTGGGAGTAGGTATAACGATGAATATTATCCAGCTGCTTCAGCAGCGGTTCTACATCAGCAAAAGGCTCGGTAATAAATTCGAGCAGTGCTTCGCTGTAATCTGTCGTGATGTGCGGATGTGTCAGTGCTGAACCCAATGCTTCCGGGTGATCGGTTTGCGCCAGGGTCCCGGTAGGAGTTACGCGCAGGCTTTCTTTTTCCAGGCCACGTAAAATACCGCGCAGGCTGGCGTTGTTGTCGGCAGTAGCAAATGCTGCCAGTAGATCCTGTGATAGGCCTTGAGGTGCAGACACGTCAGTTTCCTTTTTGCTCAGAGAGCATTTGGATAGGCCGGTGGTTGCGCACCGGCGCGGGAAGTAGTTGAGTCAGTCTAGATGAGCTGGAGAGATTTATGCCAGCGGAACATCGCTCGCGGCAGACGCACGCTCGATATCAGCGGGGCTGTCTTCCGGTGCAAACTCGGCGACGGCCAACGCGTCTGTTGTTGGTGGTAGCTGATCTAACAGATCCTTGCCTACTTTGGGTAGGGGTTCCGGCATGAGTTCCGGATCAATCTGTGGCAGACCTTTTTCGTTCGCAGTACAGCTAATTACCTTAATACGCTGGCGATAGTCTTTGGAGCTGGCTTCAAACATTTGGTTTATAGCTTCATCTTTATGCGCCGTTTTAAATAGTGCTCCCAGGTCGCGACCATCCAGCCAATTGTTTTGTTTACCTAAAAACAGCTTTTCCTGATTTTGCAGAATAAAGAGCTCGCTCATGACTACTCCTGGTGCGTTCACTCGATAAACCGCGGATGTGGGGTTTTACCGGTAAACTTCAAGGGGCACAGATTGTGATTTGCGACGACAGGGCCTGCGTTTTTTCAAGCGCTTAGCGCTATTCATTTGTTCTACATCAAATATTGGGGGTTTATCCGCACCGATAATGGTATCGCCTGACAATAACAATAGAGGAATCAGACGATGTTTAAAACCTTCCTGGTGTACATTCATTTAATCGCCGCCTGCCTGGCTGTGGGCGTACTACTTATGCAAGACCTGGCACTCGCCAAATGGCGGGGCCGCGCGATGGACGCAGAAGCGCGAGCCAATCTTCATCAAAATGCCGGTATCGTGACCTTGGCGCTTGTTGTGCTATGGGTTTCAGGTTTGGCGATAGTGATCATTGGGTATCTCGATAACCCTGCGTACCTTATGAACCAAAAGTTGTGGGGAAAATTTACCGTCGTTAGCATACTGACTATTAATGGTTTAATTTTGCACTACTACAGTTTTCCCAAGTTGATGTCGCCGGTTGGTTTTCTGGGGGCAGGCCGCACGGAGCAACTGTTTGTGTTGGTAACCGCCGTCGTGTCACTGGTTTCCTGGTTGTATTCCTGTTACTTGGGAATTGCGCGTCCATGGAACAACGTTGCACCTTACTCCTACGTGATGACGATTTACGTGATGGTAATGGCGGTGGCAATGGCGGTTGGACTTGCAGTTTGGCGTGAACTGCGCAACGAATTCCGTTTGCTTGCACATTAATGACAACATCTGGGGCGCATTAATTTCCGATGTTTTGCCGTTCGAGGTTTCCGCAAGGATCGCTGGGTAATGTTAATAGCCGACCGGGATGGTCGGCTTACAAACCTACCAATCCATTAACGCTTTTAACTGCGGTGTTAAATCGTTTGCCATAGCGGCGTGCTGCGCTTTGGTTGGATGTGCATCCTGAGTATCGCCAGGATAATTAGTAGAGGTAACCTGGTGCACACGAGTGTTGTTTACACGTGAAATGGCCTCGCGAATATAATCAATTAATGCGGCTTTTTTCTCGCCATTTAAAATTGCACCCTCGGTGATTGCAATGTGCGCTCGTGGGTGGTTAGCGAGTAACTTGTTAATTAATTTTACATAGGCAGTTACATAAGTTTCGCGGTCCGGAATGCCGGTGCTGAAATCATTGGTACCAACGGCGCTAACAATTAAATCCGGCTGGTATTGGTTGTGATCCCATTTGAAGTCCGGGTTGTTGTCACCGACCGCATATTCATAAAAATCCGGCAAGTTAGCTTCATCCGTTTTGCCATTCCAGCTGCGAATTAACCCACGCCCACCCCAGCACACTAAATTTACTTGTGAGTTAAGCGCTTTGGCAGTGAGCATGCCGTAGGACTCACGCGCATTCCACCAGCGCGTATTTTTTTGTTCGCCAGCAACGCGGTCAATAGCTTCGCCACAGGTTACGGAATCGCCCAGTACCAGCATTTTACGTTTGGGTAATTTTGCGGGCGGTAAAAAACCTTCTCCGGTAAGTACAAATTCTTTAATGGTCACATTGCCATGCCAATTTTCCGAGCGATGAATAATTTCAACGCTGTGCCTGGCTGATGCAGGAAAGTGAAATAGTTCGATACTCTGTACTTGTGGCCCTAGCTTTACTGCTTTGGGGGCACCGCCATCGACAATAATATCTACCCAGGAGTTGCCGCCACTACTCTGCATGCTGGCACTCAGCTGCGAGCCTTCCACTTCGGTGCTAAAACTTACGCCGGGAAAGCCAAAAGTCAGGCTCTGGTCGGCGTTGGTATGCGTGCGCCCGGTGCGGCTGATCATGCTATCACTCGCGTACAGGTGCGTACTTTTGGGAGCCGAGGTGGTGCAGGCATTCAGGTTGATCAGGGTGACTGTCATGAGCGTTAGGTTAAATAATTTTTTAATCATGTGTTTCATTCTCCTATAACGCAAAAGCGCACTGGATGTGCGCTTGCGGGAAAATATCAAGGCTTGAGGAGTGCAGTTATATCCGGGGTCATGGCATTCGCCCAGACCTGGTAGCCTTTGGGTGTTGGGTGCAAAAAGTCTTTCATGATCTCGGGGGAAATGCTGCCGTCTTTTTCCAACAGTAGCGGGCCGTAATCTTTAAAGAAAATGGTTTTGTTATTGCCCAGTTTGCCGATTATTTTATTCAGCTGTTTCACTTTGTCGCGATTGGGGGATTTGGGATCCTGCTCAAAAGGAAAAACAGCATTTAATAAAATTTTGCTGTTGGGCCAGGCTAATTGAAGTTGTTGCACAACACGTGTAACGCCGTCACCTGCTTGCTCGGGTGATTCCTGCAATCCGCCAATATTATTTACGCCGATCAGCAATACAATTAATTTGGGTTGCAGGTTGCCAACCGCGCCGTGCTGCAAACGCCAGAGTACGTTGCCGGTGTTATCGCCACCTATGCCAAAGTTGGCTGCTTTTAAGGGGGCAAAATTGGTTTGCCAGATTTGCCAATCCCAACCGGCGGTAATCGAGTCGCCGACAAAAAGCACATCGACCTGTTCAAATTCTGCAATTACAGTGTCATCTGCATGTTGCTTTTCCCAAGCCTTAATGGACATCCACTCGTAATCTACGGCGCGTTTGGTGGGAACTATGCCTGAAGGTGGTAGCGGTGAGAGGGCCAGTGTGGATTGACAGAATAGGCCAATGCCAAATGAAGCAAAAACAGAAAATAATTTTTTGTGGTGCAGAGTCATAGTTGTTATTCCTGTAGTGGGGTTACACGCTGCCTTTAACTGGCAACAGAAAATCTATGCTTGCTGTGTGTTTATTGTTGGTGCGCAATCAAGGTTGCGCTTGTTGTTTTAAAAAGCGGTGTTTGATTTTTAGTGCTTCAAGCTTAGTCGCTCGTTCTGCATATTCAAGCTTTGTACTCCGGCGATATTTAGCACCAAATCCAGTAATTCATCCCAGGGTTCTGCGTTGCGCATTCCTTTTACCGCTTTGTCTATCCCGTTGGCTTTGCGCAACAATTGCTGCAAGTGCGCGGGTTTTAAACGGCGCAGTGCGGCCTGGATTAATGGCTGGCGTTTTTCCCACACACCGGCTTGCTTTGCCGCCCAATCAAAATGCTTGCCTTGGGCGACGGCCTGCGAAACCTGGATCAGTGTGCGTATATCGCGAGTAATAGCCCAGAGCACATTGATGGGCTCCGTGCCTTCGCTGCGTAAACCTTGTAATGTTTTTACGGCGGCGCGCGCATCGCCATGCAATGCTTTATCGGCAAGGCCGAAGACATCGTAGCGCGCGCTGTCGGCAACGACTGATGCCATCAATTCATAATCGATATGATTGTTGTGCGCGAGCAGTTTTAATTTTTCAATTTCTTGCGCGGCGGCGAGCAGGTTGCCCTCAATACGCGATACCAATAATTCAATGGCGTCGGCATCCGCGCGCAAACCGGTCGATTGCAACCGCAGCCCTATCCAGCGCGGAAGTTGGGCGATGGTTACTGGCCAGATTTGAATGTGTTGGCCAGCATCTTCAATGGCTTTAAACCATTTGCTTTTTTGCGTGGCGCTGTCGAGTTTATCGGTAACGATTAGCAACACATTATCCGGTGCAGGAGATTCTGCGTATTCTTGCAAAATTTTTCCGCCTTTATCGCCCGGCTTGCCGGAGGGCATACGCAGTTCGATAATTTTTTTCTCGGCAAACAATGACAGGCTGTTGGCGGCGGCGAGCAATTGCCCCCAATCAAAACTGGTGTCGGCATGATAGAGGTCGCGCTCGCTAAACCCTTGCTTACGCGCGGCGGCGCGAATTTGGTCGCAACACTCTTGAATCAAGAGCGGCTCTTCGCCGGAAACCAAATAAATCGGTACCAATTGCTTGGTGAGTGCGGCACCCAGTTGTTCAGCGCGCAGCTTGGGCATGTTATTGGGCCGTTTGCGTGGATGATGCAGGTGTTGTTGATTGTTTGGCGGCGAGGTTTTTTACCCGGCGCAGAATCGTCTGCGCGAGTTCACGGCGCATTTCGCGCAAGACCAACTCTTCTTCCTGTGCGGCACTGTTGGCGTTGTTTACGTTGTAGTTGTAGGTACGAGTAATGCTCGCAGCAGTATCTTTAGGCGTGATTAGGTTACCGGCACTGCTGATGCTGAACGGCGCGCGCAATATAATTTCATAGGCGCTGGTCAGTGCATCGCTGCCTACGCCGGCGGTGCGTTTATCCAGCGTTTCGCTGCCGATATTCAGCACCAGTGTTTGCGCGGTGTTTTTTTCGACTTCGGTAATTTTGTAGCCGGGCAATGCCTGACGCAACGAGTTCACTAATTGGCTGTGGTTGTCGCTGCTCTCGATGGTCAGATTGAGTGGTTGTGTCATCGCCAGTTTATCGCTGCCGGATGTAGAGCCGCGCAAATGCCAGCCACAAGCAGAGAGCGAAAGAATTAATAAACTGGCGATAATTTTTTTCATAACAATCTCATTCTTTAGCGGTGAGCTTCTCCCGTTTTAACGGGAGAAGCTTCAACTTAATTGGCGACGATATTCACCAATTTATTCGGAATAACAATCACTTTGCGCACGGTTACGCCTTCCAGGAACTTTTGGACGTTTTCCTGTGCGAGCGCTAACTGTTCAAGCTGATCTTTGGGTGCATCAACGGCGACATCCAGCTTGCCGCGCAACTTGCCATTCACTTGCACAACCACCTCAACCGTTGAGCGCACCAATGCGCTTTCATCCAGCGTTGGCCAGCTTTCGTTGAGTGGAATAGTGTCATTACCGAGAGCCTGCCAGAGTGCCTGGGTAATGTGCGGAACAATCGGGGCGAGCAACAAAATCGCCGCTGCCAGTGCTTCGCGTTCAACGGCTAAACCTTGCGGATTGGCGCGGTCAGCGAGCTTGCTGGTTTCATTCAGCAATTCCATGGTTGCGGCGATTGCAGTATTAAACGTTTGGCGACGGCCGTAGTCGTCGCTCACTTTTTGAATTGTCTCGTGCGTTTTGCGGCGCAAATCTTTCTGTGCTTGCGGCAATGCTGAAACATCCAGTGCGCCAGGTGTGCCAGCATTTACGTGGCCTTCAACGGCTTTCCACAAACGGCGCAAGAAACGGCTCGCGCCGTCTACACCTGAGTCGCTCCACTCGAGACTTTGCTCTGGTGGTGCGGCAAACATGGTGAACAGGCGAACGGTATCGGCGCCGTATTGGCTGATTACACTTTCCGGGTCCACGCCGTTGGCTTTGGATTTGGACATTTTAATCACGCCACCAAATTCCACCGCTTCGCCGGTTGCTTTATGTTTGGCAGAAATAAAACGGCCTTTGTCATCGCGTTCGATAACAACATTTTCCGGTTCAATCCAGTTTTCTTTGCCTTCGCTTTTGGTGAAGAAAGATTCGGCATTCACCATGCCCTGGCAGAGCAAGCGTTCGAAGGGTTCATCGCCGCTGACGAGACCTTCATCGCGCATTAATTTGTGGAAGAAACGCGAGTAGAGCAAATGCAAAATCGCGTGTTCGATACCGCCCACGTATTGATCCACCGGCAACCAATAATCAGCGGCCGCTTTGTTGATCATGCCATCGGTAAAGTTCGGGCAGGTGTAGCGCGCGTAGTACCAGCTGGATTCCATGAACGTATCGAAGGTATCAGTTTCGCGCTCAACGTACTTGCCATCGAGCTCGTCTTTTTTCCACTCGAGGTCGGCTTTGATCGGTGACTGCACGCCGTTCATCACGACATCTTCCGGCAGCAAAACCGGAAGCTTGTGCGCGGGCACCGGAATCTCGCCGCCTTCCGGCAGATTAAACATGGGGATAGGTGCGCCCCAATAGCGCTGGCGGGATACACCCCAATCGCGCAAACGGTAATTGGTTTTTACACGGCCTTTTTCCGCCATTTCCAGCGTGCTGGCGATGGAATCAAATGCAGCATTAAAATCGAGGCCATCGTACTCCCCGGAGTTAACCAGTACGCCTTTTTCGGTGAAAGCGGCTTTGGCTAAATCGATTGCTTCGCCATTAGCGGGCGCAATAACTTGCGTGATGGCGAGATTGTATTTTTGCGCAAATTCGTAATCGCGTTGATCGTGTGCCGGTACGGCCATCACCGCGCCTGAGCCGTAATCCATCAGCACATAGTTGGCGACCCATACCGCAACTGGTTCGCCAGTGATTGGGTGCAGTGCTTTAATGCCGGTATCCATACCTTTCTTTTCCATAGTTGCCATATCGGCTTCCGCTACGGATTGCACTTTGCAGTCGGCAATAAATTGTGCGAGCGCTGGATTGCTCTCGGCTAAAAATTTGGAAATGGGATGTTCAGCCGCAAGACTTACGTAGGTCACGCCCATTAAGGTGTCGGGGCGAGTGGTGTAGATCTCAAAACCGGTAAATTCGCCTACTGTCGATTGCAAATCAAAACGCATTTCCAGGCCGCGGCTTTTGCCGATCCAGTTGCGCTGCATGGTTTTCACTTGCTCTGGCCAATTGGGCAGCTTGTCCAGATCGTTCAACAACTCTTCGGCGTAATCGGTGATCTTAATAAACCATTGGGGGATTTCTTTGCGCTCCACCAGGGCGCCGGAGCGCCAGCCGCGACCATCAATTACCTGCTCGTTAGCCAGTACCGTCTGGTCGATTGGGTCCCAGTTCACGGTGGACATCTTCTTGTACACCAAGCCTTTCTCATACAAACGGGTAAAGAACCACTGCTCCCACTTGTAGTACTGCGGGGTACAGGTGGTCAGCTCGCGCGACCAGTCAAAACCAAAGCCCAGCTGCTTTAACTGGCTGCGCATGTGGTCGGTATTGGAATAAGTCCACTTCGCGGGCGCGGTATTGTGCTTGAGCGCTGCATTTTCCGCTGGCAGGCCGAAGGCATCCCATCCCATGGGATGCAGTACATTTTTGCCCTGCATGCGCTGGTAGCGGGCGATC
>JACCEA010209240.1_pt1 | contig 17154 bp, 22 predicted proteins | sample 7449851 | NCBI WGS metagenome assembly JACCEA01 (sample SAMN15323453, study PRJNA562643) | freshwater metagenome | isolation source: river surface water | place: USA:Blue River Watershed | collected 2017-08-18 | reverse complement strand
GTAAATAATATTTTTGTTTGATTTGTAAGAAGTTAAATAATTCATTTGATAAATTATATAGAATATGATAAAATAGTCAATAGTTTTTTAAAAAAAAGATTATAAAATTTCCTCCCCATAGCTAAAGAAAGGGGCTTCCATTTTACAAAGATTTTGGTGAAGATATAATAGTTAAGGCAAACCTATTATTTATTTTACTTTTATATACAAAATATATAGAAAAAAAAGTGTAAGTTAATAAAGGAATAATAAATTTTAATTCCATATAATCCTCTCAAAAATTGAAATTTATTATACAGAATTAAAGTCTAAAAGTCAAAATTAAATTATTATAATTTAACTATCTTATAAAGTTCAAACTCTTTTTCAAAATTGTTTTTTATTTGATCTAAAGTAATATTTTCTAAACTTAATTCAATTTTTTTATCGTCTGGAAGAAAAAATGGAAATAATAATCTTTCAATAGCATTTATAAGATCATATTTATTATAAAAATCAAAATCAATCTCTCTTAGACAATCTTCCCCATAATATAAATTAACCTTAGAATCTGAACAAAAATTGTTGCTTTTAATATTTGTTAAACATTCAATAGCATAGACTTTATTAAATGAAAAAAATGATTCTTTATTTGAATTCCTGAGATTTAAACTAGTGCCTCCTGATTGAATTAAAGGTAAGTATAAAAGATATTCAAGTTTATTATCTTTAAAATCGTAATGATAATAATATGAATTACAAATTTTTATATCTAATTGCTCTAATTGAGACTGAAATTTATATTCAGATTCATCTTTTTTTAAGTTTAAATTGTTATTTGCTGGAATATCTCCAAAAAATTTGTGATGATTAAAAAGTCTTTCATTAAAATGAAAGAAATAAATTGAAGCATTTTTATCGTTTTTTTTGAAAACAAAAGAACCTATTAAATTAAAATATTCATATATATTTTTAGAAACATTTCTATAAAATTTAAATAAAACTATTTTTTTATTTGGTTCTGGTTCTCCTATGTGTTCAATAATATATTTTTTTAAATTAAATTCATTTTGAATTTTACTATTTTTAATTATTTCATTAACAAAACTAGAACTTAAATTAATTTCATTATAATCTTCAATTGTTGTTTTACAATAATCATAATCAAAATTATCCAAAAAATAAGTTTTAAATTTCTCTGCAACCTCTACTTCAGTAGGATTTTCAGTATCATAATTGTTTTGTTTTTTATATTTATTGTATTTAAAAATACTACTAAGCCTCCAGTTAAACATAATTAATCTCCTTAGACATTAATATAGTAACAAAATTATTTTAAATATCAAATTTAAAACACCTAATAATAGGTGTTTTAAGAAAATATGTTTTCTAAGAAATCTTTATATTTTGATTTAAAATATTTTGTCTTAATTATGAATATATAAATAAATGCTGAAATTAAATATGTTAGGAAATAAAATTTATATTCAATTATAACCATATATAAACTTAAATAAGTAACGAACAAAATAGGCAAAATTAAAAGATTAGTACGCAATGCTATAATAATAGATGCAGCTAAACAAAAATATGCAAAATATTTAATTGGCATTAAATAAATAAGTAATTCTCCAATTAGATAAATAAAAACAAAGCTTAAAACTATTTCAATAAAGGTTAAAAATTTACTCTTTTTTGAAATTTCAGAATTTGTAGTCATATATAATCCTCCACTATGAAATTACAAAGATAATTGTATTTTAAATGATTTTTTAGTCAACTTTTTTTTATCAAAAATGTTATCATCCTGACAATTTTTAAAATTTTAATTTTCTTGCTCCTATAGATTTTTTAGGTTATAATAAGCAGCATTATTTAGAGGTTTAATATGATAGATTATAAGTTATTACATTTATTTAGATTAAAATTTAAAGATAATTTAAATTTACAAGATGAAAATGTTAATTTCTTATTGAATTGTTATAGTAGATTCTTAAATCAAGCATGTAATGATCGCCATTTAAAACATGAAGACAGATATAAAAAAATAAAAAAAACATGTGGTCTGAAATTTATTTTAAACAGTGAAAATGAAAAGATTAAAGAATTTACATTTAAATTTATAAAAAATAAAAGACTAATTTTTTCTTTAACTGGAATTGTGGATGGTTCTCTATTTAAATTAGAAGAGTATTACTGTTATTGTTTTAATTCTTTTTATGAAATATCAAACTTTAAAATAGACTTCATTGAACGTAAAAATATATCAAATATAAAGGTATTTTCAGAATATAAAGAAAAATCTTTTAATGATTCTTCATTAATATATAAATATTTTAATTATAATCAAAAAGACTACTTAATAGTTAAAAAAAATAATTTTTTTGAAATTAAATATTTTTATATAAAAGAGACAGAAAATGATTTTAATTTTAGTCAAATAATTTATTTTAAAGAGTTTAATAATTTTAGATTTATTATTAGAAAATATCCAAATAAAGAATATACAGGAGAAAATAGTATTTCTAAATCTCTTATTTATTATCTTAAATGCACAAATAAAGACATTGAAGATATAGTTGAAGACGACATTAATAATGTTATTGTTTTAAATTATTAATGTCTTTTAAATTTTAATTTAATATAGATTTACAACATAAATATTTGTAGGGATTCCAATTAGTTTAACATCGAATTTCATTGAGTTTTCAACTCTAGAGCTAGCATTGTGTATTCTTAATGAAATTTCCCATCCTTTGTCAAACTTAATTAAAATTGTATTTTTTGATTTTTCTTTAAAAGATATATCTATAATTTTATCTGGTAATGGTGTTTTAGGTATTTTAAAAGGTGTTTTTTCACCATTAAATGGAAATCCTAAGCTTCCATTAAAATTATAGGCTTCAACTTTAACATATTTTTTATGATTTATTATTTTATAAAAATCTTTTTTACCTATTAAATAGCTTATTATATTATTGCAAAATAAACTCTCGTCTATCTTTGCTAATCTATTAACTTCATTTATAAAAGCGTTTAAAAGTGGCACATAAAATTCTTGCTCTTTATTTATTTTTAAATTTTTCCATTCAATATTGTAATATGTTTCAAGTTTGTCAAAAATAGGATTTATTTCATTGAAATAATCTTCAGTATTATTTATACCTATCCATTGTGAACCAAAATTTATCTTTCTTGATATTCTTGAATGTTTAACTGAATTGCTATTATTCTTTGCTGATATTCCTAATTCCCAAGAAAGATCTTCATTTGTTATAACAATATCTCTAACATCGCCCGAAATACCATTATTATCAGACATTGATTTAACATGGAGTTTTTTGTCATATAAATTAGGTTCTAATTTTTTTATATGTTCTATTGCTAAATTAGAATATTTGTCTTTTTGTTTTTGAAGTAACTCTGACTCTTCATTATAATATTGTTCTATTTTATGAATTGAATCATCGTGTAAATCACCAATATTATGTTCAGTTAAAGTTTTTATAATTGAAAATTCAAAAGACTTACCACTTTGCACTTGATTTCCCATTATATTACTCCTTCTTTTTTAAGTTTTTCAAAAACATTGTGACTTAAAATTATTATTTCTTTAGAATCTTTTTCTTTAGACATTCCATATTTCCAATTAGGATAAATAAAGTTAAAGTCTTTGTACATGTCTTCTATTTCTTTGCAACTATTATAAGATAAGATCCAATTTTCTTCATTTTTTATAATGTTAAATAATTTTTCATGTTGAAAGTCTTTATGTGTGTCTCCCTTATTTCCGTAAAGATTGCTTTTTATTAAATAAGGTGGATCTAAATAAAAGAATTTACCACTATTCGCTGGAATTGATTCAGAGAAGTCTACATTCTCAACTGTTATTCCACTAACTGAAAATTCTTTAACTCTTTCTATTGCTGATTGGTTAAATCTTGGATGATTAGGTGACATTCCACCAGATAATGTTGAACCTGAAAATGAAGCTCTATTTAAAACAAAAAAAACTGCGGCTCTTCTGAACTTTGGTTCATAAGTAGACTGATTTTTTTGTAATTCATAAAATCTTTCTTTAGTTAATGGATGATATTCTTCTATTAATTGTGCTAATTTATATCTATCTTCAAAAATACATTCCCAAAACTCAACTAAAGATTTAAAAATATCATATCCTTTAACTTTGATTCCTTGTTTTGCACAATGTATTTCAACAGAACCACCACCAAAAAATGGTGCTATAATTTCTTTTGTGTCTTTTGGTATTAATGCTGATATTTGGTCTACGGCTCTAGTTTTTCCGCCCGGATATCTTAATGGTGATAAAAAGTTTTTCAAAATGTATTCCTTATATTTTTGCTAATAATTTTATTATATAAAAACATAAAGTCAATATTGATATTTTGTGAAATATAAATTAGTTGAATTTTTATTAATAAAGTGATATAATTTATCATTATTTTTATTAGAGGAATTTAATATATGGCAACTAGATCTGCAATTTTAATGGAAACAAAAAAAGGACATTTTAAAGGCGTTTACTGTCATAGTGATGGCTATTTTTCTTGGAATGGAAGAATTCTTTATAATCATTATCAAGATAAAGATAAAATTAAGAAATTAATAAATTTAGGAGACATATCATCGTTAGATAAAGAAATTGATATTCCAGAAGGTGTATCACATTCTTTTGATTTTGATAAAAGAGCACCCGGAATAACAGTTTTTTTTACAAGAGATAGGGAAGGGGCAAGCAAAAAAGATTCAATGGCTATCAAAGGATCTTTAAGCGATGTACTAGATCGTATAGATCATGCTTATGCTTACATTTTTATTAATAATGAATGGTATACATTAATGGATAACATTGATTATCATGATGATGAATATGATACTAGTAAAATCAATGAAACAATTACAGTAGATTCTTTAATCTTAGTGAAATTATCTGAAATTACAGAACTTTTTGAACGATAAAAATAAATTAATCTAATTTAAAAAATATTAATGGAGAAAAAATGAAAAAAATATATTTAGCAATTTTAACTTTTGCAATATCTGTAGTTTTATGTGTTTTAATGGTTGAAATTCCAGATGAATTAAATTTGCCATCATATCTAAGACATTTTAGCAAAGAATTTTATTATGATTTAGATAAAAAAATATATCATAGAGAATCGCAAATTCCAGATGTTAGCTTTGGAAAAGTTAATCTATCTGATTATTGCATTTCTTATTTAAAGAATACAAATAAGAAGGCAGAAGATATTAATGAAGATGATTTAAATATAATATCTATAATTAACTATTAATTAAAGAAATTCAATAATTATTTGTGTATTAATTAAATTTTGTAAATCATTTAATAAAGAACAATTAACACTTCTTCTATTTAAGTATGATCCATTTAGTGGTTGCTGCCAAATATAGTTAGAATTATAAGTTTTTCCATCTATAATGAATGTAGATATAGAGTTAACATTACTAGTTGATCCAGTTATGTTTAATTCACAAGATCCAGAAGGATCTAAATTAACATAAAATCCGTTAATATTTTTAATACCTGCTCTAATTAAAGTTCCAAAATTACCATGAGTGCTTTCAACACCTGAACTGTATCCTATATATGTTATGCCATTATGTACTGAAAAGTGTCCTACGCTTATTTTCGAAAAGTCTAAATTTTCTGGTGGTGTAACAGGCGCTGAAGGTTTAATAATAATACTTCCATTAGCTAAAAAACCACCATTAGAGTTTTCTAGTGGAACCTTTAAACTATAATCAGCTTGAGAAATTGTAAAAAAAATTGTAACTAAAAATAATAATAAATTTTTCATGTTTTTTTTTATGTTTTTTTCCATTATATATATTTTTTTTTATTTTTCAAGTCTATATTTTAAAATAAAATGATTGTTTTTAAATTATAAAAATGATATAATTTAACAAATTTTGGAAAATAGAAATGAATAAAAATATAGATGAAAATAAAACTTTTACAAAATATGAGTGTTTAAAAATTAAATCTCTTAAGTCAAAGTTTGATTTTGATTTACTCAATATAGACAAATATTTTAATCCTACGTTTATTTTAAATTGTTATGAATCATTTTTCAGCAAATTTATTTATATTATAAGTAAAGTTTCTAAATTTAGTATAGAAGTATTTGAAGAAAATTATTTAAATGAAGCTTTAAAAATTATAAATGAAAATGATAATTTATATTTTATTTTTGAAAAAAATAGTAATGATAATTATAAATTTAAGTTTTCCTATAAAAAAGAAAATAAAGAAATTTTTTATTTAACTGGAGTCAGCAAAAATAACTGTTTATATGAAATAGAGAAATTTTACACAGAAGAATTTTTTAAACTTCCTAATACAAAAAATTTATTATTTGTAGAGACAAATTTAAATTTCAGAAGATTAAAAAAGAAATTATTTGAAGAAGATTTTAAGGTTATAACTAAGTATGATAATGATAATAATAAAAATCAATTATCTAAAAATATTATATTTAAAGAAACTAATTATTTATTAGAAGATAATATTGATAAAAATTTATTCAATAGACTCTATTTTTATAATAATGAATTAGAATTGAAATGTATAATGTATTTTTTATTAAAAAATGAAAATTTTATAAGAATTTACTATGATTTAGATAAAAAAATATATAAAAGAACCGCTAAAATACCAGATATTAAAGATGGAGTAAAAAATTTATCTGATATTTGTATTGATTATTTGAAAAGGACAAATAAGAAAGCTGAAGATATTAACGAATCTGATTTAAGTATAATTTCAATGATAAACTATTAGACTATAATTGAATTTAATGTTATAATCTATAAAATTTTGGAGAACAATAATGAATGTATCAACTATCAAATCTAATTTTGTAGAAGAAGTTAAAGTTTTTTTAAAAGAAAAAGTCAAAGATAAAGAAGTTATTAAATTTAGCGAACATATTGCTGATGGAGTAGCACGTTATTTATTATGTTCTGATGGTTTTTATATTGGTGGTGCTTATGCAGAATTTGCTGGTGAATCACTTGATTCTATGTATATGAATAAAAAATCAAAATTTGGAGTTTATGGTGATTATTCTTTCGGATATAACTATTATGAAGTAAAATATAGTTTAGATACATTTTTTAAATTTTTAGATTATTCATTAGCTTCTAAAATTATTGGAGCCATTAAATGAAAAATATAATTATTATTTTATTAGTCAGAAGATTTCAAATCAAAAAAATTATCATAAAAACAATGAATATAGTGTTTTTTTGAATGATATGCGTTTAAATAATCCTAAAAATATTAAAAAATATATTGCAAAAGATGGATTTCATTTAGCTAATAATTTTAGAGAAGTAAGCAATAAAGATAAAGTTTTATTAGCCTTGATATCTAAAATGAATACTGAAGATAAAGTTTTAAAAGAAAAAATTTCAAAAATGAAAGAAGATCAGTTTTTTTCAGTATCAGAGTTTGATAGTATTAAAAAATATTTAATAGAAAATGAAGATAATAACTCCGATCTTAAATCTGTTGCATTAGTTTTTAATAATTAATTTTAAAATTTAAGGAAATTCTATTAAAATGGTTTGATTAACTAAAACTTGAAGATCATCAACTAAAGAACAATTAACATTTCTTCTATTTAAATATGAACCATTTAAAGGTTGCTGCCATATATAGCAAGAAGAATAAGTTTTTCCAGAAATTAAAATATTAGATATAGAATTAACAACATTAGTAGTTCCAGTTATATTTAACTCACAAAATCCAGAATTATCTCTGTTAATATAAAAACCATTTATATTTTTTATCCTTTTGAGTTCAATTTATAAAATTCAAAACCTCTTCCTTTAGGTGGAGGATAAGAATTTTATATTCTTGTTTTCTTTATTTTTTCGCTTGCTTTTTTTTTTTTTTACTCTATAATTTTGCAAGCACTTTAATTTAAGGAAACTTATGGCTTTTGGTGCTATCGAAGAAGTTCTTCGATTCAATTTTCATGAGATAAAAGATGGACAATACGTTCCGTTAAAAATGAAAAGAGAAACCGTGCGTACAAAGCTGACATTTTTGTATGAAGTTGACAATGAACGTCAGCGAGAAATTTTGATTTCAAAAGGGAAAGAAACCTCGTCCTTTAGGGCGAGGTAGTTCATAGTTTATGGTTAAAAAACTTGATATTAAATACAAAAAAATGTTATAATCGCTTGAAATATGGAGACTTTAATTAATGAATATTTAGATAATATTGTTATAGAGTCTTTATCAAAAAATTAAGATAACTATATAATTATCAATATATATAAGTTAACTAATAAAATTTGCAATTTAAAAAAGATGTTATATCTTATAATAATAGTAATAATAAAAAAAATATAATGAAAAAAAAAAATAATAACAATAACAATCTCAACATTAATAAATTTAGTAATAAGTAATACTCAAGCAGAGTATGGCATTAAAATACCACTTGAAATAAGCAATGGTGGTATATTGCCAAATAATTCTATAATAATAGGAAATCAAGTTATTCCGCCGAGTAATCCTCCGTCTTCTAATAGTAATTGTGTAGTTGACGATTATGATAACTATTGGTATGAAGAACCTGCTAATGAATATATGGTAGTTTATTATAATGGGCAAGAAGTCCCTGCTCAAGCCCCTATAACAAGAGGTGCCCTTGTAGATAGTGGTACTGAAGATGGTGGCTGGTATGCATATGAAGTGTGTGTACAAACAATACAAGATGGTACAGAAAATTTACCTGAAGGTGATACAGAAGGATTAAATCAAGTTATATATAAAGGAGTTATAAATATTGGAAATAGATATGCTTGGGGAAGTACTTATTATGGGTATAATCCTCCAATTATTGGAAGTATATTACCTAAAACAGATTTTATAGAAAATCCTAACGATTCAAATAAACAAATAAGTGATATAGAGTGGCATGAGAATCAATATTCTAATTTCTATATGGATATGACAGCAGGTTATAAATATGAAATAAAAGAAGTTCATATTGCAGGAATTAAGTATATTCCAGAAGCTGATTGTGAAAATTATAATTTATACCATTTTAGAAATATTACGATAAGACCTCCTGTTAGTGGTTCATGGCCTATAGTAATAAAAGCAAATATAAGAGAAGACTTTAATCCAGCAGAATATTCTGGAGTTTGTAGTCCTTAATTTTAAATTATGAATTATAATTCTAAAAATATCTCTGGTTGGATGTCTTGGATTAATTTAAGATATTATTATCTCAATAATATCTTATCAAAAGAAGAAACAACAAAAATCTCAAATGTATTTTTTAATAATTTATTAATTAAATATTAATAGTTTAATATTTCTTTTAATTTAATTTTTTGTCTAATAATATCTTCTAAATTTGCTGATTCAGTTAATACATCTATTTGATTTGAGTTTATTGTTTTATTATAAGTTTCTCCATGATTATAATAAAATTTTATATTATCAAAAGATACATTTATTTTATTTTTAGATAAAGGATAAAGGAGGAAAAAATTTAATTTATTTATTGCTGCTATATTTTTTACTTTCTCTTTAATATCTAATCCAACAGAATATGTTATATCTTCTTTTTCATCATAAAAATATAAAATATAAAAATCTGAGTTTATAGTTTTAAATTTTGATATGAATTCATAAGTGCTATCAAATAAAAAATTATACTCTATTTTTAAAATTTGATAATAAGATACTTTTTCAAAATATTTTTCATTTAAAAATACAAGAAATAAATTAAATAATTTAATTAAAACTAAAGATATAATTGTTGTAAATATTAAATAGAAATTTAATTGAATTGTAATTATTACAATCAAAGTAATAATAATTTGATTTATAGTGCCTAAAAGTAAAGTTAATGGAATCAATAGAAATAATATAAAACTAAATATATTTATATTATCAAAATATAAAATTCCATATAGATAAAAAGATAAACCAATAAAAGACATATATATTTTATTAATTTCTATATCAGGTACTATTTTATAACCATAAAATGTTTTTATAAATAGTTCTTCATTTTTTAATAGAGAAAATTTAAAAGTTAAATAGATAAGATAAATATTTAAAATCAAAAAAGAATGTTTAATAGCTGAAGAATATGGTATTGAATTTATAAATTTAATTGCGAAATATATCATAGTTGATACAAACAATGATAAAAAAATTGATTTTATTGTATTTTTTATATTTATTTTTTGTATTTGAATTGATATGTATAGAGTAGAAAAAAATATAAAAACTGAAAGTGTTAAGTTGTAATTGTCCATTGAATTATTCTCTATTTCAAACAAATTATATTTGAAGTATTGAAAAAAGTCAAAATAAAAATTTTAAATTAAGGTTTTATCTTTTGTTTATTTTTAATTTCTAAAGATTTAAAAAAATTATAAAATTTTTCTTTAGGAATGTACCAGTTAGTTTCTGATTCTATAATAGAGTGAAGAGAAATTTCATTAACTCCTATATCTTTAATATAAGAAGGTTCAGAGTCTCTATATTCTCTCTTAGAAAATTCAACAAGATCATAAGTAGTTATTTCTCCAGTAGAATCGAATATTTTATCATTAAAAATAAGTACAACATGATATACTGGAACTTCTTGACTTGCTAATTCATCTAAGTCTGTAACTTCTTCGTCATATCTATGTAGAACACCGATTTTTGGTTTTAATTCTTTATCAATTAATTGCTGAGCAAGAGCTAAAGAAAATTGTCCACAATTACCATTTGATAAATTTATCCTTCCAAATTTTTCGGCAGCTTTTTCTATAAGTTCATTAATATAGTTATTTTCATTCATTTTTTAAATTTTTATTTTTTATTTTATCTTTTAATTTAGCTTGATTTATTTTAATTTTAGAAATTATATTATTGTCAAAATTAATTTCAGTAAAACATCCTTTTTTATCATCATAAATATTATCATTCAATTTTGATAATCCATTTTTTTTATTTAATATAGCTTTTCTTTCTAATTTGAACATATTATCAAAATTTAAAAATTTAATAGAGTTATTTTTTGTTAAAAATTCACTTTCTAAATACTTTAAAACGTCTTCTGGTTTTTTAAATTTATCTTTAATTAATTTATTATCTTCTAACATTAATTTTGATATTTTTTCTATTTTAGAGTATTCTTCAAATAAAATATTATTTTTAGATTTAATTGTATTTTGTTCATTTAATTTATTAAATTTCATTATTAAATCTTTATTTATATTTCCATTATTGTAATCCATTACAACTTGAGCAAAAAATAACTGTAAATTTTGTATTAATATTTTTTGATATGAGTTAACTATTGCTTCTTGATTTATTTCTTTTAGTTTAGTTTTAATATCATCTTCATTGGCAGATATTTCAGTATGTTCTTTTTTTAGATATTCCATAAATTCTTTATTTTCTATAGAATTTATATCAGTGTATTTTTTGATTGTATTAAATGATTCTTGTTTAATTGTTGATTTTGAATATATAGAGTTCATTATAGATTCTATACCTGTATTTTTTAATATTTTATAAAAGCTATTTTTTAATATCCCAAAATCTTTTTGTTGTTCTAAATTAAAATTTGATTTCCAGTTATTTATTTTTTCTTTAATATTAAAAATAAAAGAATCAAAAGGATTTCCCGTAGATAATCTATTTCCAATCATATATAACTGATAGGCTTCACCAGAATTTAATTCAAAACCATTTTTATTATTTAATTTTATTTGAAAATTTTTTTCTAAATTTGATTGATTATGTTTATAATTGACAGCTTCATCATTTAAAATAGCTGAATACACATCTGAACAAGTTGTTGCAACATATCCAGCCGCAAATGCAGCTAAGATACCTATGTCTATATTTGAAAATGTTGAATTATTTAATATTGGAGATATGACTGCTGAAGTGCTATATCCGATTAATGCTAGTTTTATTGCACCAATACCTAATTTTGTTTGGTTAAATTTTCGTCTTGATAAACTTTCTTCTTCAGATAAAAAACCTTCTCTTAATGCTTTTTTTGCTTTATACAATTCCCAAGATCCTAGTGCAATTTGTGGTAATCCTGTAAATCTCATTGACATAATTTATTTTTAATGTTTTTTATATTATACTATAAAAGCATAAAATTAGAAGAGTTAAGAAATGGTTTCTAAAGAACAAGCAATAAAAAATTACATATCATTAATTAAATTTTTAATAGAAAAATATGAAAACATTAATAAAAAAGTCTATGAATTACCTTGTTTAAATTATAAAAAAGAAGAATTTTTTAAAGAAAAAGATCCATTTAAAATTGTTTTGCAATGGAACATGTTTTTCAGAAAAGATATTGATTATTTTTATAAATTTAAATTAAATTATGATATAGAAATTATTAAAGAATTTATATTTAAAAATAAATTAGATATAAATGTATTTCAAAAAGATATTGATTATATAAAAGATAAATCAATTAATTTTAAATTATCAGATAAAAATATATTAAATATTAATAATTTAGAAATATTAGATATTAAAAATACTGTAAATAAGGCATTAGAAGTTTTTGATGATTTTAAAAATATAACTTATAAAACAAATGAATTTAAAAGTAAATTAGACTTTTCTTATAAAAAGAGATTTTATCAATTTAAAATATTTGAAAATTTATCTGAAAATGTACTGTATAATCATCCTGATATATATTTCAGTATAAGGATAAAAACAAGTATAAGAAATTTTATATTTGATTTAATTGAGGAATGATTAATAATTTTATAAATTATAGGTATTGTTTTTTAATATGTAAATAAAACGCCATAGTGACAATAATGAATTAATCCATTCCATTATAGAGTGAGATAATCTATATATGTATGATCCATTTATTATTTTAAATAAATCTTCTATACTTATATCGTGAGCTATATCTAAATCATCATTTGAAAAATTATCTTCAATATATCTCGGCAAAAGCCATAAAAACTTTTTTAGTAACAATTTTCATAACTTATCATAGTATAAAAATTTTCGTTATATATTACATTTTATATTATTTTAATAGTGAAGAAAATCCACTGTATATAGATGGTCAAGTTTTTGCTGTTCCTGCAAGTATTAAACCAAAGGTCTTTATGAATTGAAGAATAATAAATTTATTAGAAAAGACATAGTTAATTAAATATTTCATGATATAATAATATTATAATAAAAAATATGAATATTTTAAAAATTGAAATTTTTTTGGTTGATTAATTATTAATTTAATAGTATTGTTTTGCAATGTTTTTATGGAGAAATGTATTTTGATTATAAATGAAAAAAATTATTTAAATAAATTATTTAATGAAGATTGTATGATGGGACTTTCAAGAGTTGATTCAAAATCAGTAGATTTAATTTTATGCGATCTGCCTTATGGAACTACTCAAAATAAATGGGATAGCACACTTCCATTAAATGATTATGTTGAAGTAATTATCAAAGGTAAAACTGTAATAATGAACAAAGAAAATTTTAAAATTTTTTGTTTTGAACAACAATATGAACTAAATTATTTCAATGAACATTGGTTAGAAAATAGCAAAAAAGGGCTATGGAGTCATTATAAAAGAGTATTAAAAGATAATTGTCCTGTTGTTTTATTTGGAGCACAACCATTTACAACAGAACTTATTAAATCTAATATTAATGACTTTAAATATGATTGGATATGGTCAAAAACAAAAGGAACTGGTCACTTAAATGCTAAAAAACAACCATTAAGGGACAAAGAAGATATTATTGTTTTTTACGAAAAGCAATGTAAATATAATCCACAATTTGGAAAGGGCGAGCCTTATGACGGTGCGAAAAGAGCTGGTTTAAAACATCAAACTAGTTCATATGGAGAACATGGCCAGCATAGAGAATTAAATGATGGAAAAAGATATCCAAGACAGATTTTAAAATTTGATATTGTTGGAAGAGGTTCAATGCATCCAACACAAAAACCATTAGAATTGCTTGAATATTTAATTAGAACATATACTGATGAAGGTGCTACTGTTCTTGATAACTGTATGGGTGTAGGTTCTACTGCTGTTGCTTGTATGAATACAAAAAGAAATTTTATTGGATTTGAGCTAAACCAAGAGTATTATCTAAAATCAATTGAAAGAATTAACAACTATAGTTAATTAAATATTTTATGATATAATATAATTATAAAATAAAGGTTATTATCTATGAAATTTTGGACAGGCGATGAAATAGTTGATTTAAAAGAAGGACAAATATTTGTTTTTGGGTCTAACCCTATTCTCTCATCTCATTAAAAATGTCCATAATATTGTCCACAAATAGATTATTGACTCTTGGTCATTACTAAATATAATATAACAAAAGGATTAATTATGCGAAATAAAAAAAATATAAGAAATAGAAAGATTTAACGACTATGAAAATGATATCAGCACCAGCAATTGAATGGGCAGAAAATACCCTCAAAAATCATGAAGTAATATCTGTAAAGAATATAGCTGACACGGACTACTCTTTTGTCACTGAGATTCAATGCAAAAATACAATTTTCTTTCTAAAACAAAATCATCCATTCTTTACATATGAAGATAAATTGCTTTCATATTTATATGGGAATAATACAAACAATCTAAAAGTATATGCAACAAATAAAGATTTAAATTGTTTTATAACTGAAAGTAGTGGACTTCAAATTACTCCTAATATATTAGAGTATTATATAAAAGTAGTAGATAAATTTATTGAAATACAGATTAAATCTAAAGTAGCAGAGCTTAATGAATTAGGTTTAAGAAAATTCTCAGCTAATGAGATTTTGGATTTATGCTCTAAATATCAAATTAATCCTGAATCATTAGTGAAATCTTGGATTGAGATAGAAAAAATAATACCATTATCTTTAGAACATGGCGATTTCCATTTAGGTAATATATTGTTGGATAACAATAGTAATATTACTTTTATAGATATCGCAGAAGGAACTGTTACTAACCCACTTTTCTCTTTATTATCTTTTGAAAATACACTAAAATGGAGAGGAAATCTTGATGAAGTAATAATAAGCAAAGCTAGAGATTATTGGATAAAAAAATATTCCGAAAAAATACAATTAGATATCGCCATTATTGAAAAAATGTATTCACATTCTAAAATTATTTTTCCTCTTTACTGTATATTTGGATTGGATTTTTTACTAAAGACTTGTTCTAATGAACAATTTAAAGAAAAAACTAATTTAAAAATATTTAAGTATAAACAATTATTAACCAGCTAATTTTTTATATCCTCATTTTTTTTGCTTTATTAGGTTGAGATTTAACTAGATACTGCTGAAATATTTGTTTAAAGCATCCAAAGCTGGTTTATCACCTTGAGCTTCAAACTTAATTATTTTTTCTGAGAAAAAACCTGTTTTCTCTTCAGAAACTTTACAGTCAACTTCCAATAAATTAGCAAGCACTTTTGGAATTTTTTTTGCTTTGCTAAAAGTAGGGACAACAATCGTACCACTTAGTTTATCTTCATTCTCTACGATATCTAAAGAATTATATTTGTATTCTTTGTTTAATTTCTTACTAGCATCCAATGAGTTTATCTTTAATAAACATGCAGCCTCTACATTATCAATATTTTCTTTAGTGCCTGTAAAAACTACCACTCTTGATTCACTTGTTCCAAATAGTGATTCGTCATAAATAGTCATTCTTAATTCTTTAGGTAATAATTTTCTCATAATTTAAAACAGTTTGTTTTTTCAATAAATTAAAATACTCTTTTTATGTCATCTTTTGATTCCCAAAGGTAATTGGGGAAGGAGGAAATTTTATTATTAATTGTGCCATATAGTTAATCCTTAATTATATTTTTCTATCTGTTTAATATATTCTTTTGTAGAAATTTCTTTATTCTTTAGCATAGTTAATAATCTTTGCTTTTCTTTCTCTATTGCTTCTATATTTCTTTCTTCTAAAAGATTATCAACCACATTACTCATATTGGTAAGTTCACTTTTAGCAATATCAATGTAATTATCTAATGAATTAACATTTTTATGTCCAGTAGCTTGCTGAATATAGACTTTTAAATTTTCCAAATCCATTAAACTGTTTCTAAACTGATCTTTGTTTTGAATATCATATTGTTTAATAAGTTGAATAAATAGATTGGTGATGAATCTATGCCTAAACATATGAGCACAAACATTTTCTTCTATTCCTGCTGCTTTTCTGATTTTATTGATTTCATTCGTTATTGTTATTGATAAAATAGCTTTACCTGTATTTTCACTAATCAGTAAAAATCCCTCATCATTAGTTTTGCCAACAGTGTTTTTAATCACTTTAGAACGATATATTTTAATGTAAGTAAGAATTTCATTAAAATCAGCTTTATTAACAGGAACATATCTATAATCAATCAATCCACCTCTTCTTTTTAAAGTTCTCATCTTTAAAGTTGGATTATCTTGATTAAATATATTTTGAATATCCTCAATAGTTAATAATGCAATTTCACCGACTCTAGCTCCTGTTATTTCTAATAACTTTAAAATAACTCTATTTCTTTTCTGAACGAAAGTAGACTTACTTGTATTAGGAATATTCTCATACATCTTTTCTATATTATTTAATGAAACTGGAGAACGCCTTTTCTGAGGCTCTTTTGTAGGAAAGCATATATGAGATAAGGATTTAACTTCTTTATTACCTTTAGTGATTGTTTTTTTATAAAAACAATGAAGAATATCTAAGCAGTAATTATCTACATCTAAAAACTTAAATCCAAAATAATTAAAGAAACTTAATGTGCTATTTAATATAAATACAGTTGTTTTGTTTTCTCTATTTTCTTGTTGTAATGAATGACTAAAAGCTAAAAGATCGTTTTCAGTAAAACAAGATAACTTAATTTTATTGTTCTCACAAAACCTTAAAATGTGAGTAAGAGAATAAGCTGTTTTAAAAATAGTTTCTTCACTTAATTTAATAACCTCATCTGATTGGATATATGAGTTTAAGGGTAAGCATGGAATGCCATTATTAAAGGTAAAAAATGGAAATTTAGAGAATGATTTAATTTTAAATTCATTATTAAAAAAATAAACAGGTAATTCC
>JACCEA011154963.1_pt1 | contig 17158 bp, 17 predicted proteins | sample 7449851 | NCBI WGS metagenome assembly JACCEA01 (sample SAMN15323453, study PRJNA562643) | freshwater metagenome | isolation source: river surface water | place: USA:Blue River Watershed | collected 2017-08-18 | reverse complement strand
GTGTACTCATGTATGATCGTAATGATGATAGCCTCACTTGCGGTTTCCATATCATATGGAAACCGTTTGCTCCCAGCTTATTTTCTGCGCTGCACGGATGGCGCAACCTCTTTCATCGGCCCTCACCTACAAACCCTCTAACAACTTATCCCGACCCACGAAGTTGGCCACTTGTGTTAAAAAAAATACTCCCCCAGGGCGATTGTTCGAGCAATTAGAAAATATTCCCATAGGGATATTGGAATTTGGTATTTTAATGAAGTGGTCGAGCGCCACACACCCCACACCATCACATCAACTCAAATTTCCCATCACCATTTTCAATATCATCATTACTCCTGGTCTGATCGCCAAATCCGATAGGGTATCGAAATGAATATTTTCTCTGTCTTGGACGTGTCTGACAACGAGGAGGAGGTCAAGCAAAAGCCTGTCAAAAAGGCTAAAGAGACCAAGCCGGAACCTGTCAAGGAGACCAAGGCGACTCCTGCTCCAAAGAAAGGTATTCCTCAGAGTTTGAGAATGAAAACAATTGTTACACTCATTTTTAGAAACCAAGCCACAGCAGCAAAAGCCAGCACCTGTTGCAAAAGAAGCTCCTGCTGCGGACCCTGAAGATGTTGCTAAGGAGAACACCAAGGGTCGTCGTGGTGGAAAAACTCACAAGCATGGTGAGAAGCAACATGGAAAGGAGGGTGAAGCCAAGAAGCACCCAAAGAGAGATTTTGACCGCAAAAGTGCCAATGGAAGGTAAGCCCTCAATGGATAATCAAAACTCTTGACTCAACCTCTCAAATGATGCAGAGGTAAAGAAGTTTCGAAGGATGGTCGTGGCCCATACGGCTTGGGTAATGTCAAACAAGAGGCTCAAGATGCTGAGAAGAATCCCGATGCAGTCACTGAAACTGTAGTTGCTGATGAAGCGGAAGCTGCTGATGCTGCGGCTGCCACTGAGGAAGTTGTAGAGACTTCCCTAAGTTACGAGGAATTTCTTCGTAAGCGCGAAGAGGCTAGAGCCTCTTCGTCGTTGCTAGCCCCAGCCAAAGCAACAAGAGTTGTTGATGCTTCCTCAATCGTTGGTCAAAAGGCAGTTGATGAGAGTGGAGAACAATATATCGCTCCTAAGTCTGCCAAGGGTACCGTCAATGTGAAAAAGGATCAACGCTCAACTGGAAAGTCTCAAATAGTTGATGTGTCATTCAAGTTTGAAGCTGCGTCAAATGAATTTCGCCGTCGCGATGACAACAGAGGTGGACGCGGAGACGCGAGAAGACCAAGATCTGGAGGTGCTCCTGCTGGTAAGCCTAAAGCACCTGCCACTGTCTTCAATAGCAGCGATTTCCCCTCCTTGTAAGCAACCAGCAGTTTCGCTGAGTCGAAATGCTATCTAGAAATGATTGTATTTTCAATTTATGGTTAATATAAATGGATTCTGCTTGTATCATGCATTGTCTTCAGCTTTCCACTTTCGATACATATCGACGTAAGCGTTCGCATTCTTCCGTCAAACAGTCAATCAATTTTCGCTTCGCTTCTAAATCATGGCCAAGAACGGTCTGGTAGAACATTGATAGATGCTGCTGGACTGCAACGATCAATCGCAAAAGCCTCGTTGTCATTTGAGGTGTCAAATCGGAAGGTTTGGCGGTTTTTAGGAGGTGATTCAGCAAAAGTCTAGGTACCAAAACCGACACTGGACCCACTACAGATGCCAAAGCTACAGATGTATACGTACCTGATATGATATCCACAGCAGAGCTAAGTTTTTGAACAAATGCTATGATAATCCCCTCATCAGAATTTTGACTGGAAAAGTCTAATCCGCTGCTTGGATCTCTGCGTGTGGCATAACGAAGATTATCCATGAGACCGAACTCCGTCAATTCGTGGACGAACATGAAGCAATGAACTTCACAACTTATGCGCAGAACACTTATAATCTCATCAACTATCTTTGTCAAATCTGTCATCGGAGGCTGAGAATATAGAGGAGTATGAGACCATAAAAAATAAAAGCAACGTTGTGGAAAAAAACGTACCAAAATACCTTGCTTTAAGCTTTCTTCTCTTGCAATGGGCATCTTCGAATTATACTTGCTGTTTCCTTCTTTTATACTCTTAGAGATGACTGAGGTATTAGTTCGTCGCACAATACTTCGAACATAAATAATAATCACATCATATCGAAAGGAATTTATGATCCTTGAACACATACCTGCTCAGTCTTCGAATCAACCACTCGACACCATGTACAATAACACCCAGTGTTTCTATTACGTGAAGTTCATTCGCCATTACCTATCAACTCACAATCACACAAGTCAATCGAATACGTAAAAAGATATTTTACCAGATTAGATAGCTTTTTGTATTGTGGGTTACCAACATCCCACACCTTTTCATCCCACAAAGAAGTCAACTCTGCAACATAGATCGTTGTGAGACTAACATCGCTATTACATGGTGTTCTATCAGTCACATACAATCCTAAACTTTCTTCTAATGATTGCTTCCCACCAAAAAGTGTATGTCGAAAAAAATTATACAAGGGGTCAGATCTGATTGAACGAATGGCCGTTTTCATTTGAATCGAACTCAGAAAAGGCCAATTGAAAAGTGTCGTTTCCATATGGTCCCTACCTGCCGCTAAAAAGCCTCTGATTAATCTATCCAACACTACTACAACCATGTCCCGATGCTGAAACAACTCCTGGTAGTACATAAGCAAAGACTCCGCTACCAGTGATGTTTTGTACGCAGCAAGACAAGGCGCTCCACTTTCCCCCTCACCATTCCCGAACCTTCTATGTTGGAAATTGCCGTCAACATTGATTGTAATTTCTCGGATTTCTTTATTTACAGAAGATTGAATCAAAGGAATAAATTCTGATTCCAAGAATTGTTGTATATACTGCAGTAATGGTCTATCATTCCCAGAATGATCCATCCCAAAAAAATCTTTCATCAACGTGCACGAAGTGCCACTATACTCGACAATACGTCGGAACAAACTCGCTGCATGGCGAGAGGAAGGGCGAAACAAAGTTCTTTCTCCCTGGAGACCAGAAGAATCTTCGTCCAACGTATGATATGATGGGATTTCATTACTTAGATGGTCTGATATTTGCTCGACATCACACTCCACCAAATGGAGTTTTATCTCAGTGGTGACCATCTCCTCCATCTCATTCCATATCGCAAAAAGGTCAAGGAAACTTCCACCTTGAATAACCACTCCACGATATGACTTAGAAACAGAAAACAACTTAAGAACATATGAAAATCGGCGAACAATGCCAATTATTGCATCTAACAAGAACGAAATGTATTTTCCCAAAAATTTCCCTTGGGTCAGTAAATCACCGTCATCGTTCAACACATTCAATGACAACTGACTCAGTTGTTTCTTGATGTGAGAGCGCTTATTCTTTATGTAATGATCGCAAAATCTGTTGGGAAATCTCTCCATCAACAACCGCTCAGCATCATCTTCACATTGAAGTGAACCAATTGTCTTCACTAAAAGTCGTATGTACGTATTGTTGCATGCATTAGAATCCATTATCGCTGCAGCTTCAGTTCCTTCGTCAAACGTTTGCAAATCTAATGACCACGTCAAATCTGCCGAGTCGCTGGCTGACTCTAGTGCAACTCGGCTATGCGATATCACTGATTTATCATCAAACACAACGCTGCCGTTGATATAACTCAATGCCGATTCCGACCTGGTATCAGACAACATATCATCCTCACATCCAACATCGAAGCCAAAGTTATAAAATTCCATTCCTTCATATCCTATTAAACGAAAAATGTCACCATGAAAGAGAGTGGACCCGAAATGATTTACCCAAAACGGCGTCTTTTAAAGCATCAATAGTCTCAGTGAGTAAACGTTCTTTCAATTCCATAACTTGCTGCAAAACTGGAGTAAGACCATTAATGTTGCTCAAATCCTGGCAGACACCAATGACTAAATTAGAAAGCAAAATATATTAACATACTTCACTGAATATCTTATCCATAGCTTTGTTTAACGATGAAACAGCCGAATAAAAACGCTTTTGCTGCATTAATCGACTCACTTTGCTTGGAACATTCTGACAGAATAATCGAAGTTAATCATACCTCGATTACTTTATATGAATTCATATTTGATAACCTTCAACTCTTCCAGTTCTTTCACGAGCTTCAAACTTTCTTGCAGTTCCACTTTCCGAGCCCACAAATCACGCAGTGAAGTTTGGCCAACTTTTTTCGCAGTAAGAACTTTTTGGGTTTCGCTCAAAGCCTGTCTCAAAGATCTTATTTCCTCTTGTCCTCGACTGTACTCTTTCACAACTTCACTCATGGTGTCAAGAGAATTGTTGAGTCCACCATGTTGAAATGTAACAACCTCTTCAATTACTCTATTGACCAATTCCAGCTTTTGTTGTAGATAAGAAACATCAATTGCTGATTGGTCGATGGAAGTATTAACGCGTTCATTCAACACCTCCAATACTTTTATCAAAGATCTGTTTTGGAGATCATAAGATTTTCGTGGGGCCCAAACTGTGGTAGTACATACCTGAACTCTCTCGGATCCTTGAAGTAATCTGGTGGAATTTCCGACAAGATTTCATCCAGTTGGATAAATAAATTTATTGAATCTTCTTGGTTTGCCGTCCTGTTGTTTATTCCATGAAAATTTCAAACGATATTCATTCTAAATGCAACTGTGGCCTTACATATCAAGAGATACCACAGATAGTGTGCCTCAAACAATACAACAATTTTGGAGTGTAGTATTTCCAGCAAATAAATTCAAACATTCAGCACCAGCTCCGTAAACCGCTGGAATTACCACTTCAAAGTTAACCTAACGATTTTGCTTTTTAAAATAATAATTAATTAATGGTAATAATTATTTGTATTTGTAACTTCTGTCATGGTTTTTGCTTACTTCTTACATAAGAAGCACCCCAATATTGTACCGCTGATTTGGGATTTAAGGAGTTCTTTAAGCTTGGGGGATAGATAGAAGATAGAACATTGCTTGATTTTAAATTATAATTATTTTGGTATTCAAAATCATAATTTTTCAACCATTCATTTCTACATGGATCCCAATCAACCAATTATTGACATTGGAGGTCAGCAGATCCCACTTGGCTCAGAGTTCAAGGTTGGACCAATAACATCAACAGACATCTTCCACACCACCAGTCAAAGTTTGGAAAAAGTTGTGCTGAAGCTTTGGGGGCATGCTCAACTCTTTTTATTAGATGTGCGAGCTGGAAAATCTTCCGCTCTGATGTCATTATCATTGAGTGTAGCACTTGGAGCATGGATAATCTATTTAGTGTGGTATAACTTCTTAGAATCCGAACCAGAGCATCCCCCTACTGAAGTCCCCGCCAAAGAGCCAATTATTCTGAGAGATTTTACAATTGATCAATTGCGAGATTATGATGGAACTAACGGAAAGCCAATCTACATTGGGTTAGATGGTAATGTCTATGATGTTTCGGGTGCACCGGAATATTATGGTGTTGGTGCAGCATATCACTGCTTTGCTGGGAGAAACGCTACTCGTGCAATGGCGAAGTTTTCTTTTGAAGAAACTGAATTATCAAATAATACGGTTTCTGACTTAAGCCCCTTTGAAAAGAGTACTCTCGAAGACTGGGTTCAGAAGTTTAAATATTTCAAATGTTACCCTGTGGTAGGTAAATACTCCTTTCCTCCAAATATGGGTCAGCTCACCCATGAAAAGTTGGCACATTACAATGGAAGCCACGAAATTGAACCCGACCGAGTAAATTCACCCGTTTACTTGTGTTTGAAGTCGGTTGTTTATGATGTATCCTATGGAGGCTTTGAGCTATATGGCCCAGATGGACCGTACCATTTATTTGCAGGAAAAGATGCAAGTAGGGCTTTAGCTAAAATGTCTTTTCAAGTTGAAGACGTCGAATCTTGGGAATTGTCCGATTTATCAGAGCAGCAGCTGAAAACGTTGGATGAATGGATTCAAAAATTTGAAAAAGTGAAGAAATATCCATTGGTTGGTTCCATGTCACCTAATTAATTAACCATGTTTCTTCTGCACGAAACTTCGAACCGATCTATTAAACCAACAAACTCTCGCTGGGACTTTGTTGTTGCTATTGTATAAGAGAATTGTAATTTCTTTCCTATCTCTTGGACATATTGTGGATATGCGGCTAATGTTTCGTTCAAAATTCTCTAATCACAGTATTAAAATTAATCATAGATCCTTCAAAAATCTTTCAAGCATACCTCAAAATTTTGATGTCCTGATTGTTTTCTGAGCTCCCACAGTAAGTCACAAACACAACCATTAGCTTCATCAATGGAGAACGCTGTAGCTTTTCCTGATAGTAAATTGACTACGCTGTGCATTATCTTTGGTGACAATGATGCAATCAATGATCTGCAACTTTGAAGAGCATCCAAATTATCTTCATAATACCGCGGTAACTGGCAAAAACGCTCCAAACAATATAACATGCCTTTCTGGGCTTGACGATGATGTATCTGCAAACCCACCACTGCAGCATTCAAAATAGATGTAGATTCTTGGTGAGAAGAAAGAAATTGACGAGGACAATATTGCAACAACTTTGATACCATGTAAAAATACTCCTCCACAATTTCTGGATCTCGCTCGAAACTAGCAATATCCGAAAATCGCACAAAAAAAGAACTTGACAGAGACCAAACCAATGAGTACAGTGTCGGGTGGTATTTTCCCTGCTCCATCCCACCAAACGTGGAAATACATATTCCTGAGCAGTATAAATATGCGGAATAGCCATGAACGGCAAAGCCCTTAGCGAAAATTTCCGACATAGTAGGCAAAGCCCAAACGATTTCGATTTTGCAGCCCCGAATAAAATATTTCAAACTTTTGCACACTTTTTCTGCCAAGGCCTCTTTGCTGATGTGACCAAGAACTTGTTGAAAATTTGGCCACATATGGTTAAATATGCTGGTCAACAATGACGTTGATAAAATTGTCTTCGAAAGAATCGATATTTTATCCAAGCATTGCCCAATGAGCTTAATGTTTGAAGACGACACCGCTAGGGACAAGCTGGAATCTAAACTCATTACTAACCTCCCACACCATTCATTTTGTTGTGATGTACCAAAGGCATTGACCACGCAACAAACCGCTTCAATCAAATTTAGTTCCACTTCTCTGGGACATATTCCGCCAGCAGTGACTCTCTCCAAATTATCTACCAATAGATTAATGTTAATCGACGGACCACAATTTCTACATGTGGCTAAAACAGCAACAGATGCTGGTGTTGATAGCTTTTCCTCGGTAACATACCGCAAAAGAGTTTCAAAAAATTGTGAACTCACTTCAGCGCTTGCATCTTTAATCCAGTGGGACAAACCACCCAACAAAGATATACACGTAATTTGTAATTGCAGATATTCTTTTGGTACCGAACAGCATAGACGAATTAATTCGGGAACGATGGGCTTTGCTGTCTGATCAGATATCTTAGGGACAACAACTCCGATAGCAAACAAATTGGCTTCGATTTTTAGCCACTGAACATTTTCTGTATGAAGAGCAGCTTGCAATTGACTACATAATATTTGAAAACAGCTATCTGCACTCAAGACATCTTGGCAATCCAACACCACCTCTCTCCAATCATTTCGTTCATCAGAGGAATTTTCACGGTCTTCCACAGAAATAACTAAACGATTCACAGCGACCAACAATAATTCGGAGTAAACGTTGTTATAATAAACCAACAGAGCGTTTCTCCTTTCATCGTTACTTTTAAGTAGTAATGACAAATCGTAGAAAAACTTGTGAGGGATTCTCGACACATTGTGATCAAACGGATAGTTGCAACAATGCACCAGTAAGTATAACAAAGCACGTTGACCGTAGTCACTTCCAAGATCCAAAAATATTTCAATGCAACTCTCGGAAACTTCAGTGAATAGCTTGCTCAATGCAAAAGCTTCCAAAGCAAATGCTTCATCAATTTCGTCCGAGTGCAAATGGACATAGCGAGTCTCTAAATGTTCCCATCTGTGTTGTAAGGATATTACCGATGGCACGATGGCTTGAACGATATCATGCATATGGTGGCTTTGATACCGACGAATCAATACTGTTATTAAATCAACTGAAGAGTCTAACAAATCATCCGTCGACGAATTAATTCCTCCGATACAGTCAAGATAAATTTTGTGCTGCGTAATAGTTGTGAACGGAATAGTTGTAATATCCATCCAATTTGTGAAACATTTAATCATCTTACACATCTCTTGCTGTGAATTGGTCGATTCCCACAAAGAAGTCAGAAAATTGAGTACATCATTACTGCTGCCGGATAATTGAACTAAAAAGGAATCACGAGTGGTTGAACCAACATCAATCTGACCATTGAATGCTTCCTCTGGAAGGACTGATAAAAACGTAACCAACGTCATGGAGTGCACTCCCACCAAAGGATTTAAACGTTGAAGAGTACTTTGTACAACTTGACAATCATTTACTTGCAACGCCAATGCAGATAAACATAAACAGAGATAACGAACCAACTGTGAATCGCATCGTTGATAAGAAGCTATTCTAACAATATGATCGCTAAGGGTTCGTTGTAAATTCATTTTATCTTCTTCACTTAAAAGAAGGGCTTGCTTCTGAATCTTGCTGTATAAAAACTTAGCACCGAAAAATGCGTACGTTTGATTTGGGTCATGAAGCATCCTTTCAGAAATGGGCCAAGCATCAGGTGACCTTTCGAATTGCATCAGCCAATCGTTTGCAGATTTAGTGCTTTGCGGATTCGATAAAGCGTCGATCGCCTGTTTTACAGCCACACCATAATCATTACTCATCATCAATATTTTACGATATTCGAATCGGCAGAATGAAGATGCGATCCGCGAATAATAAATAGTATTTGCTTAATAATTGCTTGCGCTCATGGTATACAGCAGAGGCGCAGCGGCAGCACTTACCAATGGATGCCCTACCGGTATAATTTCATTTTGTGCTGCCTGCTCTGCGCCGCTGCTGCTGCTGCTGCCTCTGCTGCGGCCGGCTGCGCGGCAATGAAATGTATGTCATTTAGAGCAAGTACTATACATAATTCATCTAGGGGCGTTAGATCGAGCCACCTTTTTTTTATTGACAATAATGGTTATACCGCTGCCTTTGAACCAAGGACAACTACTTTTAAGCTTCCAATGGAATTGGAACATTGGAGATGATTTTTGGGCAACAAGTCTCGTAAATATAAACCTGATGCGGAAAGCCGATGTTCAAGTGGACTTAATGAAAGATTTTGTAATTTGATGAATTCGCATGCACTTTTTCGTGAAGATGTTATGGTGCACTTGCCCCATTTGGTTGCTACTGAATTAGAAAGGGATTTTTGTTTCAAGGCGACGTAAATAAAGTATCCAAAGAAGAGATGCAACTGATAGTTGATGATCAATATATCGCAAGATAGAAAAATTGTTGGAGGAACGCCTAAAACACTATGGTGGTAGTGTCTCAGCGTCTCTCGTGAGTGCCCAAGGAATTCGCCAAAGCTGATATTTGTGATATGTTTGATTACGGTGATAGATAGGGCAAGGATCCATCCTTTCGATCACAAGTTGTTTGATTCAAAGTTGCTTCCTAGGAAATTTCATTCTTATTTTTCCAAAGCCCAGAATTTCTTATAATATTTTTGCTTTGTGCACTCTTGAATTGCACTTGGACAGTGAAGATGATGATATTAATCATAAAATACCAACTGATCGATGGGATGATATTTTCAATGTCGGGTTTGCGAAACTTATGGCTTACTTCAACCAATCGCGAAAAGCCTTTGAAGAATCCTGGTGAAATGAATCATACTACTTGCTTTGATCACATCAAGCCATACGTACAATGTAGCATGAATTATTGCTTGTTTGCCTGTAAATTTAATACTTGTATAATTCGCATGGCAGTACGTACGAACGTTCGGACTCACTGGGGACGCACTGTTGGACACACGCACGAAACACCGTTGTTTTGTTGTTTTCGTGCTGAGGCCTGACACATAAATAAAATAATATTTATTTACCAAATTCCAAATTCGAATATACTCTATGATAAAATAATTTCCCACAAATAACCATTATGAATTCTGCCGTTGATCAGTTGAAATCTATTGGTAATGATCAATTTAAGGCTGGAAATCTTGATGAGGCACTCTCCTCATACACAGAAGCATTGTCCATACTTGCAAGATCTCGAGGACCAACCAATATCGAAACAGGTGCATTGTTATACCAGAACAGAGCTGCATGCTTATTGAAATTGAACCGATACATTGAGTGTGTTTTGGACTGTGATAAAGCTTTGGAAATTCAGCCAGCTTCCATAAAAGCCCTTTATCGTAGAGCATGCGCCTATGAACAATTACATCGTATTGATGAAAGTAAACGAGATGCATTATTCATTCTACAGCTGGACCCTCAAAATAAGGATGGTATAACATTAATGAGAAGATTAACTCAAATTTCTCATAACCCTGGACCGCGGGGGTTGCATGGACTTCTTGATGAAATTATTTCAGCTCGTGATATTACCGTACTGGTAAACTGCATGGAAGCTATAAGAGGCTACTGCGAAGAAGATGAAAATAAATTCCACTCTTTTACGAAAGCTTCTGGTTTGAAGGTTATCGACAATGTTATTTGTGGTATTCCGTTCGATAAAACGGATGAAAACAGCACGAAATTATTACAATCATGTTTGCGACTGTTGTTGTCAATGTGTCAGCATCAGGCAGTCGTAAAATCATGTATTACGATGGAAAGTGGAGAACATGATGCAACTGGTAGCATTCTTTGTGGCAATAAATTGTCGCTTTTTAAGATTGCAATCCGTGGGGAATCTTTAATCAATTCAGAGCTGCAACAGAAGTTGATATTACTGGTTATGGCTATCCTTAAATTTACTCCAACGTTAAAACCGCAGTTTGAAGATGCTGATCCAGATGCTATCTCTGAAGAATCCTTACTTTTATCACGAATAGTCGTAACTCAACTTGCTTCGCTCTTTGTTTCGGCCTTAAAGCGCTCCGACAGCCGGTATTTTCAGTTCATTTGTGATTCGATTGGATCCTTTATCTCTGATGTCCCCAATTATAACTTGAGTAACCAGCATTATTTTGATGCGAAGCTTGAAACTTTAGAGCAACGCAAATCTCGTGTACGGGAAACTTGTGCCGCCAGTGTCCGTTCAAAATGTCATTGCATGTGTATGATAGAATGTAACTCTGTGAATGTGTTAATAGCAAACTTGCAATCAGCTGATGCCGTTATTGCCACCAATGCTTGTGTTTGTTTAGGAAAAATCTTCAAATATCTGAATGATGAGGGTATATCCCATTCGATACTGAAGCAATATTTTCCTGAACTGGAGACAGGTTGCGAGGGTGTCCCAAAATTGAAAAGTCGCTGTTCACTCTTGCATTGTCTTCTCTCCACTCAGCCGAACTTAGGAGCATGGGCACTGATTGAAGGAGGGGGTTCGTTGCAACTCACTGAACTTATAGCAACTGGAGATCCGGCATTGATTGCATTAGCAAGTGATATTGCTTGTTTGGCAGCTGGGAATGAGAAAGCATCAAGTTGCTTACAGCCTTTGATTGCGGCCGGAGTGTTAAACACATTTCTAAGTAATACCAATATTGGAATCCAGGCGGCAGGAGCTGCAGCGCTTGCAAAATTAGCAATTAGAGCGAAAGCACTTCATCAAGATTCTTCTGAAAATGGAATAATTTTGAATAGTGCAACTCATGTTATTAGAAAAAGTCCCCATAAGACTCTTAAGGATTCTTCCATAGAAAGGGCTATTGAAATTCTGGCTTCCATGGTCAGTAAGTCATACATTAAGGATGAATTGGTTTTTGGATCATCTAGGTACCTTTTTTAAATTGGAGATAGCTCGTTTTTAATTCAGCGTTATTTTAGAGTTTTATCGATCATAGAGGAATTATGCAGCTTAGAAATTGATGAGCGATCTACTGCTTCATACGGATTATCATTCATATTTTCAAATCTTACTGTCACGAATTGGGAGCTGCGGGCACTAGCGCTTGCGGATAAGGACATAAGTGTGGACCAGTATGAAAAAATGATGGAGCTTCAACGAATAAAAGCTAAAGATGAAAATGGCGATCCAATTGAAGAAACCAAGGTAAGTATGATCGATATATCAGTATTCCACAATTAGCTGAATTTTAAATTAACTGTAGGATGATTCTGACCTTGATACAGTTGACAATTGCAAAGCGCGGATCCGAAAATTGGTGAAGGCTGGTGGCTTAAAATTAATTATGAGGTAATTGGTAATAACTATTGAATATGAAGCATTGAAAAATCTGACTGCATTTTTCTTGCGACGCTTCGAAAGATTGGCAGAGTTTCATTCAGAACAAACCTCATTGTCGGGATTTCGAACTCTAAGACAAATATGTGTTGATGAATCGTCAAGAGGATTGTTTATCCAACAGGGCGGTTTTAAACTATGCATTGAAACATGCTCCAATGAATCTAAGACTGTGAGAACTTGATTTATCATGTTTTTTTTTTTTTTTTTTAATCCCTTCGTTTTGTATTGCGGAAGGTGATTCGTCAAGAAGCTGCCCATGCAGTTGCAAAAAGTTTGGTGACAACGAACCCTCATTTACTAAGTGATTCACTGCGATTGTCTTCGATCCGGCCACTTTTATTTTTGTGCCAGTATGTCGTGTTTTTAAAATGCACCTGTATTACAAATTGAATTTCACTTTCGTGATACCTAGGGAAAATGACTCCAATGATTTGCAGCGTTTTGAAGCTCTGCTTGCTCTTACAAATATACTATCGTGTGGTTCCCATGAACAAGATAAATTTGTTCATGAGAAAGGATTATCTACTGTACATTATCTTGTTTTCAGTGATAATTTATCTATCCGTCAAGCTTCAGTCGAGACGCTTTGTAATGTGTCCAGTCATCAATCTATGGGAAAGGTAACTCAGCAGCTTTTTCTTGCATATGCATGTATGAAATAATAGTATTATATTGTTCTAATATATATGTACGTGCCTAGCGTTTGTGTCAAGACAACAATATGAAACTTTGGCTCGGTTTGATTGAGGAATGGATCGAAGATAGTGACAATCCAAGGTGTTTGAAAACAGCATTAGCTGCTGCGGGGACTTTGGCGATGATAGGCGGGGATTTAGATGTCGCCCTTACTATGTGTCGCAACGATTGTGCAAGTACTTTCGTTGGTGTTTTCAGGAATGGTCAATCAGATATGATCCATCGTGTGCTTGTTGCAATGATCGAAATGCTAGGATCTCCAGACGATAGCGTTTCCTGTCATTTGAAGCAGCATGATTTAATAGAAGCTATCTGTGAATTAGATGATATTGGAGAAATTCAGAAAGGTCTAGTGGTAGAAATAGGTCGGATATTTGCTGAAGACCACAAAATCGACATACCATCCAAAATTTAAACATCATTTAATGAAGTGTCATTTCTTAATTTACACAAGTAGCATCAATTTACTTGACCTTGACACCAGCAAGATCCTTGAAATTAATGGACTCCAACATTTCCTTTGTATCATTGTCAATTTCGATCTCATCCTTTTCAAGGGCAGAGCGCTATATTCACATTAAAAGTAGCCAATAAGTGATTTTAAAATCATCGAAAGAAAAGGAAATAAGTACCTCAGGAACGAAGTCCAATCTAGCCTCTCTTTCTTCCTCTTGTAACTTCAATGAGATGCCTCTGACAGGACCTCTTTGAATTCTCTTCATCAAATGAGTAACAAAACCAGCAATTTTGTTTCTCATGCGCTTAGAAGGAATAATGGCCACTTCACCAGTCACTCTCTTGTTGGTGTGAAAATCAAGGGTGAGCTTCGAGTAGTACTTCTCGATGATGACTCTTGCGGACTTCTTGACGGTTTTTGTGCGGACACCCTGTAGAAATATCCGTTTGAAGTGAGAAAACAACATTGATGCATGATAGCAAAACTCGTTACCATTTTCGATACTTTGTGTAAATAAGACTTCGATTAATTACTGTCTTCTTCTACGACACCACAAAATTGGTGGATGGGCATGTGTAAAACTGAGACGAATTTGTGGTTGTTCCTAAATAGTTACATTTCAAAATCTCGAGTTTTAGTTAGACCAATAGGGTCAATTGTTAGGGTATTTTGCGTATATCTTCTCATCTTGCCGGAGGTCATCGCCAGCGAGTGGAATTGCGATTGGGGAATCGCCCATTTTTATCGCCATCCAAATTTTAAACAATTCTTAATTTATCTCAACGTGGAGGAAGTATTTCTTCACAATGAAAGGGAGAACATGTTTCCAAATTCAGTTTAAAGTATGCTCGTGAAGTTGGATTGGAAGAAAATTGAATATTGATGAAGAAATACGAAAAAATGTGAGGAAAAGTGACTGCGAAACTAACTTGAGGGTTTTTCTACGACCTCGTCCACATTCATTCCTCGCTCAGACGTGATTCTTTCGAGCCATTAGCTCATTAAAATAGTAAAGAATAGTTTCCTCTGATGACGTTGCTTTTTGTGCGGTCGAAAAGTAAAGAATATGGCCTTTTACTCTGAGCTCCTCCGAGCGTCCAGTAGACCACTTTTGAATATCCACTCTTCTTTTTATTTTTTGCTGTCCTCTGGTGCAGCAATTGTTGGCGTTATTTGCCTTGGTATGGAACAGCATGGATATGCAAGAATTGTGCAATTCTACGCTCTGATGCCATCAAACTTGTATGGTTGGCCATAGGTACCACGGTGAGTGTTATTATATGTGAAGATTATGGTCTGAATTAAAATCATGGCATGTTTCTGTAGGAAATCATTTCAACTGCTTATTACAGAGTACTCATAAGATTTTCTGGTCGTGAAAGCGTTTGTTGACCTATTCAGTCGGTGTATTGCATTAGTGATCCCGTCAAGGTTATGCTTTAACGGAGGAGTGATTCCATTGTAATTGTCAACGATTCGGCCCCTATTTTTACATTCAGTTATCTTATTTATGCTTCTTAAGATGCAAATAAGTGTGTGAAATGGTAGCTTATGCCTAAAATTTTGATGCTAAGCCTGATGTAGATACAGAGGACAATTCTTGCCTAATTCTTTAGAAATCATCGCCGAATTCACAGATTTTTGCAATCCAACTTCGTAACCTAATCATAAGCTATCACTTAAACATAATTGACTGTAGCAAGTTGCTCTGGAACTGCTTCATTAAAGAGTTATTCGCAATTTTTTGTTTTTAAACCTGTGGCGACAAGGCGATGGCTCCTCGAGTACTATCAAAAATGCATTTTTTTGTCGCCGGATAAAAACCCAAAAAGCGTCTTTTCTTCCCACTGGCGACGGGCGATGAAAAACTCGCCGGCGATAGTAATAATCAGCCTCAGTGATGAGATGCCAGATAGTATGGTGGTCAGAAAGTTTGGAGTTTCGAATATACGATGGCAATAACTTTTTGTGCCGAACTGCTTCTATTGGTTTTGATAACCTTCAACCAAGTGTCTGGATTCTTACATTACAACAGATATTTGAAGCATTCATTCTGTTTAAAAGCACATGAACGCCCCATTAATAGATTTGCTTTAGTTGAGCGTCAAGATCCCGTCCATGGCAATATTGATGTGGGATGCTTGGAAACGTTTTCTCGAAAGCTAATTGGTGTCATTAAGTGCCGTAGTGTTGAAATAAAGAACACATTGAGCATGTCGCCAACAATTGTCAGGGTAAGAACATGAGATTATTCGAACAGCGGATAAATTACCAAATCCCAACACTTTTTACAGGATCCATCGGGTATTGGGCCCAAAAATTTTCGTGTGAATGGGAAAGAATATTCTTATGTACATGAAGACCGCATCCTTGCAACCATTTCTTCATGACCGCCAATTTGAAAGCAAATTTATAATATCCTTTGACAACCGCGATTTTAGAATACCAATCCATGTTTTAGCGAACAGCTGGACAGCTTACCTTATGTTCACAAATCGTTGCATAGTCAAGAGCTGATTGATCCTCATGGTCAACTGCGCACAAATCGACATTGTTGTTTAAGAGAAGCTTGCATATTTCTGTATGGCCTCTATCGGCTGCATGATGTAAAGCTGACAATCCCTGTTTCAGAATCCTCATAATTTGGCCTGCTTCTGTAATACAACTCAAACAACTTACATTCTCATCTCGAACATTTAAGTCTTTATTTGAGGAAATGTATTCCATTATTCCTGTCACGTCATTTTGAATTACTAAACGGTGAAGTTCGTGATAATCGTCCCACCTCTCTTCCTCGTTAAGATGACTATAAAATTCAAGTTTTTAATTGTGCAAAAGGGAAATGTATTGTGGTACACTTACAATAGAGTGCTTACCGATGTACCGACGCCACTAAACTCTACATCATCGTTGACAGTTTTCTTAGTTTTCTGAATAATATAAATGTATGCCTTTCGTGCATCCATTTGGGGAAAGTTTCGGAAGCTGTTCCAAGCTTTCCTGTTTGAATACCAAAATGTAAGTTGCGTTAAAAGACCAACTAGAAATTAATCCTGTACCACTTGTGTTTTTCAATTAAATTATCACTTAACGGAGAATTGGGAGCATCCCCATCTGTAGATTGCTTGTAGAGTCCATATAAACACAGCTTTTGTTCATCGTCTACTTTCATCATCAGACCGCTGGCCTCTGTAACAGCTTGTTGAAATTCATCTTCGGTGGGGTTGACCTGGATGGTGCTCAAAATCATTGCAAAGTCAGACAAATCCATTCTAAGATTTCCACTTCCGTGCACAATAAACTTGCAAAATAAGACCCATCAAGCGAGAACAGAGCAACACCACAACACGCCTCAATATTGGTATTGTATTATTGTAAAAGGGCGGGAAAGAACTGCGGCACCTGCTGTGCAGGCGTATTCCATATTATTGTAAGACCACAGCGCAGCAGCAGTACCATCAGCAGCACAGCAGAGCAGGCCATCATCACTGCGGCTGTTGACAGAGAGAGCAGCAGACGCGAGGCGAGCAACAGCACCAACAAGCAGCACAGAGAGCGCGCACGCACACACAGCAGAGCAC
>JACCEA010359011.1_pt1 | contig 17159 bp, 13 predicted proteins | sample 7449851 | NCBI WGS metagenome assembly JACCEA01 (sample SAMN15323453, study PRJNA562643) | freshwater metagenome | isolation source: river surface water | place: USA:Blue River Watershed | collected 2017-08-18 | reverse complement strand
CCACCACTGACTTGAGCAATGCGCAAGTGTGACAATTCACCCTTCAACTCCGTCAACTGGTTGACGAGATCACTCTTACTCTTCTCACGAAGTTCGTGTGCTCTTACCTTTCCTGTGAATATAATTAAAAAGTTACAAAACAACCAACATAGAAAAGCCACAAAATACAAGGAAGGGAGATATTGAGGTTCGGACAGATAATCACTGAGCATTATTCCTCATCATAAATTGCTCAGGGCTACATTATAAACCATCTCAGCCTCAAACACAATTCACATACAATGGAACCAACAACTTACCCATTGTTGATATAGTCGATGCGGTCAGATACTCTGTATTATGTGATGTGCACCAAAATCGTGATTGGTCTTTTGCCCCCCACCACAGAAACCACAAGAGGGGCGTTTGGTCACGACTGGTCACGGTGACAGCAATATAATTCCACAAAAATTTCCACTCTTTTATCGTAAATTTCTAGAGAAATGCATATCCCATATCCCTTAATTAAGAGGCTGAAATAAAGTAAATTGTAATAACGCCTTATTGTTAAATGCTGGAAATACTTGAGAGTCCCAACGTAATGTGTTAGAATAGAAGTATTCATTGTTTTCTCAGTACACTCTTGAGAATTGTTTTGAAGACGTTTATATTTGACAAACACAACTATCTTCATCTTCTATGATAAATTTGAGTACACAGAATGTTACCATAACATGCGATGAATTACAAACACGACAAAAAATGAACATTGTTGGCGGAAAGATTCGTTTATAAATCAATCATCTTCACCATCTTCCTCACTAAACCCAGGCAAGGCCTTCTTTGCATGGGTAGACGTATCGACCCCTTTCACCATTCCTTCGTCACCCGCAACACCCTCAACTCCTCTACCCTTCGATTTTCCTTGAATTTGCTCGTATAAATTAGACTCTGCCAAAATTGGACCAGCAATTGCTAAAAAGATGGACATAACATCCTCATCATCAGTGGAGAAAACACCTGATCCTGTAAGCTTGTTGATAAGCTGCAACACACCGATCACCTTATCATCAGATTTTATGGGCATGCATAGGATAGCTTTTGTTCGATAACCAGTTTTTTTATCAATGGTTTGGTTAAACGTAGGGTTTTCATATGCATCTGCTATATTCAAGGTTTGACCGGATGTAGCAACCATACCAGCAATTCCTTGATCCATGGAGATACGAATATTGACCTTCACAAAATTGAAAAATATTTATTTGTCATTCTTTTAATCATCGAGTGTCACTAACCTCTCCTTGCATAGCAAACAAACCACGATGAACATTGTCAACCAGGTACAAGGTGCAACGATCCGCATCAACAACGCGAATTGTGCGTTGTGTAATAGTAAAAATAAGAGAATTGACTCCCATTTCTCCTTGCATGGCACGAATGATGTCTAACAAGGAGCGGAACTTATCACGAGCAGACTCGGCATGTCGGAATAAATTTGCATTTTGTAGTGCTATCCCTGCCTGAGTTGAAAGCATATTCATGACATCTTCATCTGCAACACCAAAATTTCCTTCCTTCTTGTTAATCGCCTGTAAAACCCCCACAATCGATCCATCCACTGCCTTAATAGGCATACATAGGATGGTGGTTGTGCGATACCCAGACATTTTGTCCGCACTGTTAAGATACGAATGATTTAACACGGAATAAAGTAGAAGTAGTATCGACTCACCTGCTATTGAAACGAGCATCTGAATATGCATCAACGATATTGATAGTTTCACCAGTTGCAGCTACAGTACCCGCAATCCCTTGTCCGATTGGAACGCGGATATTCTTTGCCCCTTCTGCCACAGATAGAACCAATTCCTCAGTAACTTTATCGACGGTAAAAATGGTTGCTCGATCGCAATTAAGAATTCGACATGTTTCTCCAACAATATTTTCGGTAGCTTGCAATGGATCTAAGGTGGCAATAGTAGAAGAAGCATCCAATAGCTTCTGCATACTGTCGACCTTACGACGCAGTTCTGTGATTTGCTCAGGTAGCGATTTCTGGGCTTTCTCAACTTTTTTTCCTTGAATAACTCCATGTTCATCTACCAGTGCTGTTGCTTCAGTATAACAGTTCCGTAACCAATCGGTAATCAAGTCAGGTCTAAAATTAGTGCCTGTGTTTTCAGCAATCTTTTCTCCCAGCAAATCTCTACAGAATTGAATTGGATCGGCAGGTCGATTCAAAATTGCTTCAGCAGTTAACCATTCTACAAGACTTTTCCAGTTGATTCTGGCCAGGTAATCTGTTGCTTTTTCTTGGTTCATATTACAGAAAAAAATGATATACTGGTCAATTCTACTATTATGTGATTCTAGTTTTATACACAATTATTACGTAGATTGATTCTGTACCCATAGAACTCCAAGAACCAGCAGCAGCAGCAGCAGAGCAGCAGCACAGGGCACACAGACTCCAGACTCCCGCTGCGCAGAAACGGTTTTTTTGACACACAGCTTTTAAAGAGAGACAAAGATACAGGTTCCTAATTAAGCACCTTCCATGTTGGTACATATGGCGAATATTGTACTTCTATATCCCAATCCCCATCTGGAATCACCGTGGTAATTGTTGTATTGGTATTATATAATCCTAATACGGGACGGCAATCAGTAGGTAATTGGATTTGGCACATTGCTGCATAAAATGTGGAGGCTTTCACTGGCTTCTATTGTTATTCGATAATGATTTATAATGATGGAGATTCCCAATTTGTCAACATTGCAGTGCAAGGTTGTTGCCACGGAGAATTGGATTCAATTTACAAGTCAATATCTGACACCGAAGCTTCAACTCAACAAGTAGTGGACTTATTGATCATTTGTGGTGATATGCAATGTATTCGACACAATCAAGATTTGGAAAGCTTGGCTGTGCCTTCTAAATATCGAAGGCTCAATACTTTTCACCAATATGTTACAGGTGAGAAGGTTGCGCCCGTTCTAACCATATTTATTGGCGGAAATCACGAAGCGTCTAATTTACTACAAAGTTTATACTATGGAGGCTTCGTAGCTCCAAACATATATTACATGGGATTTGCGGGAGTTGTGCGCTTCCGCGGCTTGCGAATTGGGGGACTCTCTGGAATATATAATGATCGGCATTATCAATTGGGACATTTTGAGATTCCTCCGTACTCACAGGAAACCATGCGCAGTGTGTATCACCTGAGAGAGTTGGAAATTTATCGTATGATGCACTTAAAAGAAAACATTTGCACAGATCCTCTGAATATTTTTCTATCTCATGATTGGCCTAGCGATGTTTGGAACCATGGAGACTGTGAAGCGCTGTTACGTATCAAACCCTATTTTAGAGAGGATATTAGAAGTGGAAAGCTTGGAAGTCCACCATTAAGAAGGATCATGAACGCTCTCATGCCAGACTTCTGGTTTGCAGCACATCTACATGTAAAATTTGCAGCGGTGGTAGCTCACAGTCCTATTGTGGATGAGCAAATCTGTCCAACTCGTGTAAATCCGGAAGAAATAGAACTGGACCTTGATATTGACCAAAACTCGATCCCAATTTCAAATGATGTTAGCGTTGTCAAAACAACGAGATTCTTGGCGTTGGATAAAGTAATCCCTGGGAGGTAAGGTAATGCATTATATTTCAATAGCAATATTTTACAATGAATTGCGAAAATTGCAGAGGTTATCTTCAATTTCTTCAAATTCCAAGCAAAGTTACTTCTCTCTGCCATGATACAGACTTGCATTTTGATTTGGAATGGATGAACATCCTTTATTCCACACATGACCTTTTGGTCACGACTCACGGGAAATGTCCATTACCATCGAGATTGATGACTTTAACATCGCAGGTAATTATTGAGGTTGCAGCTACAAGTTTTTTTCTAATATTCTCCAGGATTTTATTGAATCTTGTTTGAAATTAGAATTCGGTGAAGATATGTGTATTCCTAATATCCAACCTGTCCCAGAGTTTTTGAAATGCACGACCAATCCATTTCGAGAAGGAAATCATCAAACTGACAGATTACTGAAGGCTTTACAATTGGAACATGTGTGGACAATATCAGCCCAATCCAATATCCACTCAGCTCCTGTTTTATCAATTCCACACTCAAGCCCTTTAGACCTTCTACCCTCTCGGGTGTCATTGTTGCCATCATCCTTCGTGAATACTGTCAAGGACCCTAATGAAATTGAGATTTAAATCCTTAATCCTGTAAAACGTAATGTGCGAAAGAGTTAATTTCATCATCTATAATAGTGATAAAATATTTGCTATTCTCAGTATAAGCTTAGTTGCACTATCACAATAGACAAAATTAATACACTACAAGACATTTTGAATTGAATAATAAACAATAAACACGCCATTCACCATCAAGATACTAAACAACACGCATTTTGAGAAGACAGCTTCCTTCGCTCAGCTTCAATATCCTCCTTCTCAATATCCGTTGCCCAATCGTTTCGAGCTTCGTCCGCATTTTGTTCCACATGGGCTTTGAGCACTTTATCGTGAAAAGCCAATTCGTATTCAGTTAATTTTATTCCAGTTATTTCTCCCGCAATTTTGTAGAACATTTTCACTACATTCTCCCCTGTTTTGGCTGAGCAAAAGCAACTCCCTTGTAGTTTATTTTCCACTACAAAATTATCGTGCTGTTTTTGAGTAACTTGTCGAAAAGAAAGCATATCTGCTTTATTCCCCAGTAAATAAACAAACTCTGATTCGTTATACTTGCGCAATTGCAATAACCAGTCTTGTAAGTTGTTGAAGGATTCTGAGTTGGTCACATCATAAACAAGTAGAACAGCATTTGCGGATTCCAAATAGGACTTCAAATTTTTGCTGTGAATACTTTGACCTCCGATATCCCATACCCTTAGTGATACAATATGACTCTTTCTTACTTCCAATTGCTTCTCGAAAAAGTCACAACCGACTGTTTGCTTGTAAACTTTCTGAAACCCATCCGAACAAAATGCGTTGATGATAGTCGATTTTCCCACAGAGCCATCTCCAATCAATGCAAGTGAACATCCGATTTGTGCCATGTGGGTTTTCTCATGAATAAATAAGACACGAATTCCAAATTCGATTGCCGATTGCCGTATTGTGTACAATACCAAATATATTGTACAATATTATTATTATGCACCTACTTTTTTTCGCTGGCTGACTGCTGTGCGCTGCTGGGCCACAGCAGGCCGTATAGGCACCAGCAGGGAGAGCACAGCAGCATCACATGCCAATGTTTTTCTTCCTAAACCTCTAAAAAGTTATCTAAACCTCTAGACAATTCTCAGATAGTGTATACAAGCTTGTAGAAGTTGTGTCGTAATAAGAAATTTTATTTGACTTAATTAACGAAATCATCCAACATCGCTCCAAACCAATTGGAATATTGGAATCTATCTATTATCAGTATTGATTCTATTGAGGATCTTCAACATGTTGTGGTTGTTAGTAACATTACTCGCTTCGTCATGGCAGTTTATCAATGCTTGCAATGTGTTGGAAGTTGTCGGTCGGGCTTATGGTTCATTGATGTTTCATCAAATTGAGATCGACTCTCCATTACTGCAGAATCTGTTCAATTCAGGTAGACCATCATATGTGTCACATGGAAATGATGGTGAAACTTTGTATTTGTACCATATATCTTTTGCGTCAGGCGAAGGGAGATGGGTAATAAATGATGTTTTGGGAGAAACCGACCGTGCTCGATCATACATTACATCTTGGGCAATATTACCATTTTATGTTCCATTTACACATGATGAGTTATCAAGCAAGGAATGGATGACCCCATTTCCACCTGATTATTCTTGGGAAATTGATGACTCCCTTTCTATCGCTTGTGCAGCCGGAGCATTAGATCGTACTGTGTTTTTTGATAGCAGCAAGAAGTATGTCAATAAATTGTCTGGATATTATGTCGAGCGACTCATATCTTCAAATCATGAGCATCGGGGTCCAATCTACTCTCAAATCAAATTTTATGATACTCCATCCCATTACATGTATATTATAGGCGATGAAGCCTCCGGATATCATTGGTTGATTAGCAATGAAATTGGAGCAGATGCTGGATTGGCAATGGCACGATATTCATCACTATTTGCAGACGAAGTTACGTCTGAATGGTTATTTGCCACGGACGATCCTGAAAGTCCATGGAATCTTGACATAGACGCTTCAATCATTTCGTCGTTTTTGTTTGACAGCAGGCGTGGTTATACCGACGCAGTTACTCCACTACCTCAAGCTCTTCACCAGATGCGAAGCATACGGAAGATTCCATCTCAAGGATACTATCAAATGCGCAACGGTGTGCCCATTCCAGCGGTTGGGTTAGGGACGGGTGGAATTTTGAGAGAAGAAAGTAAAGAAGTATTTACAACCGCTCTCTCCATTGGCTATCAACTCTTTGATCTTGCTCGTGAGTATGGAAATGAGCATATCATGGGTTATATTTTGGACAATCATGGATTAGTATCGGACGAAAGGTTTCTTCGTAAAAATAATTTCTTTGAGACAAAGGTTTGGCCAACAAACCTTGGCTTCATTCCAACTACAAGAGAGATATATGTCTCAATGGCGGAATTGTTTACCAATTATATTGATTTGTATTTGTTGCATTGGCCGGAGTAAGTATTGAGAATATTTATGACTTTTGGAGTGATTAGTATTTGAATAGATGCTACTCAAACATATCGTGGATGCATTGTGAAGATACCGAGGAACCACAATCTACTTGGCGAGAGAGTTGGAGAGCTTTGGAAAAAGCGTACAGTGAAGGATTCATTATGAGCATTGGTGTTAGTAACTTTAATGTTGCACTTTTGGATGAGATGCTTGAGTTTGGGGCCATTCTTCCGCACGTGGTACAAAATTTTGCTGACTTAGGCAATTTGGACTCCGTGGTGCGTAATTGGTGTAACGATCATCATATCATTTACCAACCATATGCGTCAATTCGGAATTTAGTTGCAATGGATGATGAAATTCGCAAAATTGCACAAGATGTAGCAACTCGCCACAGTATATCGGAGCATACTGTATCTTTAAAATTTTTTCTCCAAAGTGGAGCATCTATTATTCCACGTTCTACCAACATTGTCCACTTGAAAGAGAATTTAGCTCTACATTCGTGGAATTTGAGCATAGAAGAAATGGAGAACCTTGGGTCAAACAAGTTATCTGCAAAATCGTTCCATGATGTAGATGAGGAACTTTAGGACACATATTTGAATCAATCCAAATAGTGCTTTGTGGTGGATGACCACGTTAAGAGATTCAGATTTTCATGTCCTATTATTAATTTATACAATATAATGTACCTTGTAATAAAGTCCATCACGTAAGAAAAGAAGGGATAGATTATTGTCATAATTATGAAAGAACAATTTCAGCTATTTTGTATTCCATATTTGGATTGGATTGTATGTATTTTTGATTTATTAGGCCTTAGTCGTAGTTCGTAGTACGCAAACAGTTAAAAATCACGAGATTGTAGTTGGAATATAGTTTTTGAATAGAATTTTGATAGATGAGCGCGTTTTCTATCAGTAACAATCAGAGGGATCGCAGTGCAAGCACTGGAACCGAGGAACTCTATGCTTCTCTCCAAATGTCTTCCGCTGTTAAATCTGACTTTAATATGTTGATGACTCGATTGAAGAGAAGGTGGGATTTTTTCGATTTTCAACACCTCTATTTTTAAAACCTTTGCAACCTTCACTACAGACAGCTGACAGGTTCTCAACAATGTGCTCGCGCAACATTAGAATTGATTCGTTCCGCTGTAAGTTTATCTGTTATTCATTATGACTCTCTCTTATGGTAGGTGAGATAGCTTGCTCGATTAAATTTCAACAGTACGGAGCATATGATGCGTGTTGTTAGACTAATGGGGAGAGAGTTGTCATATGCGGCCCCATCTGAACTTACCATTGGTAATTTGGTTCGAAGAGTACTTTTTGTAATTAGAGAAGAACACGCACATCATCATCTCAGTGGAGCTCCTCAACAGTACGCATGTTTTCAATATTTTTTCCTATTATTTAATTAATTAAACTCTGCAATATCACTTTCAGAGCGCCTGGAGCGAGGACCGCTGCGAGTCGTAGAGGGAGTTTCTGTGACGACGACGATTTAATCGAAATGAAAGAAATGCAAGAGCCATTATCGCCCACCAGAGCGATGGAAGTTGGGATACTGCGCCCCATGCCGTCATTGGAGACAACTCTTGGCCAACTTAGCCTGAATCCAACTGGAACGGATGATTATACAAAGCAGTTTATTGGTTTGAAAGGTGCAGTTATATCCGCTTTGAATGAAATGACCGTTGAGGTAAGCTCTGCTTGGCCATTTCAGTTTCTTTCTGTTGCTCAAAATTTAGCTTGCCAAGTAGATCGATAACTTTACAACAATATCTCAGAAAGCTCAAGATTTTATTCATGTGGATGAATGCATCCTTACATACGGATATTCTAAGTTAGTAGAATTATTTTTAAAAGCAGCAGGAGCTAAAAGAAGGTTCCAGGTATGCACGGCTCTGAGAGTTACTGAAAGTTCCTCATTTACGACTTATATATTTTAGCTCATTATCGCCGAGGCATCACCCAGTTTGGAGGGACATAAGTTGGCTCAAAACTTGGTAAAGACGCCCAACATCTCAATAACCTTAATTCCAGACTCAAATATTTACGCTATGATGGCAAGGGTGAACAAGGTTATTTTCTCACCTCAAGCAATTATGGCCGATGGTGGCTCAATCGCTAACAGCGGTTTGCTCATGGTCGCTACCGCTGCAAAGGTACGTTATTTATATATGTTTTCATATTCCGACATGATTCAACATCTTTTAATCCCAGGAATTTTCTGTCCCACTTGTTGGAATAAGTGGAGCTTTTGCACTCACGCCTGTATTTGCCCATAATCAACAGCAAGCTCTGCAACAATTATTATCACCCACAAACGCCATTCCATATAATGCAGACATAAATTTCCGTAACGTTGAGGTATTCAACCCCCGCATCACTTTTTCATGAGTTACAGCCCTTTATGCCCTTCATTCTTTAGGTTTCGTATCCTGCTTTTGATCTAATTAGCCCCAACTTGGTTTCGTTGTATATCACTAATGATGGAACACAATTGCCTTCATATATCTTCCGACAGTTATCAGAATACTATCACCCCAAAGATTATACGTTATAGTTCGAGGAGTAGTTTCTATCTTATGTGGACATGGCCAGCATCGGGTTGTAACTGCAAATGCATTTAATAGATTTGAATTTGGAAATTTTGATCTAGCGCTATGCTGAAACCATCTAGCGCTCTCGTTTCATCTGCACCTCTCCAAATGATAAAGCTTCTAAAAAAATAATCAAAACCCCGTATAATGGATCACAGAAGCTTATCAGTTTCAGGCATCATTCACAGTCTTTTTGGTTTGGCTATATGCATTTTCAGCACGTTGCCAGATCAAGTCGTATTTTAAAAAGCGCTGACGCTCTCTCACTTCTTCAAAATCCGACAATACAACTTTTAGTAACTTTTTATTAATGAAATTAACGGCAGTAGGATCATTTCTCCCGGACTTTTTACTTGATGCTCCTGATGGCAATGATAACATGTCACTGAATCTCATGCTCTTGCTGCTGGTACTGGGTACAGATCCCTCTTCGGTCTCATTTACCATCGCTGATGGATCCAATAACTCTTCTTGGCCCTTCTTCTTTTTGAATTTCTTGGACACAAATCCTCCTGGTACTTCCGATTCCAACTGACTCTCTTCGATAATATCCTCCAAACGATTGTATGCATCTGTATACAAAGTCATAGGCTTCGTATTCATAGACTGCAATCTTGGTATCAGAGATTTCTGAAAAAGATGTCGTTCTTCCGTCCAATCTTTCAATCGTTCTTCTCGAATCTTAAACTTATTCGCCAGCTCTTTGTAATTAAATTTTTTCTTCACATCTTCATCATAAATCATAGATTTTGTGAAATGCTTTTGTTGTCTAAACATTTTCGACTTCTTCTTTGCAATTTCTAGTCGCATGAAACTTTCGGTTTCCTTGAGTCGTTCCCGCTTACGATGATGCTCTTTGGAAATGCGAATCTCACGAAGTAAGACCTTAGTTATTGGATAAATTGAGCGTTTGTTGTTACGAGCGACGATTGTTTGCACTTGCTTTGTTGTATTCATCACCGATCCGAGATTCGTAATATTATTGGACATGAAAAATCCTTGGTATATATTTTCAAACGGGGAGAGTTCATAATTATCGAGGTGGTTAATCATCGTAATTTGCCGAGTTTCTTCATCACCATCATCATCATCATCAACTTGTCCATCGATTTTGGTAGAAATATTATTTCGTGCTTCGTTGCTTCCTTTGTCTTTTGAGCTCTCTTGTTCCCGCTGTTTGGACTTTTCCTTCTCCTTATCCCTCTTCTTTCTTTCCATTTCTTCAAGTTCTTTCTCTTTAATTTTCTTTGACGGCTTTTTACCATACTCGAGAGCACCTTTGCCGTGTTTTTGTCCATACATAAAGTATCCTCGATAACAACCGGTTTGATGAAATTTCGATACACCTCGGCCATGCTTCAAATGATGTTCCCAATAACCATCGTAGCTGTCACCATAGCGATCTAAGTATGTTCCCAAACCATTCAGTTGCCCTTCTGAATATTGGCCAAAATATTCTTCACCACAGCACGTTTTTAAATAGCCCCTTTCTCCATTTAGTATACCATCTTCAAAGTGTCCAGACTGAATTTCATCCATCGCACTTTGATAATCACCCTGTCCTCCGGTGATTAAACCATTCGTCATTTGCCCACGAAAATATGACCCGTCTCCAAAATAAACTTCAACTTGCCCGTGTGGCTCTCCCTCTAAATAGGGATTCTTGAACGACACTGTATCAGGTAGCTTATTCACTTTTTGGCAACCAAAAGTACCTATTACAGTCGTGCCATCAGCAAAATCAAACCTTCCTCTTCCGCGTTTTACACCTTCCTCGAACCCGCCAGTATAAACACCAAGATCCGAAATTTCAATCCCATGACCATTTTTCAATCCATTTTCATATTCTCCATAAAATACACTGAACTCATCTGCAGCGATATTGGATGATTTTCGATCTAAGGTGCGGTAAACACCCACACCCTTCGGTACCCGCAAAATACGAACTCCAATCATGTTGACCTGGAAATAGGTGTAGTCAGGCATTGTTAAATTGCTTCCATCCGGAATCGCTCCACGTCCTGTCCATGGAGGGAATCGCTTATCACCAGTTTTCTTTCCTGCTGCCAATTTTATACCCGGCCAGTTTTCTTTCTTGAGAAGGAGATCTTCGATATTTTGCACATCAGTTGTCCCCGACAGAGTCATAATCCACGTGGATGAGTCGGTGACTCGATCAATTTCTGTCTGCCGTAGCTGAACTCCCATTTTCTTTCTCCATGCAATGTGATTTTTAAGTTCTGAATTGACATCTTCTAATTCACGATCAGCCAAAGCTCTCTCTTCATTGAATTTTGTGAATAAAGCGTCACGCTCTGCCCTCGCCTTTTCTTCATCTAATGGTTTTCCCTGTTCGTCTCTAAACTCAATTTTTGGTACCTTCCGTAATTGCTTATCAATATCAGCCAATCGTTCGTTCAATCTCTCAATGTGGTCAAAATACTTTTGAGCATAAGGATCTTCTTCGACAATAGCGTAGATGACCCATTCTCTCAAAGTATCTGAATCGACCACGGTTTTTTCGTCGATGCACTTCAAAGGAACAAATTTTAATAGAACTTCAGTCTCTCCACCATAGTGAGGATCATCACGAATATCTTCAGGTTTCCGCAAAACATCAATGAAGTCTTCATCTTCTTCATTATGAGCTGCTTTTTTTTCGAATATTCCCTGGGCTCTCAAGGCAGCAGCCTTTTCTTCCTTCAGCTTTGCAAGCATGTTCAAGTTGTCTTATGAACTCCTCTCGCTATATCACTTACGCTGTTCTTAACTGCTTGACATTGATTACGAGCCTAGCAGTAGATGAGCCGATTCATATTCCAGTAGCATGGAATACCAAATATGTGATGAGCCAAGCAATTTGGAATTTGCTTTTGCATTTTTATTGCCCCCGCTCTTGTGCTCTGCTGCTGCTGCTGCTGACCGTGTGCTGGCGCCTGCTGCTCGCCTGTTGCCCTCTCTGCGCTGTGTGTAACCGGCGGCGCCATCTGTATAAAATGTTCTATGATAGTTTTGAAAAAGTAGCCATATTTTCTGAAAGCTTACATCCTTATTACAACAAACGCTTCATATGTATTTGAATTGGTGAGTATTGTTGTGCTGTATTTTCGAAATTATAGTTAAATAAACTTCAAGTAAATAGATCGCTAAGAGAAAAGCATGAATTTATCCTCGAAACATGAAATACAAATAATTTAAAAACTAAAACAAGTAAGGACATAATCAGTAATTGTACATCTTATCCTAAACTTCATTGCTACGACCATGTTCTCAATGATAATCAAATCAAAAGCGTGCGATGCTTCGTCATTCTGATAATCCTGAAATTGACCGACTTCAAGCACAGCACGATATGTGTTGGTGTAATTATAGATTAAGCGGGAAATCGCAAAATACCTAGCACAGCAATGCACAGGTAATATTGACGATTTCCCTACTAACCTCATCTACTAGCGGAGCAATTCTTAGGAAGCGTTGCAATGCGTGCTCCGAATGTCAGCTGCTTCGATTTCACTTGAGAAGGTGTCGATTTGGATGATCCTACCTTCTCCGGTGATTGGCTATCAAGTTTGCCACCATCAGAAGCGTCTTTGCAGCAGGACGATGAATTGACTGCACTATCGGAACCACTTGGATCCAATTTCTTTAATCGAGCCAATCGCAACTCCTCTTTCGTAAGTGGTACATTCATTGTGGAGCAGTGCAATGGTATATGATTTTTTCAGGGTTACCTACCTAGCATTAAAAAAAATACCAACTATTAATTAAAATTACGCAAAAAAAATTGATAAAAAAAGAAGCGCCAAAAACATTCTTGTATTAATACATATATTTATCATAATATTATAATTCGGTTAATTAAGTTTCCAGCTATTTGCAGAAACCGCCAACGTGTTGGTGCGTGTAAATCGGAAATAAGAAAATAATTACAAATCAATTACAAACAATCCCAAATCGGTTAATACAGTATTACCTTATAGAAGTATATAAAAAATATAAATTACATCTATTGATATGGTTTAACGGATAACCACCCATATCACTTCTATAATAGGTTCAATTTCTAGGTAATTTCCCTCCATATTGAAAGTATTCTTTGTGGTTCTTAGAAGATGTCGAGTTTAATCGCTATTAGAGCATCAGCAGATGCAAATTCTGCGGAGCAAAAACGACAACAAGAGAGAAAGAGAAATCTTTTGGTAGTTATCAATTCATTCTTGATAGAACAAGGTTATGTTGAGGCAGCGGAAAGATTACAAGCCGAATCTGGTGGAATTTTGAACAAGTATGCCATTGCAGATAATGTCGATTTATCAACCATCCTCACCGAATATGAGGCTTACTACGAGATGAGATTCGATAAGAAGCCAAAATTCGCTCGAAAATTAAACGATGGTGAAGATAATCCTATTATGGGCAAAAAGAATGTGGCAGCCAAAAAAACTTCTTCATCAAGCAGTTCTAAAAAAGCAGATGATAAACTACCTTCAATCAATGGGTCCAATCCAGAGTCTGATCAGCCAACATTTTCAGTAACTGGTAATAGTGTTACTAACACAACAGAAAGAAACATCAAAAAGAATCCGAATAACAATGACGAGTTGCAAAAGGTGGAGGAAAAGTTATTGAAGCCACCACCTACATTTGGAGGGGAGTCCGAGTTGAAACAGTTGGCCAACATTATCAGTCGTGAAATTTACCAAGAAAGTCCAAATGTACGTTTCGATGATATCATACACCTTGATGAAGCAAAGCGACTCCTAATTGAAGCTGTTCAGCTCCCATTGAGATTTCCCACGTTGTTTACTGGAATATTGAGGCCATGGCGTGGCATACTTTTGCACGGACCCCCTGGAACTGGCAAAACGTTACTGGCGAAAGCGGTGGCCACCGAATGCAATACAACGTTCTTTAATATCTCCGCGTCTACATTGGTCAGCAAGTGGAGAGGTGATTCTGAGAAGATGGTACGTGTATTGTTTGAATTGGCACGATATCATGCTCCTTCAACAATTTTCCTGGACGAAATTGACTCCATTTTAACAGCTCGTGATGGTGAAGGCGGAGAGCATGAAGCGTCGCGGCGGATGAAAACAGAATTGCTGATTCAAATGGATGGAATTTGTAGCAGTCACAACACTAGATTTGGTGACCAACAACAAGTTTTTGTAATGGCAGCCAGTAATTTACCCTGGGATTTAGATATTGCATTGCTAAGAAGATTAGAAAAACGAGTTTTTGTGCCATTGCCAAGTTTAGAGGCACGCGAACTAATGATGAAGAAGCATCTTCAGGACAGAAGTTCCGATGATGTTGACTTTCGTGCGATTGCTTCACAAACAGAAGGTTATAGTGGGGCTGATCTCGAGCTAGTTTCCCGAGAAGCAGCTATGATTCCTGTCCGTAGATTGATCCGAAGGGTGGAGCAAATATGCGTCAGCGATGCATGTCAAGAACCTCCCAACAAGAGTTTTTCAGGGAAGCGTTCTACAGCTTCCAGCTCATTACAATCTCATCTTTGTCGAAACTCCACTCAAAACCAGCAAGATATGGAAACATTACTCAAGAGTGACCCTGTGACAATGGATGATATTATCAGCGCGCTCAGCACAACAAAGCCATCATCTGACGGAAGGATTGGAAAGTAAGTGCATTCTCTCGCATTTGTATTATCCTGTAAGTAAACAATTTTCAATATTTGTAGGTACGAGCAATGGCAAGCTGATTTCGGTTCGGTATAGTGTTTCATAAATATTGATGTTCATCAAATGAGATTTTAACATTAAATATACGCAACATGAGAACGGAAAGCCATTCCTATCTCATACAAGTACAATCAAAACAACAGGTATCGCAGAGAATTATATCACGGAATTCAGAGAAACATCCTTGGATTGGCATGAAGACCTTTTTCGAATAATCGAAAATTATGACATATGTGACAATGATACTGGAACATGGAACAATTAATTTTGCAACCAGTGTAAATTTTAAAACTTTTGATGTAAACCTAGAGGTCACCACACTACTTCCTATAGGATGATCTGTTGTAAGGTTGTTGTGAGTGTGAAGAATGGACTGATGCTGTCCCTGTATTAGAGTGCATTCTTCTCACATTTCCCGCATTATGATCGCTGTCAATCAAACGGTCGTGCTTGCCACGGTTATCACCGTACTCTAGACGAGACAGAGGTGGGTCTTGTGTTTCTTCCTCAACATTGCGTTCAACTCTACCATCCGGATGACGAATTGTTGTCTCTTTCCTTGTGACACGTCGTCCATCAGGTCCAATGTAGGTCGAAGAAGAAATAGACCTGCTAATTCCACCAGAATTAGACATCGTACTTGACGAAAATGATGAAGAGGAAAATGAAGAGTGCGCACCATTAAACCCTTGACCAAATGAAGCAAAGGGATCAGAACCACTAAAAAACTCATCCATCATAGAAGAGCCAAACCCGAAGCCCCCGAACCCTCCTCCCAGCCCGAAGTCATCGAAACCTCCACCTCTTCGATTGCCCCGCCCATGAGCCTTGGAATTTGTGTGCTGTCTAGCCCCATGATGGAAATCTTCAAAAGAACGATGGAAATCTTCAAACTCTGCAAAAAAAGCATTAAAAATATCAAAAGCGCGCTGATCGCTGAAAGCGTGTCTCTCGCTGCGCCGATCGTTCCTATGAAATGCAAAATGTGGGTTGTTGCGTCTGCCTTCGTTGAAGGACATTGAAGGATCAACTCCAAAATCATCTTCGTTGAGACCACCGTTATCATATTCTCGTCTCTTTGCTGGATCACTCAAAGTTTCATAAGCTTCCCCAATCGCTTTGAACATTTCTGTAGCTTCGGCTTGGTTATCGCGATTTTTGTCAGGGTGCCATTTGATTGCCAGCTTTTTGTAAGCTTTCTTTATATCTTCTAATGATGCAGAGCGTGACACTCCCAGTACTTCATAAAAATCTTTCGATGGCATTGCTATCAAAATCGAGCCTATTCTACATACACAGTATTGTTTGTAATCACTGTTGGATGAAGGAAGTTCAAGTCGCTCTTCCCCCTCTGCACCCTCACTCGCCTAATTTATTAGAGAATGTTCTACGAAGCAACTGTATTTACCGCTAATTTCATGTTTAATTTGGAATTCGCAGACAACATTTTACATGTATGTACCTATGGTGTAGTTGTCGTATACATATCGGTTAAATCCTTAAATGCGTGTGGCCACGGAAAAAAAAAAATAAAAAAGCAAAAAGCAGCAAAAAGCAACATTCACTACAAATGAATTTCTTGAAGAAACAAAGTCTTGCGGTCCTGGTATCTAAAGATTGTGATCTGGGACCAAGTTGCTGAATAGCAACAAGCACAACCATAATTGGATATTTCCTAAATGGAAGCATCTATTTTACTTTTCTATTTGTGGTGTGTTTTTATCCAATTGGTAAAATTCGGCCTTGTTGAGGGTGACGCAAGCCCTTTCAATCAAAATTTGCCTGATTGTAGTGTGAAACACCATCGAATTGAAAAGAAAACAAAAGCAAAAGCTCTTCTTTGTCCCATGATACGGTAAGTCATACATCATGACTGAATAATTCAACTAATAATTTTGGTTCATCAGCGATGAAGAAGGTTTCCTGTCGGAATGGGTAGCGTACTACCAAATGCATGGATTCGACCACTTCGTCATCTATGACGATAATAGTGTAGACAATGGAGTAGCTGAGTTGAAACCATGGATAGATAAGGGGATGGTAACTGTGATTAGTAATTGGACAGCGGATTCGTTGAATGTGAGTTGGGCATTTCGCAAGAATGAGTTTAAGAAGGCAATGACCATAAAGGCTCTTCTGGAGGCAAATTGCAAGCAGATGGCGCTACAATGGGGCTATG
>JACCEA011674036.1_pt1 | contig 17165 bp, 8 predicted proteins | sample 7449851 | NCBI WGS metagenome assembly JACCEA01 (sample SAMN15323453, study PRJNA562643) | freshwater metagenome | isolation source: river surface water | place: USA:Blue River Watershed | collected 2017-08-18 | reverse complement strand
GCTTTGAGGGTTTTGGTGTTTACCACCATCAAATCCATAATTTCGCCGGGGATTTTGGAGGAATCGAAAACTTTGGTGCTGTTGGGCTGGGTGAGGATTTCGCTCAACAATGGGTTCCAGGTAGTGACGGCAGTGACGTCTTTAGTGCCGTAAACCGCGACCATGTCGGCATCGGAGGTATTAACTACTTTCACGTCTGCTTCTTTCATGCCCACAGATTCAAGCGCGCGTGCCAGCAGGTAGTGAGACACGCTCAGCTCTACCAGGTTGACGCTTTGGCCTTTGATGTCCTTCAGGGTTTTGTTGGCGCCTTTGAGTACTACGCCGTCATTCCCGTTGGAGAAGTCGCCCACAATCAATGCGGTGGAATCTACCCCGCCGGCGGCGGGAATGGTGAGAGCGTCCATATTGGTCATCACACAACCATCAAACTGACCGGCGGTGTATTGATTAATCGACTCAACGTAATCGTTGATTTGAACGATTTCGACCTCAATGCCGTATTTTTTTGCCCACTTGTCCATGATTTTCTGTTCGTCGGCATAGCCCCAGGGCATCCAGCCCACGTAAATGGACCAGCAGACTTTAAACGGTTCGGCAGCGGAGGTTAGCGCAGTGGAAAATAACAACGACAGAGCGACTAATGTTTTGGTCAGTCGGCTTTTGGTGAGGCGAGCGTGGTGCAACATGAGCAACCTCCAAGGGTATGGTGACAGCGGCTTTTTTAATAGGGAGCACTCTGGCGGTTAGGCCAACAATCTCCCGGGCTTTTATCCCGCCGTGTAACCCCTGTCGCTGATATCCAGCCTGAGGTCGAAAGCTCTCGGACCAGACATCGCAGAACAATTCTGCAACCGGAACCCTAGCTCTCTATTTACAAATTGTGGTTAACAAATTGTGTAGAACAGTTTGTCGAATAGCCAAAACCACCCAGAGTGCGGATCAGTTATTACAATAGTAGCCTTCGCAATATGGGTGCCAATGTGTTAACGGACTGATTTTTAAAGGTATTTGTATCTTGGGAGATATGCTGGATTATTTGTCATGCACCAATATGGGTTGTCATGGTGGTGCAGGGTGATTTGTTTTGGTGCAGTTCTTTTGTAACTAATTGTGGTGCTGATATCCTTATAAAATGTAATTTTTATCGACACATCAGGCAGTTACAAGAATATCGTGCTATTTTTAATCAAGTGCGTTTGTGTGTGGAACTATTTTTCCAAGCTGATAAGATTGGCGCACAGGACAACCTAATTAAGACTCACTCACGCGTCTCCAGGTTTTGCAGGCTCAGTTCTTCGAAGCAACAAATGATAAAAGTTGGGAGCTTCTGGGCTAGGGAAACATGACCATCATGGAAAAACACGGAATAACTATGCGCAACTCAGGCTTACCGGGCTCTGATACTCAAAAAACGTCGACTTACACATCAGTCGCTATGTCAGAGCAATTGGTTATCCAACATTTAAAACATTGTCGCGATCTTACGCGCGGCTTTGCTTATCGGGTTTTTCCCAATTTTTGGCGGCAGTGGTGCAAACAGGTTTTGGAAATTGCGGAGCAGGCCAAATCTAACAAAGAGCAAATTGCCCTCTATGAAATACAAAACCTGCTGTCCGCCGTTCAGCAAGCGGCAGAGCAGGAGTTTTGCCAGCATCTGGCAAATGGATTCGTAAAATTCAAAAACAAATCATTGAACACACTAACGGGTGAGGAACGTTTTAGCGGCGATATCCTATCCTTGGTAGAGCATTCAGACCTGGAAGAAACCATCGCAATTACCTCTATTACCCATCGCGCAGATAATTTTTTTGCCGATCACTTGTGGGCTTTTCAACAGCGCCTCGCGTTACTCAATGACGGTGAAAAAATTGATGAGCGTAGCAATCCGGTCAGCCCGGTGCAATTTTGTGAGGCGTTGCGCAAGTTGCTCGCGAATCTGGATGTGGATGTTAAAACCAAGATCATAGGTTACAAGCTTTTTGATCAAGACGTTGTCGGTTTGCTAGATGAACTTTATCTGGAATTAAATGATTATCTGGTTCGTCAAAACCTGTTACCCAATTTGCGCTTTGTTCAGAATAATCAGGAAAAGGCTACAGGTGCTGCCAAGCGCGAGGAAGTGGTCGCAGATGATCCCCTTGATACTGTGGTGACTCCGGCCGAGCAACAAACTGAAGAGGAAGCACAGCAACATCATCGCCGCGCGAGCGATAAATTACTGAGCGGTTCGCTGAACCCCAACGATATTCAATACCAAACCAGTTTGCTCAATGCAATTCGATTGTTGCAGGCCCATGTAACTCAGCAGTTACCTGCTGTGCAGGCAACCCAGGTGTTGCATCCGCAGTCAGTTCCGGGTGCGGGGGCGCAAGTTGCTGCAGGTGCTCCGGTTTTGCCGGCGAGTTTGCAGGTGTATTCCCAGCCGCAGTTGGTGGGCGTGCTGGAGCATATGCAAACCCAGGCCTTAAATTATACGCAGCAAGCATTGGCCAATCATGAGACTGGCCCAGTGGCGATTCAAATGCAAAGTGTGGCTGATGTGGGCCGCACTATGATGGAGAAAATCGCCAGCGAAAGTGAAAACGGTGCTGTGGAAGCGGGCGATATGCAGACCATAGATTTGGTCGGTATGTTGTTTGAATACATGTTGTCCGACGATCACTTACCCGATTCGGTGAAAGCGTTGCTCAGTTATCTGCACACCCCTTTCTTGAAAATTGCCTTTATCGACAAGAACTTTTTCGAGCAGCCGGAGCATCCAGCTCGCGTGCTGTTAAATAGCCTCGCTGAATCTGGCGTGCGCTGGGTCAGCAATGATGGCAGTGATCAATACGATATTTTTACCAAGATCAAAACTACCGTATTTCGCCTGCTGCAGGAATTCAAAAACGATGTACGTATTTTTGCCGAGTTGTTGATTGAATTTAATGCCTATACGCACAACGTTGCCCGTCGTCAGGAGTTAATGGAGCGACGCGCGCTTGAAAAAGCCCAAGGCGAAGAAAAACTGCGCGAAGCTAAAATTCAAGTGAACACTGAAGTGCGTAGCCGCACAGATAATCGCGAAATGCCTTCAGCGATTTTGCTGCTGTTGTTACAGCCCTGGTCAGATTATTTGTCATTTGTACTGCTGCGCTACGGCGATAAGTCCGATAGTTGGAAGCGCGCGCTGCAAGTGATTGACGATTTACTCTGGTCCATCGAACCCAAAACCAAGCAAGCGGATAAGGTTCGTCAAATGGAAGTGCAGGATGAATTGGCGAGTGCGCTGGAGCGCGGTTTTGAGACCATAGGTTACGAGCAGGCAAAAGGGCGTAAGCTTTTGGATGCTGTCGTCTCCCTGCAGCGCATGGCATTGTTGAGCCGTAAAGCGGAGCCGGCGCCGGCGCCTATGCGGACTAAACTGGAAAGCCTGGCGGCGGAAAAAGCGGGTCATATTTCCGAACAGTCGCAAGAGCCTTCGCCTGAAGAGGCGAAAATTGTCGACAGTTTGAAGATGGTGGAATTTGGCACCTGGTTTGAATTCGAAGGTGGCAAGCGTTTGAAGGTGGCTTGGTATAACAAAAAAACCCAGCACTATATGCTGGTGGATCAACAGGGGCGCAAGGTGTCCCTGGCGGCCGGTTTGCAATTGGCGCGCGACATGCTCGCTGGTCGCGCAAAAATTATTGCCGGTAGTACCAAACCTTTCTTTGAGCGCGCGCTGGAAAATATCTATCACACCTTGAACGAGCGTGCCGACGCGCTGAAAACCGGGAGCGGATCATGACCCATAGTTGCTCACGTGAACATGACCGGGAGTTGGAGCGCCACACTATCAACGGCGATGTAGACGTGTACGATAACCTGCGCGATTTATACGTTGGTCGTTTGGTCAATATTCATGCGCAGGGATTAATGGTGGTTGGCGATGTCGCCATGGAGGAAGATCGTATTTACACCTTGGATCTGCATGTGCCCGAACCGGTAAATGGCCAAATGGTTATCCAGTTGGGTGTCGATTGTTTGTGGACACGCGATGCCGATTTATCGGGGAAGCACTGGACGGGCTTTTCGATTATTGATGTTTCACCTCAGTCGTCTGAATCGATTCGGACACTGGTGAATATGCTTGGCGAATCGCTTTAAAACAAATCGGTAAATACAATACCCAACGCAAATACTTCCTGATCCGCGTTGTAATCAATCAGGCTGTGGCCATAGCCATTAAAATATTTAAATTGTCCGCGCAGGTTAGTGCGAACCGGAAAGCTCCAGCCTAGTTCCATAGCTCCTTTGTTATCGGCATCAAAATTATTACGTAACATGATGTTGAAAATGTTATCGCCTTTTTCATAAGCACCCGTAAATTCAAAATGCCCCATGTAATGAGTGATATCCGGATTGTCATCGCCGTCGGGATCGCCCGGGTATTTCTGCTCGGGTTCAGATATCCGATACCAGGGGCTTAGTGCAAAAATAAATCGGCCGCGCTCAAATACGCTGTTCATCATTACTCGGTTCCAACTGCGCGATTCAATTCCACCTTTACCGTTTGATTGATGTGTGAGGGCTACTTCGTTTAGTACATTGCGAAAACCAAAAATTTCCCAGTCATTGGTAAAGCTCAGCAATAGTTCGGGTTGATGATCAATTTCCCGAAACGGTGCTGAGTCGGCATCGCTATAAATTTGCCAAAATGAATGATTGGTGTAACCCAGATACAAGTGCCCGTTATCATCAAAAATATTTTCATAAATCAGAATTTTGGTGCTGAATTGAAATTCAGCTTCCGCATGCCTTAAATCGGCAAGGGCTTTTTCTTCATCATCATTTTTAAGGTAGGGTTCGGTATTGGTGTGAGTTATATAGCTGATGGGCGAAAAATAATTGCGCTTGTGTGGAGTCAAAATAAAGCGGTTGGAGCGATTGAGTGCCTCCATGGTCATGCGGCGTTTTAATAGCCGACCTTCCGGGTTAGTTTCCGGGGATGTGGAGCTGACAACCTGCTGCTCTTCGATTTGCGGCGCCGTATCGGTGTTTTGGTTGAGATACAGTTGACGGCAGGCTTCGCGCAGTTCCGCAATTGTCATGGCGGTGTCGGCAGTAATTACCGATGATTGCAAACAGGTGTTGATGGCTTCAGTGGTGGGTTCCTGTGCGCCAAATGCCTGAGGGTGGAGTAGTGCAAGTGCGAGGGAAACGTAGCGCAAAACTTGTTGTGATCGCATCGAGAGGCCTGAATGAGGTGCAGTGCATTAGGAGGCCTATTGTATGCCGTCAAACGCGATAGACAAGTTTGCCGGTTCAATTTCCGGAGTAAAGAAATAACAATGATGATCCGGTAAAAATAAATGGCTCTTTATTGCGCTAATACGACTGCACCCAGACTTCTATATCCTGTTCGTGCCAGAGGGTCAGCAGCTGCACGCCTTCATCCACCACTTTCAAATACACATCGATGATGTCAGTGGCCAAGCTAAACAGCCGATTGCTGTCGGCGTTAATCTGGTGTGGGTTCACGACATCTGCTTCGACCATGGAGAGCAAAAACTCCAGTTTGATTTCGTAACTTTTTAATTGACTCAGCAGGGCTAAATCGCTGTCCAGCAAACCTTCCAGTCGCTTGGTTTGGTGGCGAAGCTTTTCATTGTTCACGCGCGTACACTGAATTACGTAGCGTAGTTTGCTGGCGAAATCTTTATCGCAATAACCTAGTGCAGCGGCATAGGTGGCTAGTGCGCGAATACGGCCAATTTGTTCGGCGACTGCCGGCATCAAGCGCGTTGCGAAGTGCAGCACTTCCAAATATTTGAAACGGTTGGGGTAGAGCGCTTCATCGGCGTGGATAACCTTGGGTTCCTGGGTATCCGGCATGCATTGCGAGGTTGGTTGTTCCAATTGCTTGCCTAGCGCAGCAACCATGCTCAGCAGTTGCTCGATCAGGTGGCAGTGCAGCTCGTAGTTATCGATAACAGAATCTTCCTGCCAGTTGCGACTGATGGTCAGCCAGGCATTGCTCAGATTGTCTTGGTCACGTGGGCTCAGCAAATTAATGGAGCGGGCAGAAAATGCTTGCAGCAGCTCCAGACGTCGTTCCAATTGCACTTGTAAGTGATTGAGATCGTCACGGAATTGCTGGTTGCCTCCCAGGGTACCCATGGTCATGCCGCGATGTCGTTGCACAGCCTTAATCATGTGGATCAGTTGCTTGGCGAGGGTCAGTGCGTCCAGTCGTTGCTGATAGAGGTCGCAGAAGTGTGCAAATTGCCCGGCCTTATTGCCACGCGATGGTGCAATAGAGACTATGCCTTGAGAGTTAATGGTGCTTGCTGCCATTCTTTGCTTCACTCCAATCGTCCAAAAACGTTTTTTCTGCCGTTCAATTCCACCTGTAAACAACGGCATTGCCAATTTGCAGTCTTTACAGCAACTGCTATGCCAGTGAGGCAACTTTGGCTCACTATCGCCGCATTCAGCATGTTAATGTATGATTAATGATACTTTTAGCGTCAGTAAAACAATAATCTCTCGGGGCAATTAATCGCCTGCTGCATCTATTTGGAGCCTTTCAATGACCAAATCCATTAAAAAAATACTCATTGTGGGTGGTGGCACTGCCGGGTGGATGACCGCAGCATTTCTAGCGCGCTGGATCGCGAAGACGGGTGTGGAAGTCACACTGGTGGAGTCGGAGCAAATTGGAACTATTGGTGTTGGTGAGGCAACTGTGCCGGGTATCCATCAGTTCATGAGGGATTTGGGAATCAATGAAACCGAGTTTATTAAAGCGACTAATGCGACCTTCAAGCTGGGGATAGAATTTGAAGGTTGGTCTGCGCCCGACAAGCATTTTTTTCACCCGTTTGCCGGTTACGGTGTGCAAATTGAGGAGCGCCCCTTTTACCAAACCTGGTGGTCCGCCAAGCAGAAAGGTTATACGGAGGGCTTGGATAGCTTTTGCCTGTGCACCCAACTTGCCCGTCAGGGCAAATTTGCCCAACCTAGCTTCGATGAGGATAGTCGCCTTGCGTGGTACAACTACGCGTACCATTTTGATGCTTCTCTGTTTGCAAGGTATCTGCGCCAGTTTGCAGAACGGCTTGGAGTGACGAGGGTAGAGGGAAAGGTAGGCAGTATTAATCTGGACGAGACCAACGGATTTATTGCATCGGTACAAGTAGAAGAAGGCATGCTTCTCGAGGCCGATTTGTTTGTCGATTGCACAGGCATGTCGGCCTTGCTGATCCATAAAACCCTGGGTGTCGAATACGAGGACTGGAGTCACTGGTTGCTTAGTGACAGCGCTCTGGCCGTGCAGACCAAGAGCGTTGTAGCACCAGACCCTTTTACCCGTTCTTCGGCGCGCTCAGCGGGTTGGCAGTGGCATATCCCGCTGCAGCACAGGGTCGGCAATGGCTATGTATATGCCAGCCAATTTATTTCCGATGAGCAGGCGCGTGAGGAACTGGTCGCAAATCTGCGTGGCGAGCTGGTAACTGAACCGCGTTTGATTCGCTTTACTACGGGAATGAGAAAGGACTTTTGGCACAAAAACTGTGTTGCCATCGGTCTCTCTAGCGGCTTTTTAGAACCCCTTGAATCCACCAGCATTTCGCTGATTCAAACCGGCATTTCCAAAATGGCGGCGTTTCTGGTGAATTTTGTCCTGGACGAAAAGTTGGTCGCCGAGGCCAATCGGCTTAATCGGCTGGAATACGAGCGTATCCGCGATTTCATTATTCTCCATTACAAGCTGAATGGACGCACTGGTGCCTATTGGAATCACGTGCGGGACATGGCTATTCCGGCAACGCTGGTCGACAAAATAGAGACATTTAAGGCCTCCGGGAGCATCCAGATGCTAGAACAAGAGTCCTTTCGAGAGGATTCATGGGTCAGCATGTATAGCGGTTTTGGTGTTGATCCGCAGGGTCTCGTGGCGTCCGAACATAGTGATCGGGCCTGGCTGTTGATGGACAAAATGAAGCGAGCAATTCTCAAGGGGTGTGATGTGGCTGGCAGTCACGAAGAGTTTTTGGGCACTGTTATTCCTTAGTCAGACTCCTTGGGCACGGGGAGATTCCTGCTGCCCTTCATTACCGCACCATTTTTCAAGCGAATAATTCGAGCGCTCCCACCTCACGGGCTAGGGTGGCGTTTCCTTTCGTATCACCCAAATTGGCATATTTTTTATCATATATGATATCTGTTGCACAAATAAAAACATTGCCTTAGTATCCCGCCAAATAGTCATATATACCATATTATAAAGTGACACTTTTGATGACGCCTTCTTTACCCCTGACACTACTGAATAGGTTCCTGGCCGGAGCTATCACTCCGCGACTTTTAGTTGTGCTGTGCAGCTTGTGCGTATGGGCTACAGACGTTGCAGCTGAATCCAGTATTCGTTTTGACCGACCGGCAAAGGATTGGGAAAGCGAAGGTCTGCCAATTGGCAATGGCGCCTTGGGGGCTGTCGTCAGTGGCGGGGTTATTACCGACAAGATTCAGTTTAATGAAAAAACGCTTTGGACCGGTGGTCCAGGGGCGGAAGGTTATGATTTCGGGTGGCCAGAAAAGCCACAAACTTCAGCCGTGAAGGAAGTGCGCAAGGCAATTGCAACGAATGGATCAGTTACTCCAGAGTTGGCGGCCGAACGCATGGGCAGAAAAATTACTGCCTACGGGGATTATCAAACCTTTGGCGAACTCGTTTTACGTTTTGCCGGAAATGACAGCGGTGTCACCCGCTATCAGCGCGCGCTCTCACTGGACAATGCGCAAGTTGATGTGAGCTTTGCGCAAGGTGGAGTCAACTATAAACGCGAATATTTGGCGAGTTATCCAGATGGCGTGATTGCCGTAAAAATCTCAGCCAGCCAACCTGGCAAGATTTCAGTAACGGCCGGTCTTGTTGTTCCCGATAATCGCACACTGACCGCGCGTGTAGAAAATGGGCGTCTAATTGCTACCGGTAAATTGCACAGCAATAGTTTGCAATTTGAAACCCAGATTCAATTTTTACCACAAGGCGGGACTCTTTCTGTTGTTGATAACCAGCAGGTGCAAATTAGCGGCGCAGACAGTCTGGTAATTTTACTTAATGCGGGTACTGACTACGCGCAGCAATTTCCGCGGTATCGCGGCACAAATCCTCACGAAAATCTGCAACAGCGTATGGATGCAGCGACTGCAAAAACATTCGCACAAATTCAACAGAATCACCGCCAGGATTATCAATCGCTATTTAATCGCGTACGGTTGGATATAGGCCAGCAAGCGCTTGCTAAAAATACCCCCGAATTACTTGGTCACTATAAAAAAGGTGATGCGATTCTGGATCGCACACTTGAGGCAACTTATTTCCAATTCGGTCGTTACCTGTTAATTGCCTCTTCGCGCGCGGGGTCCTTGCCAGCCAATTTACAAGGTGTGTGGAATAACTCAGTCACACCACCGTGGAATGATGACTACCACGTAAACATCAATTTGCAGATGAATTATTGGTTGGCAGAAACCACCAATATGCCGGAGTTGATGACGCCCTATTTTGATTTTGTTGATAGCCTGGTTGAACCGGGAAAAATTTCTGCCCGGCGTGTTGCCGGTGTCAATAAAGGCTGGACGCTTTTTCTCAATACCAATATTTGGGGTTTTACCGGTGTTATTCAATGGCCAACGGCGTTTTGGCAGCCGGAGGCCAGCGCTTGGCTCGCACAACATTATTACGAGCATTATTTATTTTCCAATGACCAACACTTTTTACGGGCGCGTGCCTACCCGCTCATGAAAAGTGCGGCGGAATTTTGGTTGGAATTTTTAATTAAAGACCCACGCGATGGCAAATGGATAGTCTCACCCAGTTTTTCCCCGGAGCAGGGGCCTTTTACCAATGGCGCTGCTATGTCCCAACAAATTGTATTTGATTTGCTGCGCAATACCTATGAAGCAGCAATGATTCTTGGTGATAAATCATTTGGAAAAAAACTGGGCAAAAAATTAAAAAACTTCGATGAAGGTTTACGTATTGGTTCCTGGGGCCAGCTACAAGAATGGAAAGAAGATCTGGACGATCCGAAAAATGAGCATCGTCATATCTCCCATTTATTTGCCCTGCATCCTGGCCGTCAAATCGATGGGCATAAAAATCCAGAGTTACTAAAGGCAGCGCGTACCACATTAAATGCTCGCGGTGATGGCGGCACAGGTTGGTCGCAAGCCTGGAAAGTGAATATGTGGGCGCGCGCGCTGGATGGCAATCGGGCACATAAGGTTTTGGGTGAGCAATTGCAGCGCAGTACGCTCGCCAATTTATGGGATAACCATCCTCCTTTTCAAATTGATGGAAACTTTGGTGCAACCGCCGGTGTTGCTGAAATGTTGGTACAAAGCCACCACGGCGAATTGCATTTATTGCCAGCGCTACCGGACGCCTGGCCAACGGGTTCTGTTACCGGTTTGCGCGCGCGCGGTGGCATCACCGTGGATTTGAAATGGCACAATCGCGAGCTATCTGAAGCAAAAATTTCTCTAAATACTGAATCAAAAGCCGCAACCACGCTGCGACTGAGAAGCTCGCATTCATTCGCTAATTATTCGTTAATCGAAACGACTGGGAACACCACCATCGAGCTAACGCTTGAGGGTAATACGGGAGTATTTAAAGCACAGGGAAGAGGCACATATCTCTTACAAAAAAAATAAAGGGATAGCTTACGGGGTAGTCAAAAATAATGCTAACTGGAGAAAATCATGACCACAAAAAATAAAATGTTTTTGAAAAAGAAACTGCCGCACTACATAAAACTGGTTTCCGGCCTGTCACTGGCGATTGGATCGGCAGGTTTCGCGCTGCAGTCTGTTGCACAAGCGGCGGCGGATGAACAAGTTGAAGAAGTTATTGTTAGCGGTCAGCGCGCGAGTATTCAGTCCGCGCAGGACATAAAAAAGAATTCGAACGTAGTGGTGGATTCCATTGTTGCGGAAGACATCGGTAAGTTGCCGGATCGCAGTGTGACTGAAGCATTGCAACGTGTACCCGGCGTGACGGTAGGTCGTTATACCAACAATGACGCTGAGCATCCGGCCGCTGAAGGTAGCGGCGTCGCTGTGCGCGGTTTGTCGCAAGTTCGCGCCGAATTAAATGGTCGCGATGTGTTCTCTGCTGCAAGTGGCCGCGGTTTAAGTTTTGAAGACGTTCCGGCCGAATTGATGTATGCCGTGGACACTTACAAAAGTCCATCTGCCGATATGATTGAAGGTGGTTTGGGCGGTACCGTAAATTTGCGCACGCGTATGCCGTTCGATGCCGACGGTCAATTGGTTAGCCTTTCCGTTAAAGGTAACTACGGTGATCAAATTGAAGAGGCTAACGGTGAATACTCCGGCCTCTACAGCAATCGATGGGAAACGTCGGCCGGTGACTTTGGTATTCTGGTTAACGCATCTACCTCTGATTTATCCAGTCGTTCTGATCAGGTGTATACACGCGCATTTTTGCCGCGGGAAATTAATGGCGATGATGTGTGGGTTTCAAAAGGCGTGGATTGGCGTCGCAACGATTACGAAAGCACGCGTGAAGGTGGCTACCTTGCATTGCAGTGGGCGCCCAATGACGACACCGAACTTTACTTCACCGCATTCCAGAGTAAGCACGATACTACCTATGACGAAAATGCGTTCTTCCTCGAGGGCGCTAACGGAGATCAAGCTTTAGTACCTACCGCTGCAGATGATTGGGAGTACGATGAAAATGGTGCATTGCAATCAGGTACTGTGACTGTTGCCAACCCCGCTCAGTGGGGATTGGACTTTGGTACCAGTACTCGTTGGGCGAACAACATTTCCAAAACGACTGATTACTCCGCCGGAATCAAATGGAGCCCGGACGATCACTGGAAATTCTCTGCGGATGTTCAATACGTTAAAGCAGATGCGACCGTCGATGATTTTACGTTAGGTTTAAAAGTAATCCCTGAAAAAGGCTATATGGATGGCATTGGTACAGACACGCCATCAATTCAACTTGATCCGGATTACATGGCGGATTTTGCGAATTATAGTCTCGGTCAGGAGATGACTCACTTCGAGCGCAACAACGCCGAAGCGAAAACGGGGCGTTTTGATGCGGAATATAATTTCGATGATGCGGTTATTAAATCAGTTAAAGCGGGTGTGAGATTTTCCGAGAAAACTGCCGACAATATCAACACCGATTACGATTGGAATACCCGTTATGCTACCTGGTTTACCAAATTGGATTGGAGCGGCTACGATAAAACCAATCTCCCTCGTGTCACTGCCGATGAGGCATCCAAATACCTTACGCTCTATTCATTTGATAACTTCCATCGCGGTGATGTAGCTGTACCTGCTGCTGGCTATTTGTATTCAAGTGCGGCAGTGAAGGATTTTATGGGGACGATTAATGCGATTAACGGTGATCGTGCTACAACCTGTGCTGCTTATCAATCCTGGATATGCGATGCAATTTATCCAGATGCAAATCGCTTAGCTGATCCTCAATATCGTAATCAGCAGAGTGAAACCAACTTTGCCGCTTACTTGATGGCTAATTTTGGTTTTGACGATTTAGCTATGCCTATCGACGGTAATGTGGGTGTGCGTGTTGTTGAAGTTGATAACGAAGCAGAAGGCTATGAAGGCTGGAATAGCTTGGAAGCTCCACCGGGTGTAGGTTTTGCCAGTAAGGTAAGTCCCTATAAAGTTCAACATAGTCGTAGTTATGTATTACCTAGCTTGAACCTGAGATTAAAAGCAACCGATGATTTATTTTTTCGTTTTGCGGCCTCTGAGGCAATTTGGTCGCCAAGCTTCTCCGAGCTGCAGGCAAAACGTATTATCACCAATAGTAAGAAAGACGGTGTAACTACAGTTGCCACGATCAATGATGTTAAATTTTCACAGGATCAATATAGCAACCCTGATTTAACGCCAATGAAAGCTACTCAATTTGATATTTCTGCAGAGTGGTATTTCGATGACCATGGCGGCATGGCACACGCTGCATTGTTTAGCAAACAAATCGACGACTTTTTCCGTCGCGACAATGTCGTGTCCTCAGTAGAGAACCCCAATGGTGTAAATGTTCCGGTGAACTCGACCAAGTTGAGCAATATTGGTTCGGGAGATATCAGGGGTGCTGAAATAGGGTTTAGTAAATTCTTTGATTTCTTGCCATCGCCGTTCGATGGTTTGGGTGTCCAAACTAGTTACACCTATATTGACAGCAAAGCGAAAATCCCAGCCGATGCAGATGGTGTAAGTCCGATTGATACTGACCGTTCACGCTACGGACAAATGCCTATCGATCAGTTGTCCAAGAATGCCTACAACATTGTAGGTATGTACGAGAAGGATGGTTTCTCTGCTCGCTTGGCGTATACCTGGCGCAGTGAATACCTGATTACTTGGGGTGGTAATGGATTTGATCCAGACTTCAACGCCGGTGCCAGCGGTAAGGCTCGCTTGCCTGTCTACAATGATGATTACGGTCAGTTAGATGCGTCAGTTAGCTACACTTTCCTGGATAACTATACGGTAACGGCTGAAGCTTCAAATCTGCTGAAAGAGAAAACTGTAGGTATCATCGACCAAAATGGCGCGGGTGATCATGTGGCATATTCCTATGCGCAGGACGCTCGTTTCGCAATTGGTCTGCGTGCGAAGTTTTAATAGGTTGTAGTCGTAAAACCTTGCTCTGAAAGGAGCAAGGTTTTTTCATTTTTGAAAAACCGATTTTTAAACTCAATACGCAATGTAAACATGGGTAAAACCCAATTACATGGTGCATGTATACAAAGCAATTTCTTATGGTTTATATGATAATAAGCCGCTGTATTGAATAATTAAATTCTGCACATTGGTTGTTATTCACCTATAAAAAATAACGAGAAAATCGTAAAGGCTTTATCTATGGATCACACCTCCTTTTTTAAATCGTCCTTGCGCTGGGTAGCGCTGGTATCTGGCACAAGTCTGTTCGCTCTGTCATTGCAGGCCACTGAGTTGCCGCAGCTGGTAACAAATAATGGCAAGCACGCACTGATGGTGGATGGCGCGCCCTACGTGATGCTGGGAGCACAAACCAATAACTCCAGTAACTATCCAGCCGCGCTAAAAGACGTGTGGCCGTCATTTAAAAAAATGGGCGCGAATACCCTGAGCATCCCGGTTGCCTGGGAACAAATTGAACCGGAAGAGGGAAAGTTTGATTTCTCCTACCTGGACGTCTTGCTAAAGGAAGCGCGCGAACAGGATGCCAAATTGGTACTGCTCTGGTTTGCAACCTGGAAAAACAACGCACCGCATTATGCGCCGGCTTGGGTAAAGCTGGACAACAAACGTTTTCCGCGTGTGGTTAAGCAAGATGGCGATACGCTAAATTCCATGTCGCCGTTTGGAAAAAATACTCTGGCCGCGGATAAAAAAGCCTTTGTTGAATTGATGAAATATTTGGCGAAGCGCGATAAAGAACACACTGTGATTATGGTGCAAGTGGAAAATGAAGTGGGCACCTACGGCAGTGTGCGCGATTTTTCCGCAACCGCCCAGGCGGTGTTTAACGCTCCCGTGCCCGACGAGTTGATTGGCAAGCTGCAATTAAAAGCAGGCACCTGGCAGCAAGTATTTGGCAAAGATGCTGACGAATTTTTCCACGCCTATTACATCGCCAAATACTGCGATGAAGTTACCGCAGCAGGAAAGGCGATAAAAAATCTGCCTATGTATGTGAATGTCGCATTGCGCAATCCGTTTAACCCTGGGTTGCCCGGCCAATATTCCAGCGGTGGTGGCACCGACAACGTGTTGCATATTTGGAAAGCAGCGGCACCTAATATTGATTTAATTGCGCCGGATATTTATTTTCGCGATTACAAAACCGCTACCAAAGTATTGGATTTATACGCGCGCCCTGACAATGCTTTATTTGTAGCAGAAATTGGCAGCGCTCAACCCTATGCACGCTACTTTTTCCCCACTCTGGGCAAAGGCGGTATTGGTTTCTCGCCCTTTGGTATGGACGATACGCCCTATACGAATTATCCATTAGGCGCTAAAGATTATAACGACGAGACCATCGACAACTTTGCGCAAGTGTATCGCCTGGTTTCACCCATGATGCGCGAGTGGGCCAAGCTGGCGTATGAAGGTAATGTGTGGGGTGTAGCGGAACCCTTGGACACGACTAGCGACACACAAAAAATCTGGAATGCGGAAGCAACGCCCGCTGAAAAAGAACAGTACGCCAAAGACAAGGCCGCAGCGCTGACGCAAACACTGGATTTAGGCTTGTGGAATGCGGAAGTGACTTACGGTCGCCCCATGTTTTGGATTGAACCACCCAAAGGCAATTCCCCGGCATCTGGCGGTGCATTGATTGCACAACTGGATGAAAATGAATATCTGGTGACTGCTTATAATGCGCGCGTAGAATTAAAACCTTCAACCGAAATCGCGACTAAAAAATACATGATCGTGCGCGTCGAAGAAGGTCATTACGAAAAAGGTAATTGGGTAATGCATCGCGTGTGGAATGGTGATCAAACCGATTGGGGTTTGAACTTCCCCAATCGCCAGATTTTATTGCGCATTAAAATGGCAACCTACGAAACCAATTAGTCAGATCGGGTAGGTCGATTCTCCAAAGGCTTCCCATTTAATTACAACGACACTTTTTGAAAAACACGCAGAACGAGGACTCAAACATGTTATCTGCAAAGAAACTGATCACGCATTGCATTCTGGGTATGGCTTCGGTCGCCCTGTTGCAAGCGTGTTCAAAGCAATCCGGCAATGAACCGGCCAGCTCCAGCTCTGCTCCAGTGGAGCAAGTAAAAAGTCTGGCACAATTTGAAAAAACCGCAGATGGCGTCATCGTCAGCTTGCTGCAAGGCCAAGTAAAAAAAGTGCGCCTGCAGGTGATGAGCGAAAAAATCATTCGCGTCACAGCCTTGCCGGGAGCTGATTTTGGTGTTGTGCCTGAATCTATCCAGGTGGTCGCCAAGCCGGCTACCAATGTGCCTTTCACTGCGGAACAAGCAGGCGATAAATTAGTATTGAAAACCGCCCAAGTGAGCGCTGAATTATCGCTGGTTGATGGCACTGTCAGCTTCCGCGATGCTAAAGGCAATCTGTTATTGAAAGAAGAAAATCGCGGCAGCTTCGGCACTGTGACTGCTGATCCGATTAAGCCGGATGCAGATTCATTTGCTATTCGTCAGGAATTCAATCGTGGCAGCGATGAAGGATTCTTCGGCTTGGGCCAGCACCAAAATGGGCAAGTCAATTACGCGGGCGAAAATGTAGAGTTGACCACCTACAACCTGGTGATCTCTATTCCGTTTGTAGTTTCCAGCCGCAACTATGGTGTGCTTTGGGATAACAATTCCGTGACCCGTTTCGGCGATCCGCGCGAAACCCAACCATTAAATGTTTCCTTGAAACTGTTTGATGCCGAAGGCAAAGAAGGCGGCCTTACCGCGCGTTACTACGATGGCGATAAATTATTATTGACCCGCGTAGAAGCCGATATGAATTACCAATTCTTCAGCGATAACAGTGTGCGCGAAGTGCCGCTGCCGGAGGAAACCAAAGATGCGAAAAATCTGCGCATTGAATGGGAAGGTAGCATTCTCTCCGACGAAGACGGCATTCATCGTTTCAAAATGTATAACTCAGGTTATGCAAAACTGTATGTGGATGGCCAGTTAGCACTCGACCGTTGGCGTATGAACTGGAACCCCTGGTACCACACCTTCAACACTGAAATGAAAGCCGGTGTGAAAAAATCCGTGAAAGTGGATTGGACTGTGGGCGGGGGCTTCTTCCGGTTGACCCATCTGGACCCTATGCCTAAAGAAGAGCAGGGCGAATTGTCACTGGCTTCGGATACCGGTAAAGCGATCGACTATTACTTTGTGGCTGGTGAGACTAAAGACGACGTGGTTTCCGGTTACCGCCATCTGACCGGCGATGCGGTGATGTTACCAAAATGGGTTTATGGTTTTTGGCAAAGCCGTGAACGTTACAAAACCCAGGACGAAATCGTCGATACCTTTAAATATTATCGCGAGAAAAAAATTCCAATTGATAACATTGTGCTCGACTGGTCTTACTGGCCGGAAAATGCGTGGGGCAGCCATGATTTCGATAAG
>JACCEA012470405.1_pt1 | contig 17166 bp, 16 predicted proteins | sample 7449851 | NCBI WGS metagenome assembly JACCEA01 (sample SAMN15323453, study PRJNA562643) | freshwater metagenome | isolation source: river surface water | place: USA:Blue River Watershed | collected 2017-08-18 | reverse complement strand
GGAAGCACGAAAGCAGCAGCGTCCTGTAGCAGTCTTGGAAAAAAGCAGCGCTTTTTCAAGAACTCCTCTTTCCTTAAAGTCCTTTCTACTCGACCCCACCAAGTCTGGGATCATCACCGAGTTTAAGCGAAAGTCTCCCTCCAAAGGACTGATCAACGGTACTTCTTCAGTGGAGGTGGTGACGAAGGGATACGAGCAGGCCGGTGCCTCCGCGCTATCGGTGCTAACAGACCAAGACTACTTCGGAGGCTCCACGGCAGATCTTGAGTTGGCCAGAAAGCAGGTGACTATCCCGATCTTGAGAAAAGACTTTGTGGTGGATGAGTACCAAATCTTGGAAGCCAAAGCCATGGGTGCCGACTGTATTTTACTAATTGCCGCTGCTTTGTCCCCAGCAAGAGTCAAGTCCTTGGCAAGCTTTGCCCAAAGCCTAGGACTTGAGGTGCTGATGGAAGTGCATAACTTGGAGGAGTTGGAGCAGTCATTTTGTGAGCCACTGGATGTGGTCGGTGTCAACAACCGAAATCTGAAAAATTTCGAAGTCTCTTTGGATACTTCCCTGGAGCTAGTGGATCGCATTCCCAACCAGGTGGTCAAAATTTCAGAAAGTGGAATTTCAGACCCTGAGACCTTGGTAGCTTTCCGAAATGTGGGCTTCGATGGCTTCTTGATCGGGGAAAACTTCATGAAAACCTCCAGTCCAGAGCAGGCAGCAATGGACTTTATTCAAGAGTTTAGACGTTTGATGGGGGATCAAAGCATTGGTTAGGCAACGTATGGAAATTAAAGTTTGCGGCATGCGAGAGCGGGTCAATTGTCAACAATTGGCTACCACAGTAGTTCCAGATTGGATGGGCTTGATTTTCTATCCCAAGTCGCCCCGTTTTGTGCAAGTAGAAGAATCCAATTGGATTAGCACCTTGCCAATAAAGAAAGTGGGGGTAATGGTGGATGAGCAGCATGCCGTGATGCTACAAAAGATTTCCACCTTCGGTCTCTCCGCCTTGCAGTTGCATGGAGCAGAATCCGTAGCGCTAGTCCAGGAACTGAAAGCTGCCACAGAAGTGGAGATTTGGAAAGTCATTTCCGTAGGGGAGAGCATCCCTTGGAAAGCCATGGAAGCCTTTGTTCCCCATGTGGACCGCTTCCTGTTTGATACCGCTTCGGCGAGTAAAGGAGGATCAGGAAAGCAATTCGATTGGAGACTCTTGGAAGACTATTCCTTCGAAAAGGGATTTATGCTCAGCGGAGGCTTGACTGCTTCCCATGCTGCAGCCATCCGAGATTTGGCAGGCCGGATACCTCAGTTGCTGGGAGTGGATCTTAACTCAGGCTTTGAAATCACCCCTGGACTAAAAGATATTTCTGCCTTGCAGGCTTTTAAACAAGAATTAAGTAATCAGTGAGAGACGATAACTAGCGAGATGATGATACAAGTTGACGAAAAAGGCTTTTATGGAAAATTTGGGGGTGCTTACATCCCCGAGATGCTGTACCCCAATGTGGAGGAACTCCGAGAAAACTGGGAGGCCATTGTAGCAAGTTCAAGTTACCAGAAGGAATTCCAACAGCTGCTAAGGGACTTTGTGGGTCGTCCTACACCCCTGTATTTTGCAGCTCGACTTTCCGAAACATTTGGAGCCAAGATTTACTTGAAGCGGGAAGACCTTTGCCATACCGGCGCGCACAAGGTCAATAATACCGTAGGGCAGATCATTTTAGCGAAGAAGCTGGGCAAAAAACGCATCATTGCTGAGACTGGAGCAGGTCAGCATGGAGTGGCCACGGCTACCGTCTGTGCGTTGATGGGGATGGATTGCACCATCTACATGGGCGAACTAGACATCAAGCGGCAGCGCCCTAATGTGGAGCGCATGCGCATTCTTGGAGCTAAGGTGGTCCCTGCTGTGTCAGGCTCAAAAACCCTAAAAGATGCCACTAACGAGGCCATGCGTGCCTGGATCGCGGATCCCGTGGGCACGCATTACATTATTGGTTCGGTGGTAGGCCCGCATCCCTATCCTGAAATGGTCGCTCGTTTTCAATCTGTCATCTCCGAAGAGATCAAATGGCAGTTACAGGCCAAGGAGGGTAGAGAAAATCCAGATTTGGTAATTGCCTGCGTAGGTGGAGGATCCAATGCCGCGGGTGCATTTTACCATTACTACAATGAACCTGCAGTGAGACTAATCGCAGCAGAGGCAGCAGGCCTGGGAATTCATTCCGGGAAGTCTGCCGCTACCTCGGTACTGGGCACGCCTGGGATTTTGCATGGTTCCAAGACCTTGGTCATGCAAACTGAAGATGGACAGGTGATTGAGCCACATTCCATCTCTGCAGGCTTGGATTACCCAGGTATCGGGCCAGTACACGCCCACCTGCATGCAGTAGGACGGGCGGAGTTTGTGGGGGTTGAGGATGAGGATGCGATGAAGGCAGGCATCCTGTTGAGCCGTACGGAGGGAATCATTCCTGCCATCGAAACGGCCCACGCTATCCATGCTTTGAATCAAATCACATTCAATCCAAATGACCTTATCGTCATCAATCTTTCCGGAAGAGGTGATAAGGATTTGGAAACCTACATCCAATGGGGAAATTATTGAGGGGATAGATCTCGGAAGAATTGCTTCCCAACCTTTTTCACAGAAGTATTGAACTTATGAATCGAATAGACTATTTATTTCAAACTAAAAAAGAGCGTGTGCTCTCCATCTACGTGACGGCGGGCTTCCCGAACTTGGAGGATACACTACCCGTAATGGAAGCCATCCAAGCAGCTGGCGCAGATATTATTGAATTGGGCATACCCTATTCTGATCCGATTGCAGACGGGCCGACCATTCAAGAAAGCAATACCCAAGCCTTGGAAAATGGAATGAGCATCAAAGCCCTTTTCAGTCAATTGCTGGGCTTCCGATCCAAAATCCATGTTCCCGTAATCCTTATGGGCTACCTCAATCCAATCATCCAGTTTGGGGTGGAGGACTTTTGCAAAAAATGCAAGGAAGTAGGTGTAGATGGACTGATTCTACCTGACTTACCGATGAGTCAGTACTTGGATGAGTACAAGGCCCTTTTTGAAGAGTATGGCTTGTTCATTAGTTTCCTGATTTCTCCTCAAACTTCCGAAAAGCGGATTCGAGAAGTGGATGAAAACTCCAGTGGCTTTATCTACATGGTCTCTTCTCATGCGATTACGGGGGCCAAGTCAGCGATTTCTAAGGAGCAGGAAGAGTACTTTGAGCGGGTAGCGAATATGAAGTTGACCCATCCTCGCTTGATTGGTTTCGGAATTTCGGATGCTGCGACCTTCCAACTCGCTTCGCGATACAGCCAGGGAGCGATTATCGGTTCGGCCTTCATCAAGCATATTTCCAATTCTAATTCGTTAAAGCAGGATATCCAAACCTTTATCCAAGGAGTCTTAGCACAGAATTAGGCAAAAGAAGGTAGTTGACTAGTCAAAAATTGTTAGTTGCTGCACCTAAATTTCGTGCGTAACTTAGTTTCGAAAGTAGGAAGAGCCGATTCAAACGCTTGATTGACTTCCTTTTTTGAGAGCGTGCAAGTTGGATTAAAAATAAGTTTTGAATTGGTGCAACAGGCAGGTTGTTTTTGGAGTTCAAACCAATGAGTCTGTACAGCAATCGACCTTTTGATTTCAGTTTATAAATTTAGTTGCGTACCCAAGATTACCCAGAGTATTAAACCCAAATAAAATGATTGAAAAACCCAAAGACTGGGTCTTTTCGGACCCCAGATTAAAAGACATGCATCAAGATTATGCTGCCTACACCGAAGAGGATTTCCAAGTATGGAAGATTCTTTTTGAGCGACAGGTACCACAACTTCCCAAATCGGCTTCCAAAGCCTATTTAGAGGGCATGAAAACGGTAAAGTTTACCGCTGATCGCATTGCAAATTTTGAGGAACTAAACGAGATCCTCCGCCAGACCACAGGATGGCAAGTAGAAGTAGTGCCGGGATTGATAGACGATGACTTGTTTTTTGGCTTGCTGAGCAACAAGCGTTTTCCTTCCTCTACTTGGCTTCGAAAAATGGAACAGTTGGACTATTTAGAGGAGCCCGACATGTTTCACGATGCCTTTGCTCACATGCCTTTACTGACCAATCAGCCTTATGTTGATTTTTTGGAAAAGCTAAGTGCACTGGCTTTAAAGCATATTCAGAATCCTTGGGCGATTCAATTGCTCAGCCGTATTTATTGGTTTACCATCGAATTTGGATTGATTCGAGAAGATGGCGAGCTCCGGGTGTATGGAGCTGGGATATTGAGTTCGGCAGGTGAGACCACCTATGCACTTTCTGATGAGCCGAGTCACTTTGCCTACGATGTTCGACACATCATGTCGACCACCTATTGGAAAGACCGCTTTCAAGATAAGTATTGGGTCATTGAAAATTACGAGCAGCTGTTTGCCTCTCTTCCGGAAATAGAAACCGTTTTGGAGGAACTGATGCAGACTGAAAATAAGAATTAAACGAGTTGGAAGAGCCCATCTTGATAGAGATGGGCTCTTCCTTAAATGCATCCATGAAAGTTGTTTTAATCAAGTACAATGCCGGGAATGTGCAATCCGTCCTATACGCCTTAGAGCGCTTAGGGGTGGAGGCAGAACTTACGGATGAGGTAGAAAAAATCCGTGCCGCTGATCGGGTAATTTTTCCCGGTCAAGGAGAGGCAAGTTCTGCTATGGCCTACTTGAAAGAACGGAATTTGGACCAGGTGATCCGAGAGATCAAGCAGCCTTTTCTGGGGGTATGTTTGGGTTTGCAACTGCTCTGCACCCACTCGGAGGAGAATGATACGGACTGCTTAGGAATTTTCCCAGTAAAGGTTAAACGTTTCATCCCAAGTGCCAGTGAACAGGAAAAGGTCCCCCATGTAGGCTGGAATTCCCTTGAAAATATGGTTGCCAATCCCTTATTTAAAGACTTGCCAGAGTCCAAGTTTATGTACTATGTCCATAGTTACTTTGCTGAATTGGGTGAACATACCCTTGCGACGACTTCCTACATTCATGATTTTACGGCCATTTTGCATCGGAACAATTACTGGGCTATTCAAGCCCATCCCGAAAAGAGTGGAGCACTCGGGGAAAAGCTTTTGGAGAATTTTCTAGCCTTACCTTCTACTTAAATCCAATTCAACACGAAGATTCAGGTAGTTCATTCTACCGATTCCAAGCACTAAAACCATGCACGTAATCCCCGCTATAGATTTGATTGGAGGCAAGTGTGTTCGCCTCAGCCAAGGAGACTACAGTCGTAAAACCGATTACCACGATGATCCATTGGAGATGGCTAAGCGCTTTGAAGGAGTAGGGCTGTCCCGACTACATTTGGTGGATTTGGACGGTGCAAAAGCCAAGAAAATCGTGAATGGAGACGTGTTGCAGCGTATTTGTTTTGGAACTCAATTGGCAGTGGATTTTGGCGGAGGCATACAAGCACAAGAAGAACTCGAAAAGGCTTTCGTTTTAGGTGCCCGCCAAGTGACAGGAGGAAGTATTGCGGTACGAAATCCAAGTTTGTTTGAGACATGGATTGATACCTTTGGTGCGGATCGGATTATTCTAGGTGCCGACGCAAAGGATAAGAAAATTGCCGTTGGAGGCTGGGAAGAGACCACTGCGCTGGAATTGATTCCCTTCATTCGGGAATATTACCAAAAGGGTATTCGTGAAGTGATCTGTACCGATGTAGCAAAAGACGGATTGCTTCAAGGTCCTTCATTTGACTTGTATACAGAGATTTTGCAAGAATTGCCCGATTTAAAGCTCATCGCCAGTGGGGGTGTATCTTGCTTGAAGGACCTGGAGGACCTACAAAAAATAGGCGTCTACGGGACCATAGTTGGCAAAGCCTATTACGAGGGGAAGGTGAGTTTGGAAGAGCTTGCCCAATTCCATGAAAATTAACAACTCTACTGCTTCACTAAATTTTCCAACCATTTAACCTACTTGTTTCTACCCCACCCATGCTAACCAAACGAATTATCCCTTGCCTCGATATTAAGGATGGCCGCACGGTCAAAGGGGTCAATTTTGTGGAACTTCGCGATGCGGGTGATCCCGTGGCTTTGGCCAAACTCTATTCCGAGCAGGGTGCGGATGAACTCGTGTTCCTGGACATTACCGCTACCGTGGACAAGCGAAAAACGTTGGTGCATCTGGTCACGCAAGTAGCCAAGGAGGTTCGAATTCCCTTTACCGTAGGTGGAGGCATCGGATCGATAGCCGACGTGTATGCCTTACTTGCTGCCGGCGCAGATAAGATCTCCATTAACTCGGCAGCTGTGGCTCGGCCGGAGCTTGTGGATGCCTTGGCACGGGAGTTTGGCTCTCAATGTGTCGTGGTAGCCATTGATTCTAGACAAATGGATGGAGTAGATTGGGTACACACGCATGGAGGAAGAAAAGTGACTGCTTTACAGACTAGGGCTTGGGCGAAGGAACTAGCAGATCGGGGTGCAGGGGAGATTCTGCTCACTTCCATGGATCATGACGGGACCAAGGCGGGATTTGCGCTTGAATTAACTGCCACGATCTCAAGTACATTGCCTATTCCGGTAATTGCCTCTGGAGGTGCGGGCAGCATGCTGCATTTCAAAGACGTGTTTACCCTTGGAAAGGCAGATGCAGCCTTAGCGGCAAGCATTTTTCATTTCAAGGAAATTGGGATTCCAGAATTGAAATCCTATTTGGAGGAGGAAGGGGTAGTAGTAAGGAATTAAAATAGGGAAGGGAAATACGGTAGAAATACCTAGAAATAGGTATGGGAAATACGGTAGAATTAAAATGGAAATAAGGTAGAAATACCTTGAAATAAAGTGGAAATAGACCGAGCAAGCTCGGTGAAATAGGGAATTCAATTCGTGTTTCAGCCCTATTTCACGAAGCTCGCCCGCCGCGGCGGGTATTTCTATTTTATTTCAACCCTGTTTCGTTCAAATAAGTAATAACAAGTGAATTAGTAGAAATAATGAACATAGATTTCAAAAAGATGGAAGGGCTCATTCCGGTAGTGGTGCAGGATGAACTGAGTGGAAAGGTATTGATGCTGGGCTACATGAATGAGGAGGCCCTTGCCAAGACGCAAGAATCGGGGAGAGTTACCTTTTTCTCGCGCAGCAAAAATAGACTCTGGACCAAGGGGGAGACTTCAGGTAATTTCCTAGAAGTCATCAGCATGCAGGAGGACTGTGATGGAGATGCTATTCTAATCAAAGCCAAGCCACTCGGACCAGTTTGCCACACGGGATCAGCTACTTGTTTTGATGAATCAAACACTTCCCAAACAGGGTTTATCGACCAACTTCGGACCATTATCAAAGATCGAAAAGCAAACCCTACAGAAGGCTCGTATACCGCTAGCCTCTTCGCAAAGGGAATGAATAAGCTGGCTCAGAAAGTTGGGGAGGAGGCTGTTGAACTGGTGATTGAAGCCAAAGATGACAATAAAGAACTTTTTTTAGGAGAGGCGGCAGATCTCCTGTTCCACTACCTGGTACTTTTGGAAGCAAAAGGGTATGAATTGGATGAGGTGGTGGAGGTGCTCAAGCAACGGCACTCGAACTAATTTCGGATTGGTTAGAAATAAAAAAGAGCTCGATGAAATTCGAGCTCTTTTTTTGTGAGTTGTTATTCCGTTTAGAATACAGGAAATTCTTGCTGCAATCCTTTGAAGGCGTCGATGATTTCCCAACTTGGCTTGTAGTAGGTGTCTTTCATCCGGTTACCCACCGTGCCTGTACGGATGTATTGGATGGCGGCGGCAAGTCGAAGATCTTTCACATCGCCCCATGCATATTGTGGACTATCACCCACTTTGAAATCTGCAGGAAATCCTTCGAAATATTCTGCTCTTCCAGCTGCATTGGCTATCGCAAAAGTAATTGGAACTACTTCCACGTTATTGGTTACAAGGACGCGGTTGTAGCTAGAAAGCGGGAAAGATCCCACTGGCTTACCGTACGTATTGTCTCCAATCAAGACTACATCCATGTAAGGATCCAAGGCATTGATGATCAATTCTGAGGCAGAAGCGGAACTTCGCGAGGTCAAGAAAATCACCCGACTCAAATTGATGCTTCCGATTTTACTAAAGTTTCGAGAAGTGTTTTGTGCTGATTTGAGGTCATTCAACTTGTTGGTATACATGAGCCTGTTGTTGTTGGCGGTTTGCACGAGATAATTGCAAATCTGTTCAGCCACAGCTACGGATCCCCCGCCATTGTAACGAAGGTCTATAATCAATTCTTGTACACCTTGATTCTGGAAGAACTCCATGCTCGTTTGGACCTCTGCACTACGCGTAGGGCTGAGTCCAGCTGTAGCTTTGAAACTTTGATAGGCCCAGTAGCCTACTTTTTTGGTATCTACCTGAATTACACGTTGGTCCAAAACCGAGTTGGACTGGTACTCTGCCTTCACATTGCTGCGCGTGGTGGTGGTTCCATCCGGTAGTTTGAAGGTAAAGGAATTGGTAATTCCTGGGTCAGAAGTGCCTAACTTAAAGTCGTATCCTCCAGAGGCTGTCTTGTAATCAGCAATGGGTTTGCCATTGATTTGCGTGATTTCCCAACCGCGCTGCCATCCATCTTTTCCAGCTGGTGATTCAGCAAATACGAAAGAAATGTACAATTTCTCATCCGCAGAAAAGGCAAATCCGAAACCGTGGCCCGCATTTTTGCCTACAAAAGAATTATTGAAAGCCTCTTGGGTGGTCAAATAGGAAAACCGATCAAGGGGTTTGAAAATAATCCCGTCAAGTAAGGCTTCGTTGGAAGCATATTTGGTTAAATCGACGGTCGTAGGGAGTTGTCCATTCCAGAAATACCATTCCCGCATGACGTCTACTATGGCTTTTTTGACTTCATCTACCACCGGTTTGTCTGGGTCAGTAGTTCCAGTAGGCTCTTCAGTAGGTGTGCAAGACCACAAGCCAATCCACAACCAAGCACTTATCCAAATCAATTTTTTCATAGGAGTCGTCTAATTTTTATTCTTAACGTAGAAATTAGTTTCTTGTTTTATAACAAGATGTCATACACCTTCACTGTTTTCCAGAAGGAAGAATATTTGGCGATAAACTCCAAATGGAGTGGGTCCTTCTGGTAAGCGGCTTGTCCTTCCAAGGAGTCAAAAAAGAGAGTACAAGACACGTGAAAACTGTGGTCTACCACCTCTCGTTTTTCGGTAGGAGCAGGGACACCCTGGTAGAATTGGGTCACATCCTTACAGCGTCCCAGCATAGGAACTGCATCTTTCAAAAATTCGGCAACATCCGATTCTTTATGCAGCCAGAAATAAACTTGGTGAATGATTTTTTGAGTTGCCATAGGTTTGGAATGGGTCAAGTGAATAGGGACTAAGCTTGCAGCACTTGCAAGGGTAAGGGTTTGAATAAATTTCCGTCGAGATTTCATATTTCTTTTCGCGTCAGGCACTCGAATGATATCAACTTGAGTTTTCCTGAGGCGGGATAAATATAAAAATTTATCTTGCTAACTCGAACAGTGCTGGAAGATATGTGCTGGTTGGAAAACCACTAAATCAATTGAAACTATGAATTATCGGGTACTTGGAAAAACAGGCTGGTCAATTTCAGAAATTGGGCTAGGCACCTGGCAGGTAGGTGGGGGTTGGGGAAAGCCTTTTGATTCCAAAACAGCGTCTCAACTACTGCATACAGCGTTTGATCAGGGAGTGAATTTTGTAGACACGGCCGATGTGTACGATGGTGGATTGAGTGAAGCAGCCGTTGGAAAGGCGGTGAGAGAGCGTAGTGAACCAATTTACGTTGCTACGAAGTGTGGTCGACGTTTGCAACCGCATGATGCAGCTGGATATACGCCAAAAAATCTTCAAAAATTTGTAGAAGATAGCCTTCGGAATACCCAGTTGGAACGATTGGATTTAATTCAGTTGCACTGCCCACCCAGTCCTGTCTATGATCGAGATGAGGTCTTTGGACTGTTTGAAGACTTGATTCAACAAGGAAAGGTGGCCGCGCTTGGGGTGAGTATTGAAAAGGTGTCCGAAGGAATTCGCGCCATGGATTACTCGGTGGTATCTTCCATTCAGGTGATTGTGAATTTATTTCGGCAAAAGCCGGTGGAGGAACTTTTTGAACTAGCAGAGGAAAGAAATGTAGGATTGATTGTGCGGGTGCCTCTGGCAAGTGGATTGCTCACAGGAAAAATCACCAAGCAAACTACTTTTGATGCCGAGGATCACCGATTTTTCAACCGGGAGGGCAAGGCCTTTGATAAAGGGGAGACTTTCTCAGGTGTGCCTTTGGACTTGGGGTTTGCGGCAGTGGAAGAATTGAAAACTCATTTTTCAGAAGGGCATGACCTGGGTGCCCAAGCCCTGCGCTGGGTGTTGATGCACCGGCAAGTGAGTACGGTGATTCCTGGAGCCTCTTCTTTGGATCAGGTGGATCAGAATATTCGTGCGGGTCAATTGCCACCCTTGAGTCCCAATCAAATGCAGGAGGCTTCTCGTATTTACGACCAATACATCAAAGCGCAAGTACACACACAGTGGTAACTACAAAAAAAATGTCCCCAAAAATTCTTGGGGACATTTTTAAAGTTGAGTAAAGAGGATTAATCCTCCTTTTTCGCCATACGAGTACGCTCGTTTTCGTCCAAGTAGATTTTTCGCATACGGATGGACTTTGGCGTGATTTCCAAGTACTCATCTTTCTGGATGTATTCCATAGATTCTTCCAAAGAGAATCGCTTTGGAGGAGCAATTCTTACGTTGTCATCGGAACCGGAAGCACGCATGTTGGTCAATTTCTTGCCTTTCTGTACGTTCACCACGATGTCGTTGTCACGGGAGTGTTCCCCGATTACCTGACCGGTGTACAAGTCATCTCCTGGCTCGATAAAGAAGACACCACGATCTTGCAATTTGTCGATTGCATAGGCAGTACACTGACCACCTTCCATGGAGATCAAGGAACCGTTGATTCTACCTGGGATAGGGCCTTTGAAAGGCTCGTAGGCAGTGAACCGGTGGTTCATGATCGCTTCCCCTTGGGTAGCAGTAAGCACGTTATTTCGCAAACCGATCAAACCTCTAGAAGGGATTTTAAATTCCAAGTGCTGCAAGTCGCCTTTCGGCTCCATGATCAGCAGTTCTCCTTTTCGTTGGGTAGCCAATTCGATTACTTTACCAGCAGTTTCCTGAGGTACATCCACCACAAGGGTTTCAATAGGCTCGCATTTCATGCCATCGATATCCTTGAAGATTACCTGAGGTTGACCTACTTGAAGTTCGTAACCTTCTCTTCGCATGGTCTCAATCAACACAGACAAGTGAAGGATGCCTCGACCGTAGACCAAGAATCGGTCTTCTGAATCCGTAGATTCTACACGAAGTGCTAAGTTCTTTTCAGTTTCTTTCATCAAACGATCTCTCAAGTGGCGAGAAGTAACAAATTTGCCTTCTTTGCCAAAAAATGGAGAGTTGTTGATGGTGAAGAGCATATTCATCGTAGGCTCATCGATGGAGATACGCTTAAGTGGCTCTGGATTGTCTACATCAGCGATGGTGTCACCGATTTCAAAATCTTCAATACCGGTTACTGCGCAAATATCACCTGCGGTTACGGTTTGAACTTTGTTTTTTCCAAGACCTTCGAAGGTATGCAATTCCTTCACGCGCATTTTCTTGATGGAGCCATCGGCCTTGCAAAGTGCGATTTGCTGGTTTTCAGAGATGGTTCCACGAGCGATACGTCCGATAGCAATACGACCCACAAAGTTGGAATAGTCCAAGGAAGTGATTTGCATTTGCAAGGTGCCTTCGTTAATTTTTGGAGCTGGGATGTGGTCAATGATCGCATCCAACAAAGGAAGGATGGAGTCGGTTGGGTTTTTCCAATCTGGGCCCATCCAGTTTTGCTTGGCAGAACCGTAAAGTGTCTGGAATTCAAGTTGCTCTTCAGTAGCATCGAGGTTGAACATCAGTTCAAATACCGACTCATATACCTCATCCGGTCTACAGTTTTCTTTGTCGACCTTGTTGACTACTACGATAGGTGTAAGGCCGAGGGCCAAAGCTTTGCCCAATACAAATCGGGTTTGTGGCATGGGGCCTTCAAATGCATCGACAAGGAGGATTACCCCATCGGCCATTTTCAATACACGTTCTACTTCACCTCCAAAGTCGGCGTGACCTGGGGTATCGATGATGTTGATTTTATGGTCCTTGTAACGAACAGATACGTTTTTAGAAAGGATGGTGATCCCACGTTCACGCTCAAGGTCATTGTTATCTAGGATAAGATCTTCAAACTGTTGGTTTTCTCTGAAGATTTTGGAAACGTGGATGATTTTATCCACAAGAGTTGTTTTACCGTGGTCAACGTGTGCGATGATCGCGATATTCCGAATTTGCTGCATGGTTTGCCTTATTGAAGCCGCAAAAGTACGAAGAAAAGTTGGTACTAAGGTTATGGAACTGCTAAGTTTCTAGTTCCTAATCCTTGTCTTCCCTTCAATAAGGACCTGATTTTAGGGCAATTCGTCGGGATTTAGGGACGGGTAGGTTTTGCCTTACCGGTGTTTTTCGTTCTCCCTTTGTCTCAAATTCGACTTATTTAGCGAAAAAAGGTCCAAATAACTGGTTCCAAACCAAATAGCCGTTGGCATTCAAGTGCAATTGATCTTGAAGGTATAGATCTGGTCTTGGATTGCCTGCTGCATCTGTCAATGCCTTCCAGGTATCGAGGTAAGTTACCTGTTCTTTTTGGTCGCAATAGCTGCCAAGCAGCTGATTGAAGATCAGGTAAGTCTCTTTTTTCTCCCATCGGGAAGGGCTGGGCTTTGCGCCGATAAGTATAATTTCTGTCCCCGGATCCACCAAATGAATGCGCGTTACGATTTGCTTGAGGCTATTCAAGATTTCAGTTGGGGGAACATCCGCCCAGAGGTCATTGTCTCCTTCGTAGATAAAAACTCGCTTTGGGTCAAATTTGAGGACTAAGGGAAAAAGATAACGCTCCAAATCCGCAGCCTTGGATCCGCCAAAACCGGTATTGAGGACTGCTTCTCCTGAACTAATCTCTGAAAGACTTCGCCAAAGTTTGATTGTCGAGCTACCTGTGACTACTGTTCCTCCTGGATTCCAACCCAAGCTATCCAACCGTGCCCCAAGTAAGCGGACTTCTGCCTCAAAAGGATGTTGCTGCGCAAATCCTGCACTTAAAGCGCCTATAAAAACTAGAAAAAAGAAAATCAATTTTTTCATCAATCAAACCTACTAAAAAATAGTGAGCCGAAACCGATCAATTTCATGAACGATACTGAACATTTCATGGATTTGTGTCCGTGGAAAGTTGGCATTGGGCACAATCTGTTTTCGATCATTTTCACTGATTTGGGGCAGTTTGCAAATGAATTGAACCAAAATTTAGGCGATGTAAATTTCTGGTCGCGTTTTCGCTTCGTTCCACAAAGACCAATAACTATCTCTTACATGCAGGTAATTACCCGATTTTTCTGGTTTTGCAGTGGTGCAAATTTCTCCATTCTCCAAAAAGTACCTACCGAGTCCAATAAGTACTTGGGCATTGGAGCAACGGTGTTTTTCACAGGAATTTTTGCCGCTTTGGCGGGATTTTATGCGCTTTATACCGTTTTCCAAACCTGGACCATTGCCTTGTTTTTTGGTTTACTTTGGGGAGCGATGATCTTCAATCTGGATCGATTTATCGTATCCAGCATGCGCAAAAAAGAACAAGGCTGGTCGGAGTGGAAACTAGTCCTTCCTCGATTGGTCTTGGCCCTGCTTCTGGCCGTGGTCATATCAAAGCCTTTGGAATTGAAGCTCTTTGAGCGGGAGATCAATCGAAAATTGGATGAGCAAAAGATTACATTCATCAAGCAATCCAAGGATAGTCTGGCTAAGGGTTTTCCGGAAATTCAGGCCTTGGAAACCGAAAAGGAAGCCCTAAAAGAAGAGGTGAATCAAGCCCGTGCCTACCGGGATAAGTTGCAGCAGGAGTACGATGCGGAGCGTTTTGGAGAAAAAACAGCCAGCACGAGCGGGAAAGTCGGATTGGGTACGAATGCAAAGAAAAAGGAGCAGCAGTTGGACGCCGCGCAAGAAGACTTAAAAGCACTTTCTGCCCGTAATGAAATTCGAATTAAGGATTTGGAAATTCAAATCGAAGAATTTCGGGCCAAACGACAGGCGGAATTTGAGAAGCAGGTACCCGGCATCGATGGATTTGATGGGCTAGCAGCACGAATGGATGGTCTGGCCAAGCTTACCGAGCAAAGTGAGGCCATGGCTACTGCGGAGCTGTTTTTGGTGTTGCTCTTTATTGCGATTGAAACTGCTCCCATTTTTGTCAAGTTAATTTCTGCTAGAGGGCCTTACGATGAACTCTTGGAGTTGCATGAGGATCAGGTCAGACTATATAAAAATGAGAAATGGCAGCGAGCGAGCGGAGAGTCAGAAGCCCGACTCAGCTACTTCAAGGCTACCCATTTCTATGCCTCAGAATTGTCTGCCGCTGCGACCAATGCGGCCAGTGAGCAGAAATCTGAATTGGGTAAAAAAAGGTCTAGTGGAAAGGTGGAGAATCGCTAGTCTGTTAAATTCAACTATCCGCTTTTTCACCACTCACTAATAAGAGTAAGTTTTGAAATTATAATGAGTGAGCTGTGGACCGTGGTCTGTCGTCCGTTGACTTTTTCAATCACATAAAAAACTGCTCCAATACATCCCCTACAAAATAGGCGACTACGGCTGCCAATAGTCCCAATAAAACGGTTTCAGAGATTCCTCTCAACGCAGAGGTTTGGTTCACGGAGCTTTTTAGCCAACCTACCAAAAAGAAGGCCAGGCCGGTGAGTAAACTGGTCCAGAAAAACAGGTCGATTGGGGTAGGGAAGAAAAAATTCCAGAGGTACACGGTCAGTGGAATTAGGCCTACCAAGAGGAACGAGGCAAAGGTGGCCATGCCGATTTTTAGGGGGCTTTTGTGGTCTCGCATCATGCCCAACTCGTCTTTCATCATCTCGTCTACCCAGAGTTTCTTATCGGCGCATATGTGATCCACTACCTGTTGAAGTAATTCTCCTTTGAATCCCTTGGCCGCATAGATTTCTTCGATCTCTGCACGTTCGATTTCAGGGAGGTTTTCAATTTCCCAGTATTCAATCTTTTCGTGTTTGTCGTAAGTGTCTCGCTCACTTTTGGCAGCCAAATAAGCGCCCACAGACATCGAAAATCCATCTGCTAGTAAGTTGGCAAAGCCTAAAATCAAGAGGATTCCTGTATCCAAATTGGCTCCAAATCCTCCGGCGACCACAGCAAAGGTGGTGACTGCCCCATCGATTCCTCCATACACAAACTCTTTGAGGTAATCTTGAAGTTTACCGAATTTAGAATTTTCAAGGTGGATTTCTGATTCCATGGGGTGGTTCTGACGAGTTTCAAATTAAAAATAGAGATTAAATCCAATAGTTTATTTATTCTCAATTGATTTGCCTTAATTCCTCGGTGTTTCACGTGCCTAAAGGGATAGATTCCCTGATTTGCTTTTGACGGGGAAAGCAATCAATTGAAATTTTCTTAGGAAAATCTTTTCCGAAATTTTGATAAATACAATCGATTGCATAGGTTTAGAAAACTTTAACGCAAAGATAAAAAGCTCAACCCAGCCATTTGCAGAAGTTTATATGGTTTTAATCCATTAACAATAACCCCAAATAGGGAGTCAGTTTTTAAAACTGGCTCCTTTTTTTATTTAAAAAATCTCTACAAATCATTAATTTTTTAAAACTCGGTTTGAAAACGATTCGATTTTTAGAGAATTGCTGTGAAAAGGGCTGATTTAGGTTTTTATTAGTAAAGTTCAGGAGATTTGGATTTGGGTGAAGAAAATAAAAAAACCTTCACGAAAATTTCGTGAAGGCTTTCGAGTTAAATCAACCAGATAACCTTATTTAAGTAGTTGGTATGTCCTTTTTCGCTAGGTAAAAGTCCACCATTTCGTAATCGCTTGCTTCGCGCTCGATCATTTCGCTGACTGTTTTTGGTGGAGGAACAATTACTTTTTCTCCTGGGGTCCAGTTGAGCGGAAGGGCTACTTTGTATTTGTCAGCAGTTTGCAATGCGATGAGTACGCGCTTGATTTCTTCCATGTTTCGACCCACATTGAGCGGGTAGTACATGATGAGTCTTATTTTGCCATGGGGGTCAATGAAGAAGACAGCTCGTACAGCAGCTGTTTCACTTTCACCAGGCTGCAGCATGCCGTAGCGCTTTGCCACGCTCATGTCGATGTCTGCGATGATTGGGAATTCAAAGAGGATGCCTGTGTTTTTCTTCACATTGTTGACCCAGGCAATGTGGGAGTGGATGGAGTCAATGCTTAAGCCAATCAGTAAAGTGTCTTTGGAAGCGAAAAAACCCTTTTCTAAGGCAAATCCGCTCAATTCTGTGGTACATACAGGCGTAAAGTCTGCAGGGTGGGAGAATAAGATGGTCCATTTTCCCTTGGTGTATTCGGAAAATTTGATTTTTCCGATGGTGGTCAGCGCCTCAAAGTCTGGAGCAAAATCACCGATTCTCGGCATAGGAAGTGTTGTGTTTTCCATAGTTCAGTTGGTTTAGTGTGGGAAATCTACTACTGGGATAGGCTTTAGTCTGTGCTAGTCATCACAAGCGAAGCGCTTGAATTAAAAGTGGCCCGGAAAGGGCATGGGTATAGGTACGTAAAAGAAGGGTGCTTAGTTGAGGGAATCAGTTGACTCCTTCTAAAATATATCCAGGCCAATCAACTTGCTGCGTCAGGAATAGCATGTCCTTTTGGACCACTTAGTCCTTATTTCAAAAATCAGCTTCGGCTAGTTAATGAGACAAAAAAGACAACTAGATACTAATTGAATAAAAATAATTTTAAAAAATCCTTTTTAAATTAAAATAAATAAATTAAGTTTCTTCTGTAGTTACAGTCGCTTTAGGCAAATTTCAGAGGCTAGCCACCTCCATTCATGACCATTTTTTTACTAATCCTTCACTTTTTAACACACAACACATGAAACGAAATCGATCACATTTTTCAAGTATCCTCTTGGCTGGCCCCTTACTTTTCAGCGCCTGCCTTCCT